>Ga0308157_10004079_pt1 | contig 19938 bp, 13 predicted proteins | sample PhyBR1_FD_201035 | JGI IMG/M metagenome (GOLD analysis project Ga0308157, IMG submission 201035) | Phyllosphere microbial communities from UC Gill Tract Community Farm, Albany, California, United States - DLSLB.R1 | ecosystem: Host-associated > Plants > Phyllosphere > Unclassified | place: USA...
TAGACCGTTTTATGTTTGCTATTAAATTGGAATATCCAACTTTTGAAGAAGAAGTTCAAGTTGTAAAAAGAACAACTTCTGATGTTAAAACAGAAATTAATCCATTATTTACGGCTCAAGAAATTATCGATTTTCAGCACCTAATTCGTAGAATTCCTGTTGCAGATAATGTTATAGAATATGCGGTAACTCTAGTAAGCAAAACTCGTCCAGATAATAGTTTAACTAACGATTTTGTGAAAAACTATTTAGATTGGGGAGCAGGACCAAGAGCTTCGCAAAACTTAATTCTAGCAGCAAAAGCGCATGCGGCTTTTAATGGGAAATTCTCACCAGATATTGAGGATGTTCAAGCTGTTGCGACAGGTATCTTGAGACACAGAATTATTAAAAACTATAAAGCTGATGCTGAAGGTATAACAGAAGAAGTTATTATTAAAAAGCTTATGTAGGTTTTTAAATGATTATAATAAATAAAAATCCTGATAATGTACTATCAGGATTTTTGCTTTTAAGACCTGCTTGTTTCATTAATTAAGCAAACAGGTTTATTGTAAAATAATTTTATTAAAAGCACTTCAGGAAGAGAAGTGTATTTCTTTTTATCGCATTCATACCACCAAAACGAATCGTACTTAATATTATTTTTTTCCATTTTTACCATCCAAATTTTTTCATCTCCTTTATTAATTTTCGCTGACTTAATTATTTTATATCCAGATCCAGTCCAACAAACTAAAGGATTATGACTTGGAGTTTTAATATATGTTAGTTTGTTTGGGGCTGAAATTTTAAAGACTTCATCATTTATCCAAATTCCATTTTTGGTTTGATAGGTGGAATTTAGATTTGCGATTAGATTTTCTTGCAGAGTATTATTTATTTCTAAGCTAGTTGTAAGTACTAAAAAGATTCCTATATAAACTAAAAATGATGGATTAACGGTTTTTAAAGTTTTAATTTCTTCTTTTTTAGGTTTAAAGAATTTTACAATAAACAACATTGGTGCAATTTGATAAAATACGAAACAAAGAATGCCAATTGTGTGATGTAAAGTATTCTCTTCGGTACAATTAAATAAAATTAAAGTAATAATTCTGAAGTAATTTGAAATGATATTCAAAACAACTACAATCATGCAAAAAAGGAATATTTGAAAAATACTGAAATATTTTTGATGTTTCTTTTCCTCAAATGTCAATAAAAAGGCACCAGATAATAAACCTGTTTTAAACATTGATAATCCCATGCAGGCAGTATCTATAGCAATTTTTGAATCGCCGAGATAAAAATTGACTCCCTCTATTTTTGAGATGGGAATAAAATTTTTCAATATTGCATAAACATTATAACAAAGAGACTGTTTAATCTCTGTGGTTAAATAATCAAAAAAAGTATTGAATATGGAGGAAAATAACAGAATCGAAATAAAAGCAATAAATGAAAACTTCTGAGTTATGTTGTAATACATTAAGCAGAAAAACAAAGCTAAAGCGACAAAGTGCACCGACTTAGTATGAAGACGATAACTTATAAATTCGAGAATAAAAATTAGTGCAAAAAGTGGATAATTTACGTTTATTGTTGTTCTTCGTCCGCCAATTGCAAATATAATTATCGAGCATAAAATTCCAAATAAATTGCTATCCAGTCCAATCATTATAACATTGTGATTTATAATGAGCAGACAAGAAGCTATTAGAATGAAAATTGCTTTTTTGTATGATAAAAAAAGATTCATTTAAACAGTTTGTTTTTTACTTTTTCGGTAGTAGATATATAAGGAAGAAAGACCAATAATAATTAACAGCCATTCGTGAGGTTCTGGTACAGCCCCATCATTATTTATAGAAGCATTTCCTAAAGTATTTACATTTTTCTCAATTCCGGTTCTCTTGTAATCTTCATCGGTTTCAAGAACAATTAAAGAAGAAATCGGAGTGACGATATTGGCATCTTTTGCTAATTCTACATATTTATTGGTTGCAGTAGTATCTCCTTTTATTTTAACTTGCTCTTCTAGTACTTTTCCAAAAGCAAACATTCTGTAAATATGATTTGGACCATTGCTTTTTAAACTGTCCGTTTTTGCTTTTTCGTAAATCGAAATTAACGCAGGCTCGATATTTACATTATTGGCTTCTTTTTTGAACAATGGAAATTGATGCTTTTGTATCAATTTTAAGCTATTGTTTAAACTAGTCTGAAAATAATCCACATATTTCTGCTCCTTAATGGTTTGCCAAAATGGATTAATTTCCGCACTGATATTGATTACTTTAAGATTTTTGTCTTTTGTTTTAGCTTTAATTTTATTTAAATAATTTGATTCTGCCAACTCGTCAAAATTTGCTGAAAAAGTTCCAGATTTTGTAATGATTAAACTGTTCTCATTTAGTTTATAAAGCGGTAATAAAGAATATTGGAGATTTTCAAAATTGGATTGAATAGCCTTAAAGTTATCTTTATTTATTTCCTCTTTTTGATCATTAATAAACACATAAAGATTCTTTTGGTTTAAGTTTGCAAATGATTCTATTTGGCTGATTGTCCAATTGCTATTTAAATCTAAAATGATTTCAGAAGGAGTAAATGGAATAATCGTTTTTTGAATGTCTTTTACTTCATAAGTTTTGTCTTTCCAGACAAACACATCGGCTTTAATTTTGTTTAAAGGCATTACAGCTTCCCAATCATCGAGTCCTTTAGATTCATTTAGATAAAACCCATTTTTAAGAGCAAAATTTTTACTCGTCTCAATTTTAGTTTTGCTGGTAATTTGTATTCTTGAAATGGTTTCAGCATTTGAGATATTTGGTCCTTTTATAGAAAGGCTTTCATATTTCATTTTATTGTCTTCTGCTTTTAGCGGAGTCGTAAAACCGCATTTAAACATTCTTGGAGTTTCAGAATTGACAGGAAAAACTCTAACAACAACTCTATTGCCTTCTCTCCATTGCATTAAAGAAGGATCGCGGTTTTCTACACCAACAATTTGATTATATGCTTTTTTGGCTTTTTCTTTTGTAGTTAGAACACCTTTACGTTCAATTCCGTTTACCCACAAAGAAAGAGAAGTGGCAACAGAACCTTCTGGCAGTTGAAACGAATAAATAGCTTCTTGATTTCGCCAAGAATTTTTATCGCAGGCAATGTTCATTGTTATTTCGGTATAAGCCAAGCGAGAATCAGGATAGATTTTTACATCTTCTTTAATGTTTTTGGTGAATAAATCTTCGCCACTCCAAAGCTGTTCTTCTGTTTGAAGCCTTTTATCAAAATTAGATTGTAGAATATTTACTCTGTCATCTGCGCTTAAACCTAAATCTTTGCAGAATAAATAAGCAATACTAATAAACGGATTGTGTATTCTTTTTTCGTTAAATTGTTTAGAGCCAATAGAATCAAAACCGGCTAACGAGAAAAAATTTTCAATATCTACGTAAACAATATTTTTCTTTAGTAGTATTTCATTAAAAAAATTCGGTTTTAAACTTTGAGAAACAAAAATGTAAGCAGGTAAATCTTCAGTATTATTGAAAGATTTAATCATAATGGTTTTTGCAATTTTATTATTTTCCATTACCAATGCTGTTGTGAAAATTATGAAGCCTATTAAAACAGCTAAAAATCCGGTGCAAAAAGAAATAAAGTATGTTTTGTCTTTTTGTAAATGCTGTACAATTGTAAAAAGATGAATTATTAAAACTAAACCTGGAACTAAACCGTAAAATCCCATTCCTAAAGCTAGAATACCTAAGAACGAAAATGGTATAAAAGGAAAAAGATATATGGTAAAATAAACGATGACCCAAAACGATAAGCCGTTAAGAAACAAGAAGATTATCGAATTTAAATTTCGATTAGTATTTCCATATAAAAAGAAATTAGAAATGCAGAAAATGAAAGTGATTGCATAAATCCAGATTGGAAGCCCTTGAAAAACAGGGATGAAAGTATTTAAGCAGAAGCAACCTATTAACCAGTTCATGATTAAAAATGGCGTAAGATGCATGTATTTCTCTCTTTTTCTTAAAATCAGAAATGAAGTAATGGTTCCATATCCAAATTCTAAAATTAAACTAATTACAGCAATAGATTCAAATTTAGAAGATTGCAGTGCTTTACTGCTTAATGCTAAAATTAATAATAGAGTGGTAAAAGAGGTAATTGTCATGCTAATTGCTACCCCAGTTTTTTGACAATAATCTTTCAGAATTTCAAATTTGTATTTCATAGTTATATTTTTTTAAAAGAACTTTGAATTGCAAAGTTAGAAGAATATTTGAGATGCAAAACTTTTAGATTGATTTTTTAGAGTGAACTTCTTACAATTTTTAATTGCTCGAAAAGACAGTTATTGAGCAGATAAAATCCCAACTATAACGTTATAATTGCTTATTTAGAAAGATTCTTCTTGAAAATAGGGGTAAAAACTTACTTGTTTTCTAACATCAAATTTCGACTTTGTTAAAGAAAAGATCTTTAAATGTTAATAATTCATTATTTTGATGTAAAATTGAGTTTTTGTCAAAAACAAGCAGTGAAAATCGTTTTTTAGCAATAATAATTTTTGAAAAGGCTTGTTCTATTAAATTTTTTTTAATTATCGTCTTTAATGCTTAAATTTGCCTCAAAAAAATAAATCCGCTTTTATTATGAATATTTATCAGGATTACATTCAAGAAATTGAAGAAAGAAAAAATCAAGGGTTACACCCTAAACCAATCGATGGAGCTGACTTATTAAGCGAAATCATTGCTCAAATTAAAGATGTTGATAACGCAAATCGCGAAGACTCTCTTAAGTTTTTTATTTACAATACTTTACCTGGTACTACAAGTGCCGCAGGTGAAAAAGCAAAGTTTTTAAAAGAAATTATTTTAGGTGAATCTTTAGTAAAAGAGATTACACCTGCTTTTGCTTTTGAATTATTATCACACATGAAGGGTGGACCTTCAATTGAAGTGTTATTAGATCTAGCTTTAGGAAATGATACTGCAATTGCTCAACAAGCAGCAGACGTTCTTAAAACTCAAGTTTTCCTTTATGATGCAGATACTGACCGTTTAAGAGAAGCGTTCAAAAATGATAATGCATTCGCTAAAGAAATTATCGAAAGTTATGCAAAAGCTGAATTCTTCACTAAACTTCCAGAAATAGCTGAAGAAATCAAAGTTGTTACATATATTGCTGGTGAAGGGGATATCTCTACAGATTTACTTTCTCCAGGAAACCAAGCTCACTCTCGTTCAGACCGTGAACTTCATGGTAAATGTATGATTACGCCTGAAGCACAAAAGGAAATTCAGGCATTACAAGCAAAACACCCAGATGCAAGCGTAATGCTAATTGCTGAAAAAGGTACAATGGGAGTTGGTTCTTCTAGAATGTCAGGTGTAAACAACGTGGCACTTTGGACAGGAAAACAAGCAAGTGAATATGTTCCATTTGTAAATATTGCTCCAATTGTTGGGGGTACAAACGGTATTTCTCCAATTTTCCTTACTACAGTTGACGTAACTGGTGGTATTGGAATTGACCTTAAAAACTGGGTTAAAAAATTAGATGCAGACGGAAAACCAGTATTGAACGAAAATAATGAACCAATTCTTGAGCAAACATATTCTGTTGCTACAGGAACTGTTCTTACTATTAATACTCAAACTAAAAAATTATACAACGGAGATCAAGAATTAATTGATATTTCTAGATCATTTACTCCTCAGAAAAAAGAGTTCATTAGAGCTGGAGGATCGTACGCAATTGTATTTGGTAAAAAACTTCAAACTTTTGCTGCTAAATTATTGGATATCGAAGCTCCTGCAGTATTTGCTCCATCTAAAGAAATTTCTAACGAAGGACAAGGTTTAACTGCAGTTGAAAAAATCTTCAACAAAAATGCTGTAGGTATTGCTCCAGGAAAAGTTTTACACGCCGGATCTGATGTTCGTGTAGAAGTAAACATCGTAGGTTCTCAAGATACTACAGGTCTTATGACGGCTCAAGAATTAGAGTCTATGGCTGCTACAGTTATTTCTCCAATTGTTGACGGTGCTTACCAATCTGGTTGTCATACTGCATCAGTTTGGGATAAAAAAGCTCAGGCTAACATTCCTAAATTAATGAAGTTTATGAACAATTTTGGTTTGATCACGGCTCGTGACCCAAAAGGTGTTTATCATTCAATGACAGACGTAATCCACAAAGTGCTTAATGATATTACTATCGACGAATGGGCAATCATTATCGGTGGTGACTCTCACACGAGAATGTCTAAAGGTGTTGCTTTTGGTGCTGACTCAGGAACTGTTGCTCTTGCATTGGCTACGGGAGAGGCTTCTATGCCAATTCCAGAATCTGTAAAAGTAACTTTCAAAGGAGACATGAAAGGTTATATGGATTTCCGTGATGTGGTTCACGCTACACAAGCTCAAATGCTTAAGCAATTCAACGGTGAGAACGTATTCCAAGGAAGAATCATTGAGGTTCACATCGGAACTCTTACTGCCGACCAAGCGTTTACATTTACAGACTGGACTGCAGAGATGAAAGCAAAAGCTTCTATCTGTATTTCAGAAGACGATACTTTGATCGAATCATTGGATATTGCTAAAGGCAGAATCCAGATCATGATTGATAAAGGAATGGATAACGATAGACAAGTTCTTCAAGGTTTAATCAACAAAGCAGATAAGAGAATCACTGAAATTAAATCTGGCGAAAAACCAGCTTTAACTCCAGATGCCAATGCTAAATATTATGCTGAAGTTGTAGTTGATTTGGATCTAATTGCAGAGCCAATGATTGCTGACCCAGATGTTAATAATAAAGACGTTTCTAAACGTTATACTCACGATACTATCAGACCATTATCTTTCTATGGTGGAGAGAAAAAAGTAGATCTTGGATTTATTGGTTCTTGTATGGTTCACAAAGGAGATATGAAAATCCTTGCTCAGATGTTGAAAAACGTTGAAGCACAAACAGGAAAAGTTGAATTTAACGCTCCTCTTGTAGTTGCTCCTCCTACTTACAACATCGTTGATGAGTTAAAAGCTGAAGGTGACTGGGAAGTTTTACAAAAATACTCTGGTTTCGAATTTGACGATAACGCTCCTAAAGGTGCAGCTCGTACAGAATACGAAAACATGTTATACTTAGAGCGTCCAGGATGTAACCTTTGTATGGGTAACCAAGAAAAAGCAGCTAAAGGAGATACAGTAATGGCGACATCTACTCGTTTATTCCAAGGAAGAGTTGTAGAAGATAAAGAAGGTAAAAAAGGAGAATCGTTGCTTTCTTCTACTCCAGTTGTGGTTCTTTCTACAATCTTAGGTAGAACTCCAACAATGGAAGAATATACTGCAGCGGTAGATGGTATTAACTTAACTAAGTTCGCACCTTCTAACAAACAATTAGTTATGTAATCGAAAGATTATTTAATAATATATTGAAAGCCCGAGTCGTAAAACTCGGGCTTTTTTAGTAATAATTGTTCTATTTTTTGTAACTTGTCATGTTCAAAAAAGAATAATAAAAACAAAAAATCTATGGCTTTTGATATCGAAATGATTAAAAAAGTGTACGAAAACATGCCAGGTCGCGTTGATAAAGCGCGCGAGATTGTTGGTCGTCCGCTTACTTTAACAGAGAAAATTTTATACAATCACCTTTGGGATGGAAATCCTACTAAGGCGTTTGGAAGAGGAATTGATTACGTTGATTTTGCACCCGATCGCGTAGCTTGTCAAGATGCAACTGCACAAATGGCATTATTACAGTTTATGCACGCTGGTAAATCTAAAGTGGCAGTTCCAACAACGGTTCACTGTGATCACCTAATTCAGGCAAAAGTAGATGCTGTAACCGATTTGGCAAGAGCAAAAACACAGAGTAATGAGGTTTTTGACTTCTTATCTTCTGTTTCTAATAAATACGGAATTGGTTTCTGGAAGCCAGGAGCTGGAATTATTCACCAAGTTGTACTTGAAAATTATGCATTTCCTGGCGGAATGATGATTGGTACCGATTCTCATACTGTAAATGCAGGTGGTTTAGGAATGGTTGCAATTGGTGTTGGTGGAGCAGATGCTGTAGATGTTATGTCTGGAATGGCTTGGGAACTTAAATTTCCTAAATTAATCGGAGTTAAATTAACCGGTAAATTATCGGGATGGACGGCTCCAAAAGATGTTATTCTTAAAGTGGCAGGGATTCTTACTGTAAAAGGTGGTACTGGAGCTATTGTAGAATATTTTGGAGAAGGTGCAACAGCTATGTCTTGTACCGGTAAAGGAACAATTTGTAATATGGGAGCTGAGATTGGAGCTACAACTTCAACTTTTGGTTACGATGATTCAATGAGCCGTTACTTACGTTCTACAAATAGAGCAGAAGTGGCTGATGCTGCAGATAAAATTGCTTCTTACTTAACTGGAGATCCAGAGGTATATGCAGATCCAGAAAAATATTTTGATCAAGTTATTGAAATAAACTTATCTACATTAGAACCGCATTTAAATGGTCCTTTTACTCCGGATTTAGCTACTCCAATTTCTAAAATGAAAGAAGAAGCGGTTAAAAATAATTGGCCATTACAAATTCAAGTTGGTCTAATAGGTTCTTGCACAAACTCTTCTTACGAAGATATTTCTCGTGCAGCTTCATTGGCGAGACAGGTTGCTGATAAAAATTTAAAAACAAAATCACAGTTTACAATCACTCCAGGTTCTGAAGTAGTTCGTTCTACAATCGAAAGAGATGGATTTATTGATACTTTCCATAAAATTGGGGCAACAGTTTTTGCAAATGCCTGCGGACCATGTATTGGTATGTGGGATAGAGAAGGAGCAGAAAAAGAAGAAAGAAACACCATTGTGCACTCTTTCAATCGTAACTTCTCAAAACGTGCAGATGGTAATCCAAATACTTTGGCCTTTGTAGGATCGCCAGAATTGGTAACAGCTTTAGCTATTGCAGGTGATTTAAGTTTTAATCCATTGACAGATAAATTAATCAACGAAGATGGAGAAGAAGTAATGCTTGACGAGCCAACAGGAGATGAACTTCCTGCTAAAGGCTTCTATGCCGAAGATCCAGGTTTTCAAGCTCCGGCGGAAGATGGTTCAAGTGTTCAAGTAGTGGTTAATCCAGCTTCAGAGCGTTTGCAATTATTAGCTCCATTTGATGCTTGGGATGGTAAAAATATTACTGGTGCTAAATTGTTAATTAAAGCATTCGGAAAATGTACTACAGACCACATTTCTATGGCTGGACCTTGGTTGCGTTTCCGTGGGCACTTAGATAATATTTCAAACAATATGCTGATCGGAGCTGTGAATGCTTATAATCAAAAAACAAATTCGGTTAAAAACCAATTGACTGGCGAATATGATGCTGTTCCTGCTGTCGCTCGTTCATACAAGGCGGCTGGAGTTCCATCTATCGTAGTTGGAGATCATAACTACGGAGAAGGTTCTTCTCGTGAGCATGCGGCTATGGAACCACGTTTCTTAGGAGTTAAAGCGGTATTGGTGAAATCTTTCGCTCGTATTCACGAAACTAACCTTAAAAAACAAGGTCTGTTAGGATTGACATTTGCAAACGAAGCAGATTACGATAAAATCCAAGAAGATGACACCATTAACTTCTTAGATTTAACAGAATTTGCTCCAGGCAAACCATTAACATTAGAATTTGTTCATGCAGATGGTACAAAAGATATTATCTTGGCAAACCATACCTACAACGCAGGTCAAATTGGCTGGTTTGTTGCAGGTTCTGCATTAAATTTAATTGCAGCCGGAAAAGCTTAATATTTAAATTTTATATAAAATAAAAGCCCTGTGAAAACAGGGCTTTTATTTTTATCAGCAATATGTTGATGTGATTAGTTTTTGTTTGCTAAACTATCTTGTGATAGAACTCTAATTCGGTAAGGTCTTGTGGTCTCAAATTCGTCTATAGAAATGCTATATGTTTTAGACGAAGGAGATGTGTAGTAATTGCTAAAATCGTATCCTCCAATGATATATAATTTGTCATTAATAAAGTGCATTGCAGCACATTTTAGCTCAAGATTAATATAAAATTCTTTAATTAGTTTTGATTTTGTATTGTAAGCAAACAGTTTTCTGTCTTCAAATATATAAATAGTGTCTTCATTGTGTGTAACTGCAGGATTTTCAAGTCGGCAAAGTAAAGTTGCTTCCTTTTTCCAGCTTTCATTTGTCAAATCGAAACTCTGAATCTCAGAAAAACTTCTATTGTCGATATTGCCAATTGTGAAAATTTTGTCCTCAATTAAAACTCCGCTTACTTCTTGGGCTACAGGCATTTTTGCTAACTCATACCATAGGCCAGAAGTTAAATTGTACAGATGTACCTTATCTGTAAAAGTTTTTAAACCGCTTTCAGTTGACCTTATTGAGCCTCCCATAACGATGATGTTATCCTTATAAGTAAAAGAGGCAAAGTTTACAGCTTTATGTGGGTTGGTTTTATCAATTAAAAGTGCGTTTGTGTTCAGATCAAAAACTTCAATTTCGTTATCTAGAAATTCGTGTTTTTTATTGCCTAGAGGCCCTCTTTTTCCTCCTAAAACATAAAGTGTGTTGTTGTAAATATTTACGCTATGATAAGCTCTTTTTTTAAATTTTTGATCCGATTTTTCCCAGAAATCTGTTTTTGGGTCATAAATAAATAGATTTCCTTTGAAGAAAATTTTTTCAGGATCACCTCCAATTTCTTGCAGGTATCTATTTGTAAAACCAGGGTCGTTAAATCTAGTAGGGTCGCCACCTATGTTTTTTTCTTTAATCGTAGTTAAAACATTCCATTGTTCACTATTGTCACCTCCAATAACATAAATCTTACCATTTGCTACAATAGAGCCAAAAGAATAAATGCCGTACTCTAAAGGTGACAGTCTATTGAAATCAAGTTTAGATTTTAATTTAGACCATCTATTATTAGTTATAGTTACATTTTTTAAAGTTTCAATATCTTCTTTAAGAGGGATAACATAATTTGACTTTTTTAAATCTGTAATCGCAATTTTTGTTGTGATATACCCGATATGAGAAACCTGAAGAGTGTCATTTGGGTTTATTTTATTATTCAATACAAACACTCCTTTTCCATTGGTTAAAGTTCCAATTTTAGAACTTAATGCATAGATGTTGGCATCCTCTATTGGAAAACTAGTCGTTTGAGATTTAACGATTCCACTTATTGTTTGCGCATTTGTCATAAACGGCAATAAGATGAAGATGTAAAACAGTTTTTTCAAAGTAAATAAGTTTTATCTTGGGTTGAATTCTTTAAAATTATACAAGGACTAAAATTTAATTTATGAATTGCAATAGAACAGGCTTTTAGCTAAAAATGTAGTTTTGCCTTTTTCATTAGAGCCTAGTTTCTATGAGCTATATTATTTTGCGATGAATCTCTAACAAGGTTGGGTTTTGTGTTTTCGAATTCATCAATAGAAATAGTATAGACTTCTTTAGAAGGAGTAAAGGTGTAATTAGTATCTGTAAATCCTCCAATAATGTACAATTTGTCATTTAAAAAATGCATTGAGGCGGCATCTAGTTCAAGCGAGATTAGGTACTCTTTTACTTGTTTTGAGTTTATATTGTAAACTAATAATTTTCCATTTTCAAACAGGTAAATAGTGTTATTATTTGAAGTAATTCCTGGATTTTCTAGACGCGAAGATAAGGCAGTTTCATTTTTCCAGCTTTCGTTTGTTAAGTCAAAGCTTTGAATTACAGAAGGATTTTTGCTGTCTTTATTGCCAACTATAAAGATTTTATCGTTAATTAAAACTCCTTTCACTTCTTTTGCTTCAGGCATTTTTGCTAGTTCATACCATAATCCAGAAGTAATGTTGTACATATGGACTTGATCGGTAAAGGTTTTTTTATTTTTTTCATTGGATTTAATTGAACCTCCCATTACAATAATGTTATCCTTGTAGGTAAAAGAAGCAAAGTTTACGGCTTTATGTGGATTTGTTTTGTCAATTGCAATTTGATTTGTGTTAAGGTCAAAAACTTCAATTTCATTATCTAGAAATTCATGTTTTTTATTGCCTAGAGGTCCTCTTTTTCCTCCCAAAACATAAAGTGTGTTATTGTAAAAATTTATACTATGGTAGGCTCGTTTTTTTAATTTTTGATTTGATTTCTCCCATAAATCTGTTTTTGGATCATAAGTAAGTAGATCTCCCTTGTAAAAAACTTTACCTTGATCGCCTCCAATCTCTTGAAGGTATTTGTTCAAAAAAAGAGGATCGTTAAATCTAGTGGGATCACCGCCGCCAATGTCTTTTGATTTTATAGTAGTTAAAACATTCCATTGTTCACTATTATCACCTCCAACAACATAAATTTTGCCATTTGCTACCACAGAGCCAAAAGAATAAATGCCGTACTCTAAAGGTGACAGTTTGGTGAAGTTAAGTTTCGATTTTAATTTAGACCACCTATTATCATTTACAGTTACATTTTTTAAAGTTTCAACATCTTCTTCAAGAGAGATAATATAATTTGACTTTTTTAAATCTTTAATTGCAATTTTTGTTGTGATATATCCGATATGAGAAACCTGAAGAGTGTCATTTGGATTTATTTTATTATTCAATGAAAATTCTCCTTTTCCATTGGTTAAAGTTCCAATTTTAGTATTTAATAAATAGATATTGGTATCTTCTATCGGTAAGTTTGTCACTTGAGATTTAACAATTCCGCTTACTGTTTGCGCATTTGTAATAAAAGGTAGTAAAACGATAATATATAGTAGTTTTTTCACGGTAAATAAGTTTTGTCTTGGATTAAATTCTTTAAAAAGTCTCTTAAAACTGAGAATTATAGTGGCTTATTTGAAGTAAATTTAGTATTAAATTTTTTGAGTTCCAATGAAATAAAATAGACTTTCAGTTAAAAATCAAAGTTTATTCTATTTTTAAAATAAGACATAAAAAAATGCCCTGTTTTTTGCAGAGCATTTTTATCATGAGTTAGTTTCTTTGAGCAACATTATTTTCAGACAAAATTCTAATACGGTTTGGTGCGGTAGTGTCAAATTCGTCAATAGAAATGCTGTACACTTTTGATGAAGGAATCTTCATGAACGAACCAAATGAATAGCCTCCAAGAATGTACAATTTGTTATTTATAAAATGCATAGTGGCATCTCTTAATTGAAGATCAACAAAGAATTCTTTAATTTGTTTTGATTTTGTATTGTAGATTGAAAGCTTCCCATCTTCAAAAAGATAAATGTCATCAAGATTGTAAGCAATTGCCGGATTTTCTAGATGAGAAATTAAAGTTGCTTCATTTTTCCAAGTTTCATTTGTTAAATCAAAACTCTGAATCTCAGATAAGCTTTTGTTGTCATTATTTCCAACGGTAAAAATTTTATCTCCAATCAAAACTCCTTTTACTTCTTTGGCAACCGGCATTTTTTCTAGCTCATACCATAATCCAGAAGTGATGTTGTACATGTGCACTTTGTCTGTAAAAGTTTTTTCTCCTTTTTCGGTCTTTTTTGTAGAGCCGCCCATAACAATAATATTGTCTTTATAGACAAAAGAAGCAAAGTCTGCAGCCATATGAGGATTGGTTTTGTCAATGGTAATCGAGTTTTTATTAATGTCAAAAACTTCAATTTCGTTTTCTAAATATTCAAATCTTTGGTTTGTAGACATTCTTTTACCTCCTAAAACATAAAGTGTATTGTTGTAGCAATTTACGTTATGATAAGCTCTTCTCTTGAATTTTGTATTTGATTTCTCCCATACATCTGTTTTAGGATCGTAAATAAGCAAGTCTTCCCTGTAAAATTTTTTAGCGACTTGCATTTGAAGTAAATCTCGATATTTTTTTTCGAAGTTGGGATCGTTATCAGAGCTTATGCTTCTTTCTTTTAAAATCTTTAGTACATTCTCTTCTTCGCTGATATCACCGCCTATGATGTAAATTTTGCCATTTACGACTGTCGAACCAAAAGAATAAAGAACATTATCTAAAGATTTAAGCTTAGTAAAGTCAAGTTGAGATTTTAATTTGGTCTGACGATTTGTGATTTCTACATTGTTAAGAGTTTCAATGTCTTCTTTAAGCGCTATGATAAAATTTGACTTTTTAAAATCGGTAATTGCAATTTTTGCTGTTAGGTAGCCAATATGTGATACCTGGAGTGTATCGCTTGCTTTTGCTTTGCTTAATGAAAACTCTCCAATATCATTGGTTATGGTTCCTATTTGAGCTCGTAGTGCATATATGTTTGCATCTTCAATTGGTAAATTGGTAGTTTCAGATTTAACAATTCCGCTTATTGTTTGCGCATTTGCAATAAAAGGCAGTAAAATGACAATGTAGAGTAGTTTTTTCACAATATTAGGTTTTTGTTTGGTTAGAAAATTTTTAAAAATGCAACTTTTTATAAAAAACTGCGTTTCAAAAAGTTGGCTCAATTTTTATGCCGAGGCTGTTAATTTGAGGTAAAATAATTGTTAAAAATACCAAATTTTCTACTTTAAAAAGTTAAATTCGCTTTTTAGGCAATATATTTGCTTTTTTTGAGTTGAAATAAATGTATAATTTAAAAAAGTGTAAAAACTTTAAGAAGAGAGTATGATTTATCGGTTAATAATAGTGTTGTTTTTTTTCAGTGTGGGAGCTTTTGCGCAGGATAATTTCATTAAGCACAAGATCTCAAAAGGAGAAAACCTTTCTGTTATTGCTAAAAAATATGGAGTAAAAGTAAAAGATATTGCAGATGCAAATCCGAATGCTCCTAAGGTATTAAAACTAAACTCAACACTTTTAATTCCGAATAAAAATAAAAGTACTGCAAAGACAAAGTCAAAAAATGAAGAAATTGCAGTAAACGATACTCCTCTTAATGCTTCTGGAACTCACGAAGTAGCCTCAAAAGAAACGCTTTGGGGAATTTCTAAAAAATATAATGTTTCTGTTGATGATCTTAAGAAAGAAAATCCATCTCTGGAAACCGAAGGCTTAAAAATAGGACAACAAATAAATATTCCTTCCAATAACGTAGCGTCGAATATTAGTTCGTCAAGTGAAACTCCAATTACTTCAGAAGTGGTTTCAACAGATGTTGAGCTTATAAGAGAAGTTAAGCCTAAAGAAACAAAATACGGAATTTCTAAGGAATATGGTATTACAGTTGCAGAATTAGAACGTCAGAATCCATCAATTAAAGGAAAAGTTCCTGTTGGGTATCTATTGAAGATTCGCGTTCCAAAAGAAAAAGCAGATGCTATTCAGTCTGCAAAAGCGTTGCAAGACAATAATTCACAAATAGATACTCCTTCTAATCAAGTAGCTGAAACTGCTCCAGAAATAAAAAGGGATTCAACTGTTGTAAGGACAGGAGATTATTCTGCATTAGTTGATCAGCTTATAGCAAGCGCAACTGGGAATATAGGTACTAGATATAGATCGGGTGGAACAACAAAAGCAGGTTTCGACTGTTCAGGATTAATGTTCTGTACTTTTGGCAATTTTGATATTAAACTGCCGAGAAGTTCAATAGAACAATCTCGAATAGGAACAAAAGTAGCGTCGGAGGAGGCTCAAAAAGGCGATTTAATTTTCTTTAGAACCAACGGCAGACGTCATATAAATCATGTAGGTATGGTTGTTGAAAATGTTGATGGTGAGATTAAATTTGTACATTCATCAACTCATGGCGGTGTTATGATTTCTTCTACAAAAGAACCATATTACACAAGAGCTTTCTCTCAAGTAAATCGCGTTCTGAATTAAACTTCTAGAAAAGCATTTTTCAATATTTCTAATCTAAAAGGTTTAGTCCAAAAGTCGGACACATATTTGTTCTCTTTTACTTTTTTAATTTCATCAATATCTAAAGTCGAAGAAAGCACGAAAATTTCAGTTCTTTCTTTTAAATCTTCTGGTAATCTGTCAAATTCTTCCAAAAATTCAAAACCATTCATAATAGGCATCTGAATGTCTAAAAGAATAATCAAAGGGTTTTGTGGCTGATGCTTTAGTATCCAATTAATTCCTTCTCGTCCGTTATTAGCTATGTAGATAGGATTAATGTCGAGCCCTTTTTTAAGTAATTTTTTAGTGACAAATTGATCAATCAAATTGTCTTCTATAATTATAAATTGAGATCTATACGGCATATGAACTTGGTATTGTTACTATAAATTTACTTCCAACACTGCTTTCTGAAAATACAGAAATATCTCCTTTAATATTTTCAACAGCTTCTTTTACAATATAGAGGCCTAATCCTGAACCTTTATTTTTGTTTGTTCCAAAATACATGTCAAAAATATTGGCTTTATGATCGTCATGAATTCCAATTCCGTTATCTGTTACTTCAATTTTATTTAAGCCTTCGCTAAAATAGGTTCTTATTGTAATAACCATTTCTTGTTTGCTGCAATCTGCATACTTTATAGCATTAGAGAGTAGGTTATTGATGATTATTTTTAACCGAAGACCATCACTCTCAATCTGATCTACTAAAAGTTCTTGCGTAAATTTAATTCTGTTTGCATTTTCAATATGCATTAATTGAAGGATGGCTTCATTGCACAACTCTTTTAGGCTTACTGGTTCCAGGATTATTTCTTTTCTTTTGTTTTTAGAATAATCAATAATGTCGCTAATAAATTGATCCTGCCTTTCAAGACTTTGATGCATCATTTCTAAATAGTTCCGAACCTGTTGTGCATCGTCCTCCAATGCTGTTATTTCGATAAGGCCTTTTAAAGAAGTAATTGGAGATCTCAAGTCGTGAGAGGCACTGTAAACAAATCGATCCAATTCGCGATTTACGATAATCAGATTTTCATTTTTCACTTCCGTTTCTTTCTTCGAAACCAGTAGTCTTTTGACCATTATCGAATAATAAAGGCAAACGCTGCAGATTATAACCAGAATGAAAAAGATGTTTGTAATAATCAGTAAGTCCTTTATTTTTCGAGTTCCTTCACCAAGGGTATTAGAAAAATTACGTTGGTTAATGGTTAATTGGTCACTTATTGAGCTAATTTGCTTTAAGTGTTTTTTCTGATCTGTTGAGGTTAAAATATTATGTTCGATTTTTGCATTAATCTGCTGGCCAATAACAAATAAATCAAAGATTAATTTATCTCCTTCTCCCCATTCTTTTATGGCTTTAGATAAAAAGCTGACATTTTTAAAATTTTCGAATAGCCAGATAAGATCATCTAGATCATCTTCGTGATTTCGACCAATTAAAAATCCCTTTCTAGCAACTTTATTGTCTCCAGCTTTCAAAAGTGTGATTCTTGCAATACCATCTCCTTGCGGCACCTTTAATTCTTCAAGAAACAATTTCCATTGTGTATGGTTTTTGGTGAATAAATAGGTAATTAAATGTCTTGATGCATCTTTTTGTCCTTTCGAATAATGAGATTCCCCGTTTACATAAGCTCTATTGGCAGATAAGATTTTAATTGTAAAAAAATTGATGCAGATTAGCAATGCACACGAAATAAAAACGATTAAAATAAGGATGAAAACATTTGGGAAACGAAAGTTTTTTAAAGCTTGCAGTTTAGACATAATCTTAAAATTAGTAGGTTAATGAAAAAGTGCCTTTTGCGTTTTTTGTCAGTATAAATAAATAATTATTTGGGGAAATTAATCTATATTAAACATTAAACACTTGTTAAGGTATTTCGCTCTTTTTAAATGCTTTTATAATGATTATCTCAAATATAGTAAAATTTATCTTATGGTTTTAAGAAAAAAAATAGATACGGAGCAAAAATATTTCCATTCTAAATAATTTTGTTTAAGTATTTGGTGGTTAATTTGTTGTGCTTTTTTGAGGGCTTTTTTATTGGAATATTGTTGAAAAAAAGCAACTTTTGATTTCAATTTTGAAGTGAAAAAACGAATGTACAAGGTATCAAAATAAACAAAAACAAGAATTGTTTTTGTTTAAAGATTAAAGGCTGACTCAGTGAATCGTCTCTTTAAAATTTAGCGTAAATAATCAATCGTCTAAATGCATAGATTGAAGGAACTGAAGGGAAATAAGCATCTATTCTTTTCTTAAATTCTGTTGTTAAAGCAGTAAATTCTTGCTCATTCAATCTTTCTTGATAAACAGTTAAGGCAGAACCCGAAATGAACTCAAAAAAGTCATCTTTATTAGTAGAAATTATAGGATAAACTTTCTCATACAGAACCAAATCGGTACCGCCATTTTCAAAAAGGATTTTAGCATATTCATCTAAAGTCAATACTGGTGAAGGGCGTGTCCAATTTTTAAGATACGATGCAAAGGGCTCTTCCTGCACCAATTGAAAAAGTATTTTATTGAGAATATTTTCATTTTGCTGCGGCATCTGAACAGCCAGCTGTCCGCCTGAATTAATGCGCGATATAATTTTTGGGAAAAGCTCGTAATGATTATCAATCCATTGTAATGCGGCGTTTGAAAAAATCAAATCCCATTTGGTTTCATCAGCAATCTGTTCTAAAATGGTTTTGTCTTTAAACTCAAGATTTTCTTGTGTTGGTGCTTTTGCCAACATTTCAGCAGAATTATCGATACCCAAAACAAACGGATCGGTAAGTTTTTGATATAATTTCTGGGTAAGTTCACCCGTCCCGCATCCGAGGTCTATAACTTTCAGATTGGGTTTATCAATAATATGACTTGTAAGATCATTAAACGGTTTAGAGCGTTCTTCTTTAAATTCGTTGTATTTTTTTGGATCCCAAGTCATGATGCTGTTTTTATTTAAAATTAATGAAAATTTCTAATGCTTCAAAACCAAGGAAAAAAGATTGCTCTCTTGTTTTTCAATTTAAAATTGAAAAACTCATTTAAAAGTTATTCTAATTCATGCCAAAAATGATCACAGCCGTTTTTGCATTCTGTATTTCTTCTTTCTGTATCTGTAATTTTAAAAATCCAAAGTAAAGAGGTTATTACTTTTTTATGTTCATTTTCTGGCAGTGAAGCCAATTTATTTAAAGCAATTTTAGTGGAGAAACTTTTTAAGATTATAATTGGCGTGAAAGTTGGTTTTAGTGGAATACTATTTATTGCTCTTTGATACGCTTCTGAATTATAATCTGTTTTGTTTGGAATGGAATTGATAATATAGTTATGTAGAGTATTAAAAAGCTCTTTAAAACTATAATCTTCTTCTAGCAAAATACGCAACCCAAGATGAAAATCTATTTTATCTTGAGCAATTTTGTTAATAAGCATTTCTATATCTTTCAATTCTTATTTCTTTTGAATTGACTTTCCAAATTCTATTCTCAAGCTGTCTTGAGTAAATAAGAGTCTTTTCTTTTGGCTCTCAGTTAATTCATTATTTAAAAATATTTGCTGTAAATCTCTTTGGATTTGCATATAATCACCAATATAACGTTCGTCTAATTGAGTATAAAATTCCTCAATAGCTTTGTTAGTTTTTTGAATTTTATGTTGCTTGAAGTTATTCTGTAATAGATAAATGATGAAGAAAAGAGTAATAAAAATTAATAATCTGAAAACTATTTTTTGGTTCATATTAATTGGTTTTAACTGCCAAATATAAAAAAAGATTTTTGTCTTGTAGTCGTTGTTTGCGTAAGGGATAGGAACGGCATCCTTTTATGGTGGGGTTCACCATAAAAGATACAGTGAATAGCCCGACCCGAAGGGATACGTCCAAATTATTTTTGATAAAGATTAGGGGTAAATCTTGCTAAATATGATCTTTTTTAAGAATTTATAGATTTTATAAATTAAAGATTATGATTTCCAAAAAAAGTATATCTTTAGCCAACCTAAACCAATAAAAATGCAAGAAAACGACCAAGAACATTTTAAAAGAGAACTCGGCCTCTTAGACGGAACCATGCTTGTGGTTGGCTCTATGATCGG
>Ga0308157_10004082_pt1 | contig 19913 bp, 21 predicted proteins | sample PhyBR1_FD_201035 | JGI IMG/M metagenome (GOLD analysis project Ga0308157, IMG submission 201035) | Phyllosphere microbial communities from UC Gill Tract Community Farm, Albany, California, United States - DLSLB.R1 | ecosystem: Host-associated > Plants > Phyllosphere > Unclassified | place: USA...
TTTTGCATTTTTTTCTGCTTTAAGCGAGACCAACATGAAACGTACTTACCAACCTTCCGTTGTACGCCGTAAGCGTACCCACGGCTTCCGCGCACGTATGGCTACCCGTGGTGGCCGTCAAGTGCTGAACGCACGCCGCGCCAAAGGCCGCAAGCGTCTGGCTGTATAAGCTAGTCGTTTGTTAGCTGATCGCGTGGACAGCTGCATCCACAGCGGCTCGACAGGCGAAGGTTCACACGACTTCGCGCGCGCTCGGCGTATCGTTAAAACGGATGAATTTTCATCCGTTTTTCGTTTGCGCCCCAGCCAAAAAAGCGCGCACTTCGTGCTTTACACCCGTCTGAACCAACTGCCGCATGCGCGGCTGGGGGTCGTGGTGGCCAAGCGCTTTGCGCCGCGTGCCGTCACCCGCAACACGATCAAGCGTGTTACCCGCGAACTGTTCCGGACCACCGGCCTGCCGCCCATCGATTGCGTGGTGCGGCTGGCGCGTCCGGTCAACAGCAAGGACGGGCCCGCCACCACCTCAAAGCTGAAAGCAGCCTTGCGGGTGGAATTGGCACGCCTGTTCGCCGCGCAGGCCAAATTATCTGGCCAAGCCTTGCCTTCATCGCCGCCGCCTCCACCTGGGTCGCCATGAAAACCGTGCTCCGCTTCCTGCTGCGTTTCTATCAACTGGCCATCAGCCCGATGATGACGCCGAGCTGCCGGTTTTATCCGAGCTGCTCGAACTATGCACTGGAAGCGCTGCAAATTCATGGTGCCGCCAGGGGCAGCTGGCTGGCCGCCAGGCGTGTGTGCCGCTGCCATCCGTGGAACCCTGGTGGGCATGACCCTGTGCCCCCGGCCGACGGCAAAACGAATTCTTCATCGACCGCTTGCGGTTGCAACCACTCCTGAAAATACCTAATGGATATCAATAAACGTACTATCCTGTGGATCGTGTTTGCGGTGTCGCTGTTTGTTCTGTGGAACAACTGGCAAGTCTCGAACGGCCATCCATCGATGTTTGCACCGCCGCCGCCAGCCGCCAAGGCGCCTGAGGCGAAGAAAACCGACGTCCCGGCCCCTGCTGCCGTGGCCGCCGGCGTGCCGGGAGCCGCTGCATCTGCCGCCGCTGCTGCTGATGCTGATGCGGCGCCGTTCAAGGCCGAGCGCATCACCATCACCACCGACGTGGTGCGTGCCGATATCGACACCCAAGGCGGCGTGATCCGTCGCCTGGAACTGCTGAAGTACAAGGAAAACGGCCATCCGGGCTGGTTCGGTGGCTGCTTCGGCCTGTTCGACTGGTGCAAGCCGGGCGACAACACGAAGAACATCGTGCTGTTCGACCTCGACGCCAGCACCGGCAAGACCTACCTGGGCCGCACCGGCCTGATCGGCGCGCCGGACCTGCCTAACCACACCAGCGGCTTCGTCGCCAAGCCTGGCCCGCGCATGCTGAACGATGGCAACCAGGTGCAACTGGTGCTGGAATCGGAATCGGGCGGCGTCAAGCTGACCAAGACCTTCACCTTCAAGCGCGGCGACTATGTGGTCGATGTGCGTCATGACGTGACCAACACCGGCAGCGCGCCGGTATCGCCGCAGCTGTACCTGCAACTGGCGCACGACGGCAACAAGCCGGCCGGCGACTCCTTCTTCAACAGCAGCTACACCGGTCCGACCATGTACACCGAGGAGAAGCGCTACGAGAAGCTGCAATTCGACAAGCTGGAAAAAGCCGCGCAGGAAGCCGACAAGACCGGCAAGCCGGCCGTGCAGGACCATGTCACCAAGGCCGACAACGGCTGGATCGCGATTTCGCAGCATTTCTTCGTTTCGGCCTTCATTCCTCAGCCGAAGCTGATGCATGACATCACCACCGAGAAGATCAGCAACAATGTCTACGGCATCAGCGTCAAGCAGCCGCTGGGCACGATTGCGCCGGGTGCCACCGTGTCGAACGACGCCAAGCTGTTCTCCGGTCCGCAGGAAGCGCAGCTGCTGGAAAAAGTCTCGCCGGGCCTGGAGCTGGTGCGCGACTACGGCTGGCTGGCGATGATCGCCAAGCCGATGTTCTGGGTGATCGAGCACATCCACACCTTCACCGGCAACTGGGGCTGGACCATCATCGCCTTTACCATCCTGATCAAGCTGCTGTTCTTCCCGCTGTCGGCGGCTGGCTACCGCAGCATGGCCAAGGTCAAGCTGGTGACGCCGAAGATGCAAGCCATCCGCGAGCGCTACAAGGGCGACCCGGCCAAGATGAACCAGGCCACGATGGAACTGTACAAGACCGAGAAGATCAACCCGCTGGGCGGCTGCCTGCCGATCCTGGTGCAGATGCCGGTATTCATCGCGCTGTACTACGTGCTGCAGTCGGCGGTGGAAATCCGCGGCGCGCCGTGGCTGGGCTGGATCACCGACCTGGCGCAGCATGACCCGTATGCGATCCTGCCGGTGCTGTACGCGATTTCGATGTTCATCACCACCAAGCTGAATCCGGCCCCGGCCGATCCGATGCAGGCGAAGATGATGCTGTTCATGCCGCTGGCGTTCTCGGTGATGTTCTTCTTCTTCCCGTCCGGCCTGGTGCTGTACTGGGTGGTGAACAACGTGCTGTCGATCGGTCAACAGTATGTGATTACCAAGAAATTCGGCACGCCTGCCGAGCCAGCCAAGGCTTAAGCGCCTCAGGCTGTTGCTAAAAAGCCCCATGTGGCGTTGCGGAGGCCTTGGCCGCCGCAAGCGCACATGGGGCTTTTTTTTATATCCCCTACAATTCGTCTATGAATATCGACTCCTCCCCCATCGCCGCCATTGCCACCGCACCGGGACGCGGCGGCATCGGCGTCGTCCGCGCCTCCGGTAAAAACCTGCAAGCACTGATTGCCGCGCTGTTCGGCGGCGAGACGCTGAAGCCGCGCCACGCCACTTACATCCCGTTCAAGCAGGCCGACGGCAGCATCATCGATCAGGGCATCGCCATCTGGTTCAAGGGACCGAACGCCTACACCGGCGAAGACGTGCTGGAACTGCAAGGCCACGGCGGCCCGATCGTGTTGCAGATGCTGTTGCAGCGGGTGCTGGAGGCGGGCGAAGAGATCGGCTTGCGGCTGGCCGAGCCGGGCGAATTCACCCGTCGCGCCTACCTGAACGACAAGCTGGACCTGGCGCAAGCCGAAGCGGTGGCCGACCTGATCGACGCCTCGACCGAAGCGGCGGCGAAATCGGCGTCGCAATCGCTGTCGGGCGCGTTCTCGAAAACGGTGAACACGCTGGTGGGCAGCGTCACCAACCTGCGCATGCTGGTGGAAGCGACGCTGGATTTCCCGGAAGAAGAAATCGACTTCCTGGAAAAATCCGACGCGCGCGGGCAACTGAAGGGCATCGTTGACGCGCTGGAGCAAGTGTTCAGGCAGGCAGCGCAGGGCGCCTTGCTGCGCGAAGGCCTGAACGTGGTGCTGGTGGGGCAGCCGAACGTCGGCAAATCTTCGCTGCTGAATGCGCTGGCGGGGAATGACGTCGCCATCGTCACGCCGATCGCCGGCACCACGCGCGACAAGGTCACCGAGACCATCCAGATCGAAGGCATCCCGCTGAACATCATCGACACCGCCGGCATCCGTGCGGCGGAAGAAGCGGTGGACGTGGTGGAGCGCATCGGCATCGAGCGCACCTGGGGCGAGGTTGGCAAGGCTGACGTCATCCTGCACCTGCTGGACGCCGACCACGGCCCGTCGCGTGCCGACGAAAGCATCATGGCCGCCTTCCCGCAAGGCGTGCCGGTGCTGCGCATCTGGAACAAGATTGATTTATCGGGCCACAAGCCGGCGGTGGACGCGATGGACGACGCCACGCACATCTACCTGTCGGCCAACAGCCACCTGGGGATCGACCTGCTGCGCAAGGAACTGCTGCGCATCGCCGGCTGGCAGCAGACCGGCGAATCGCTGTACCTGGCGCGCGAACGCCACCTGATCGCGCTGAAAAACGCCGGCGCCCACCTGGCGCGCGCCGGCGAGCACGCCGCCCAAAGCGACCAGTCGCTCGACCTGTTCGCCGAAGAACTGCGGCTGGCGCAAGTGCAGCTATCGAGCATCACCGGCGCCTTCTCCTCCGACGACCTGCTGGGCGTCATCTTCAGCCGCTTCTGCATCGGCAAGTAAAACCTGGTGTCAGGTCTGACTTTGGTACATGAGCTCGTGTGCGATTGTCAGACCTGACACCGGTTTTAGTAGGGGGAGCCGGTGAGGTCGAGCTTGATTTGCCAGACGGCGCCGGCGCCGGTGATGTAGAGCGTCTTGCCGTCGGCGCCACCGAAGGCGGCGTTGGTGACGTTGGCGTCGACGTGGATCGTCGCCAGCTGCTTGCCGGCCGGCGTGAAGACGCGGATGCGCTTGTCCGTGTGCTCGGTGACGTAGATGTTGCCCTGGCAGTCGACCGCCATGCCGTCGGGGATGCCCAGCTTCTCGACCAGATCCTTGCCTGGCTGCGGCACGCCGTTGACGATGGCATACGCGCGCAGCACGCCGTGCTCGCCCACCATGCCATTTACGTACAGCACGTCGCCCTTCGGCGACAGCGAGACGCCGTTCGGATTCTTCAGCGTATCTTCCACCACCGTGACCTTGCCGTCCGTGCCGACACGGTACACACGCGTCTTGTCCTGGCCGCCCGGCGCGGCGGCGCGCTGGAAGTCCGGGTCGCTGAAGTACAGCGTGCCGTCTTCCGCCAGCGCCATGTCGTTCGGCGAGTTGAAGACGTTGCCGTCAAACTTGCCGACCACGTCGCTGCGCTTGCCGTCCAGCGTGTACAGCGATACCGATTTGTATTTGTGCGTCGCCGCCAGGAGGTTGCCGTGGCCGTCGGTCGCCAGGCCGTTGCTGCCGCTGTCGTTGATGGCGACACTGACCTTGCCGCTGGCATCCAGCTTGAGGATGCGCGACGGGAAGCCGGGCCCAAACGTGAAGTCGGAGAAGTACAGCGCGTCCTTGATCCATACCGGCCCTTCGTACAGGCCCGGCTCGGCGCGCGTGCTGTTGGCGGCGGCGATGCGGGTGGCGGTCAGCTCGCCGGCCGGCGCCTGGCCCGTGCATGCCGCAGTCGCGGCGAAGACCTGCGGGGCGGCCAGCATGGCTGCCAGGCTGAGGACGATGTGGCGTAGTTTCATGGTGTGGAACCTGTCGGTGCGGTAAAAGTCACTTGGAATTTGCGCGGTGTCTCCGGCGGGAAGGGCTGGGAGTCGCGCAGCGCTTTGCTTACGGCCTCATCATAGCTGATGCTGCCGGAGGTACGATACATCATCATCTGGTACAGCTTGCCTTGTTCGTCCAGCGTGATGGTGAGTTCGGCCTGGTGCTGGCCCGTCCCCAACGCCAGCGGCAAGGTGGGGATGCGGTCGGCGATGTTCTGGCGCAGGTAGTCGGGCAGCGGCGGATATTCGGGCATGGCTTGTTGCGTTGCTTGTGCGAAGCTGTGTATGGGGGCGGGCGGGTCCTGCATCCAGGAGCACAGCACCAGAAAGAAAATCACCACCGGCGCCCAGGTCAGGCGCGACGAGATGTCGATGTTCAGCTTGGGCCACCAGGATTTCTTCTCCGGCGGCAGCGCCTGCAGGCTGGCACGCCATTGCTCAACGCGGCCGAGGTCGACCACCACCGACATCCATGCCGGGAACAGCTGCATCAGCCGTTCGACGTGCGGCATGTCGCCGCGCAGCTGGTAGGCGGTCGGCTGGCTGTCCTTGCGCAGCAGCGCCAGGGCGGCGTGGTGAATCATCTTTTCCGCTTCCGACAACTGCTGGTAGACGGCGTATTCGCGGATGGCCTGGTCGAGCAGCGCGCCGGCATGGCCTAACTGCTGCAAACGGCGACGGTCTTCGTCCCAGTGAAATACCTTGCAGGCCGCATTGAACAGCGTGTCATGCCCCGGTTGCCAGCCGTTCGTCAACAGGTCGGCGATCTGCGCCTCGAAGTGGAAGCGGGCGTTGAGGTCGAGCAGGCGTTCGTCGTTCAGGCTGTGCTGTAGGGCGCGCTGCCATTCGATGGTGTTTTGCGCGCGGTGTTGTTGCAGCAGCTGCGCCATGGTGGCGCGGAACTGGGTAAAGACTATCGTGGCGCTGGATTGCGCGTCGTCCGCCACGAAGGCCGGTGGCGCTGCGGCCAGCGTGACCGGCGCGCGCGCCATGCCGTAGTTGGGCGTGGCTGGTACAGGCGTGGCGTTTTGCTGCTCGCGCCAGGCGGCCCATTGTAGCGCGGTGTCATAGGCTTCGCGCAGTTCCTGGAAGCCGGCGCTGTCGCTTTCCTGGTCGATGAGCTTCAGCGCGCGCGCGTAGGCGCGGCGGATGCTGCGGGCATCGGTGTCCTCGTCCAGCCCCAGGCGTTGCAGGAAGGGCAGCGTGTCGCGCATCGGGCTCAGGCGGCGTCGGCTTGTGGGCGGTGCACGATCACGCAGTCGCGGCCGGCTTTCTTGGCTGCGTACAGGCAGCCGTCGGCGGCAGCCAGCATGGCGGCGGCGTCGGCCAGGTGGTCCTTGTCGAAGGTGGCCACGCCGATGCTCATGGTGACGTGCGGCCGCATCGCCGCCGGCGCATGCATGATGGCCAGCGAGGCGATCCTGGCGCGGATGGTTTCCGCCACCAGCGCTGCCTGCTCGGAACTGGTGTCCGGCAATACGGCGCCGAACTCCTCGCCGCCGTAGCGCGCCGCCAGATCGGCCGGGCGTTGCAGGGCGGCAGCGAAGGCTTCTGCCACCAGCGTCAGGCAGGCGTCGCCTTGCTGGTGGCCGAAGTGGTCGTTATAGGCTTTGAATGAGTCGATGTCCATCAGCAGCAGCGACATCTGGCCGTCGTGGCGCGCGGCGCGGCGCAGTTCGCGGTCCAGTGCGACGTCGAAGTGGCGGCGGTTGGCGATGCCGGTCAGGCCGTCGACATAGGATTGCGCCCGCAGCTGCTCGGCCTGGCTGCGCAGCTGGCGCTCGCGGCCGACGATGCTGCTGATGTCGCTGACTTCGATCAGACAGTAGCGCTCCTTGCCTTCGCTGAACGGCGTGACCGACACTTGCTGCTCGACCCGCTCGCCGCCCCAAGTGCCGGCCGGGTACAGCGGGAAGGGCGATGGATTCAGCGCTGGCGACAGCTGCTGCGGCAGGTTGCTCTGCATCGCGCTCAGCACCGCCTGCTCCAGCCGCTGCCCGCGCAGCTCGCCATATAAATCGAACAAGTCCTGGCCCTGCACGCGGTGCGACGAGCGCCCCGAACGGCTGGCCATCCACTGGTTCCACATGACGATGTGGTGGTGGGCGTCGATGACGATCAGTCCCAGCTGAGCCAGTCCGAGCACGCGCGCGGAGAGGGGGCTGGCCGATGTAGTTGCTTGTTCAGACATGCGTGCTTTCCTGAGAGGAATAGTAAACGTGTCACGATTATAAGGGCAGGCGCGCGGCTTGCATCACTATCGCTTCCCCCTTTTTCATTGAAAAATATTTCGCCCTCTCCAGCCTCAGCGGTGGATGTGGCTGCCACGTTTATCCTGCTATTATTGATTGTCGCAAATGGTTGTGCGGTGTCATGCAATCATTGAGAAATCTCATGTTCGCGGCAATCCGCTGAAGTAACCTTGCAACTTACTGAGCTTGCCTGGAAGGAGAGGGTCGTGGAACCGCTACAAGAGAGTATCTCCGATGACGGCGCCGCCGCCCGGCCACCCGCCGGGTCGACGCCCACGCCGCCGGTACGCGCGCGCCATATGCTGCCACCCAAGGGCGCCTGCTGGTATTGTGAAAAGCCGCTCGACAATGTGCGCCGCTTCTGCGACAAGGAGTGTGCCGACGCCTTTGATGAAGAGAAGGAATACACCCGCTAAGCCGCAGGCCGGACGCTAGTCCATCGCGCCCTGCAAGGCCGCCAGCGCCGCTTCAAAATCGAACTGGTGCGCCGCCTCCGTCACTTCCTGAAACACTTCCACTCCCAGGCTTTGCGCCAGCACCGTGGCCGATTGCTCCAGCACATCGATTGCCGCACCGTCACCCTCATCCAGCAGACGCACCAGATGCAGCAACAGCATGCGGGTCTCCGGCACGACGGCCGGTGGCGGACTGCCCTCCAGCCGGTTTTGCGGATCGCCGTCCAGCACCTCGTCGATGACCACGATCAGCTGGCGCAGCGCCGTTTCCAGCTGCGCCAGCGGCGCCGACCAGGTCTGCACCGGGCCGGCGCACAGCGGCTCCAGCTGCGACGCCAGCAGGTACACCTGCTGCGCGCCGATCATGCCGGCCGCGCCCTTGAGCGTGTGGACGATGCGCTGCGCGTGGCCGGGCTCGTTGTTGTCGAACGCCTGGCGCGCCTGGCAGCCGCTGTCCGGGTAACGCTGGCGGAAGCGGCGCAGGATTTGCAGGTAGAGGTCGCGGTCGCCCATCAGCTGTTGCAGGCCGGTTTCCACCTGCAGGATGTGGCCCGCGACGGGCTGGCTGGTTGGCGGCATCGCGTGCAATTATTTGGTGGTGAACGACCAGCTGCGCGTGACCGCCACGCCGGCCACCGTGCCACTGAAGCTGACGTCGTAGGTGGTGGCGGCGGCCAGTGGCGACAGCGGGATGATGGCGGCGGCGCTCGGTATATCATGGTTGTTGCCGGCCGCATAGCTCAGCAAGCGGGTGCTGAGCGCCGTGCCGCCGCGCGGGACCACGGTAAAGCTTTGCACCACCACCTCGCCCCTGTTACCGCCATATTGGTCCGCGTGCACGCTGATCGGGTAGCCCACCAGATTCTGGTTGGGCACCGGGTCCGGCGCTTCCGTGTCGCTGTAGAAGTTGACCGGCACGCCAGTCTGATTGTTAAGCGGATAGGTGACGATCACGCCCTTGCCCAGGCTGTTGTAGCTGCCGGTGGCGCCGAAGTTGGCGGTGAAATAGGTGTAGCCGCCGGTGATGGTGGCCGAGCCGGCGCCGATTTCGCGGAAAGCCGGATCGAAGATCACGTAGCGGTGGTAGATGGCGGTAATCAGCTCTTCCGCCTGGGAGAAGCCAGAAGTGTTGGTGGTGGCGGAGATCACCTCGCCGGCGGCGTAGACGCTGCCCAGCGTATAGTTGGCCGCCGTCAGGCGGTCGAGCAGCTTGGTGCCGGTAAAACCGGTCAAGCCGGCGGTCTGATCATGGGTGATGGTTTTGTTGCTACGCTGATAATTCGAATGCCCCAGCGCCGCGGCATCGATCAGGCTGTTGCGGGTCAACACTGCGACGCCGACCTGGGAGCGGCGGTAGTTGATCCAGTTGAGGCCGTCCGTGGCATTGTCACCGCTCAACGCAGGCGCTCCCGGCTCCTGTGCCGCAGGCGGCGTGGTGGTGGCGTTCTTGCGCCGGACAGCTTCCTCGTCGGTGCCGCCGATGCCGCAGCCGGCCAACAGGCTGGCTGTTAGCAGCCCGGCCCATGTCAGACGCAATTTTCCCATGATGAACTCCTTTGCCATGTGACAATTCTAAGCGGTATTTCGAAAGTGTTGCACGCGTTAGGCGTGTACTAAAAATGGTAAGCTTGCCGTTTCTTTCGGATTGCACCTGTTTTGAAGCCATTACACCGCCAGCGCATGCAGCGCGCCAAGTTTGCCCTGCCCAGCATCGTCACGCTGATGTCGATCGCCTGCGGCTTCGGCAGCATCGTCATTTCGGTCGACAACGCTGTCGACGGTCTTGCCGCTGATTACCGGCTGGCGGCCGTGTTGCTGGTGCTGGCCGGCGTGTTCGACGCGCTGGACGGCTTTGTCGCGCGCGCCACCAACACGCAGTCGGAATTCGGCATGCAGCTGGACTCGATCGCCGACGTGATGAACTTCGGCTGCGCGCCCGGCCTGCTGCTGTATTGCTGGGGCTTCCAGAAGCTGGGCCTGGACTACCCGACCCTGCTGCGCCTCGGCGGCATGGCCAGCTTTTTCTTTGTTGCCTGCGGTGCGCTGCGGCTGGCGCGTTTCAACGTCAACGTCGGCCGCACCGATCCGCGCTACTTCGTCGGCATGCCGATCACCGCCGGTGCCGCCTGCGTGGCATCGGTGGTGGTGGCCTGGCCGGAGCCGGCCGCCTCGGTGCTGAACGGCAGCCTGATCGTGCTGCTGCTGTTCGTGGTCGGCACGCTGATGGTGTCCACCGTGCGCTTCCCCAGCTCGAAACAGAAGAAGAGCTGGGCTGCGCTGGTGCTGCTGCTGGTAAATCTTGGCCTGCTTGCGTGGCTGCAGATGGCGTACTTCGTGCTGTTCTTCCTGGTCTACATCATCGGCACGCTCGCGCTGAATGCTGCGTGGAAGACCGGCTGGCAAGGCATCGCCCCGCCGGTCATCTACGGCGACGACGATTAAGCCACGCAATTAAGCAACTTCGTGGCCACGGGCCGCACGCAGGATCTCGAACCACTGGCTGCGGCTCAGGCTGAACTGGGTCGCTTCCACCGCTTCCTTCACCGCTGCAATGCGGCCCGAGCCGGTCAACGGCAGCGGGCGGCTAGGCAGCTGCATAATCCACGCAAACACCACGCTGCCGAACGGGCGCTGTAGTTCGTCGGCTACCTTCTGGATCACCGCGCGCACGCGCACGCCGGCGGCGTCATCGCTGCTGAACAGGCGGCCGCCGGCCAGCGGCGACCAGATCATCGGCGCCACGCCCAGGTCTTGCAGGCCGTCGAAGGTTTCATCGAACATCGGCGTCACGTTCAGTGGCGAGAATTCCACCTGGTTGGTGGCCAGCTTGATGCGGCGGTTCAGGCTCTCGAACTGGTGGCGGCTGAAGTTGGAGACGCCGAAGTGCTTGACCTTGCCGTCCTGGCGCAGGCGCTCGAAGGCACCGGCGATTTCATCGAAATTCATCAGCGGATCCGGGCGGTGGATCAGCAGCAGGTCCAGGTGACCGGTGCCCAGCTGGCGCAGCGAATTCTCGGCCGAGGCGATGATGTGGCTGGCGCTGGTGTCATAGTGCTGGATGGTGTGCTCCGGGCGCGCCGCCGACAGCAGCTTGATGCCGCATTTGCTGACGATCTGCATCTTGTCGCGCAGCGAAGGCTGTAGCTTCAGCGCTTCGCCGAAGGTGGCTTCGACGCCGTAGCCGCCGTAGATGTCCGCATGGTCGAAGCTGGTGACGCCCATGGCCAGCGCTTGCTCAATCCAGTCGACGCGCTGCTGCGGCGTCAGGCTCCATTCGTTCATGCGCCACATACCGGCGACGATGCGCGACAGCGTCAGGCCGCCAGGATAGGTGACAAGGGAAGGGCAGGACAGGTCGGTCATGAGCATACTTTCCAAGCGTAAATGTGAGGCAGGAATTATAGTATGATCATTACGTCTATTAGACCGAACGGAGAAATCAACGTGGGTTTTTTATCGTTTCTGAAGTCTAAGCCGGAATCCGCCGCTGCTGCGGAGGTTGAGGCTGCCGCGCCGGCCGAATCTGTCGCATTGGCCGAGGACGCCGCAGTCCTCATCACCCGTACCGAAATTATCGACAAACGCCAGCGCCTGGCCGGCTACCGCTTCGGCGCCTCGGCTGCCGAGCCGGTGCTGGTCGATGCGCTGGTGGTGGCGCAGGTGCCGGAGTTTGCACAGCAGCGCATGGCCCTGGTGCCGCTCAGCGCCGAAGGCGTGGCCGCCGGCCTGCACCTGCCGCTGGTGGCGCCGCATACCGTATTCCTGCTGGAGCACACGGCTGCCGACGCGGCTGCCATCTTGCGCGCGGCAGGCAGCCAGGTCGCGCTGCATGGCGTGTCGCTGAAGGACGAGGACGCCGCGTTGCTGTCCTCGGCCAATCTGGCGCTGCTGTCGCTGAACGAGCTGCCGCTGACCGAATTCCAGGCACTGTGCAAGCAGCTGCACCTGAATTATCCGCATCTGAAGCTGCTGGTCGACGGTGTCGCGACCTGGGACGAGCAGCGCATGCTGCTGTCGTGGGGCGCCAGCTATTTCATGGGGCCGTTCCTGACCACCACCGACAAGGTCGACCCGGACGCCAAGATCGACCAGAGCCGCATGACCTCGATCGAGCTGCTGAACCTGCTGCGCACCGATGCCGAGCTGCCGGCGATGATCGAGGTAGCCAAGCGTGATCCGGGCATGACCTATCAGGTGCTGCAATGGGCGAACGCGCCGGCCAACGGCCAGACCACCAAGGTGACCAGCCTGCAACAGGCCTTCATGGTGCTGGGACGGAATCAGCTGTATCGCGGGCTGACGGTGTCGATGTTCCGCCTGGGCGGCGGCGCCAACAAGGAGCGTGATGAATCATTGCTGGAAGTGGCGCTGACGCGCGCGCGTTTCCTGGAGACGTGCAGCAAGCTGCCGCAGGCCAGGCGCGATGAGCTGTTCCTGGTCGGTTTGCTGTCGCTGTTTGATGTGTTGCTGGGCGTGCAGATGGAGCAGCTGGTCGGCAAGATGCATCTGTCGGACGATATCCGCGATGTGCTGCTGGGGAAGGAGGGCGTCTACAGCCCGTATCTGACCATGGTGTTGCTGCTGCAGCGTGACAAGGTCGGTCCGGCGCTGGAGATTGCGGCGCAGCTGGAGATTGATATCGACAGCCTGCCGCAGGTGGGGCAGGCTGCCTTTGAGTGGGCGCAGGCTTCGATGCAGCACACCGGCGCCGACTAGACCCGCACGCGTGATGTGTCGGGGTCAGACCCCGACGCCGCTGAACTTGCCAGCGGCGCCAACGGGGTTATTTCAGCCAGAGGCGGATCGAGTCCCAGGCGCGGCCGAAGATCGAGGCTTGCTCCACCGTCTCCAGCGCCACCACCGGCAGTTCCAGCATCGGCTTGCCGTCCACCACCATTTTCAGCGTGCCGACGCGGCTGTTTTCAGCCAATGGCGCCACCAGCGGGTCCTTGCGCTCCAGCGCAGGCTTCATCTTGCCAGCCACGCCTTTCGGCACGGTCACCATCACGTCCTGTGCGAAACCGATCTTGACCGCGTTCTTCGTGCCCTTCCAGATTTCCGGCGTGGCGATCGGCTGGCCTTTCGAGTACAGCTTGACGGTGTCGAAGTTCTGGAAGCCCCAGTTCAGCAGCTTCTGGCTTTCCTGCGTGCGCACCTGGTCCGACGACGTGCCCAGCACCACCGAGATCAGGCGACGCTCGCCGGCGCCGTTCGGGCGCTTGGCCGAGGCGATCATGCAGTAGCCGGCCGCTTCGGTGTGGCCGGTCTTCATGCCGTCAACGGTCGGGTCCAGCCACAGCAGGCGGTTGCGGTTCTGCTGGGTGATCTTGTTGTAGGTGAAGCTTTTCACCGAGTCGATCTTGTAGAACTCAGGGAAGTCCTTGATGACGTGCTGCGCCAGGCTCGACAGATCTTGCGCGGTCGAATAGTTTTCCGGCGACGGCAGACCGTGCGGATTGGCGAAGTGGGTCGAGGTCAGGCCCAGGCGCTGCGCTTCCTTATTCATCAGCACCACAAAGGCGGACTCGTCGCCGGCCACTGCTTCGGCCAGCGCCACGGCGGCGTCGTTACCCGACTGCACCATCAGGCCGTACAGCAGGTCGTTGATGCTGACCGGCGTGGCCGGGTCGATGAACATCTTGGAGCTGGAGGCATCCACTTTCCATGCCTTGGTCGACACGTTGACCATCTGGTTCAGCGTGATCTTCTTGTCGCGCAGTGCACCGAAGGTGACGTAGGCGGTCATGATCTTGGTCAGCGAGGCCGGCTCGATGCGGGCGTTCGGGTCCTGCGAAGCGATGATCTGGCCGCTGGTGGCATCCAGCAGCAGCCAGGACTTGGCAGCGATGTTCGGCGCAGGCAGCGTTTGCGCTACGGCCGAGGTCATCAACATCACACTGGTGGCCAAGGCCGCGATAATTTTCTTCATTGGGATCTGGTGTAAAAGTTAAAAGCCGGATGATTATAGTTGCTTAATCAGCAGTTGCGGTGTCCGCTTCAGCCTCGGTTAAGTCTGCGCCGCCCCACAATTGCATCACCCAGCTCTTGATATGGCCGAGCTTGCGGTGGAAGAAGTGGTCGGCGCCGGGGATGACGATGACCGGAATCTCCTGCGGGCGCAGCCAGTCCAGCACGTCGGCCAGCGGGATGGTGTCGTCCTGTTCGCCGTGGATCAGGATGGTGTCGGCCGGGATGTCGGCCATCTGCCATTTCTTGGCGGCGGCGCCGACCAGCACCAGGCGCTCGGCCGGATTGCCGGCCGCAACCAGGCGCTGCGCCAGCTGTGACTGCACATAGGTGCCGAAGGAGAAGCCGGACAGCGCCACCGGCAGGCCGGGGAATTTTTCCGTCATCCACTGGTGCAGGATGGCCATGTCGTCGGTTTCGCCCTGGCCGTGGTCGTGCACGCCTTCGGACTTGCCGACGCCGCGGAAGTTGATGCGCGCCACCACGTAGCCGAGGCTGACGAAGGTGCGCATCAGCGTCACCGCCACCTTGTTGTCCATGGTGCCGCCGTACAGCGGATGCGGGTGCGCCACCAGCGCAACGCCGCGCGGGGCCGCGTCATCGTGCGGGTAATCGATGACGCCTTCCATTTGACCGGCGCCGCCGGCCAGGGTGAATTTTTCGCTCTTGTTCATATGCTCAGATTTTCAGACGTTCCACAATTTCGCCCTTGGCCAAGTGGCGGTCGATGATTTCATCGATGTCGGCGGTGTCGACGTAGGTGTACCAGGTGCCTTCCGGGTAGATCACCAGCAGCGGGCCTTCCTCGCAGCGGTTCAGGCAACCGGCCTGGTTGATGCGGACCTCGCCCTTGCCGTACATATCGAGTTCCTTGCAGCGCTTCTTGGCGTGCTTTTGCGCCACTTCGGCGCCGTGGTCGCCGCAGCTGTTGCGGCCGTCGTCACGCTTGTTCATGCAAAAGAAGACGTGGTGTTTGTAGTAGGGTTGATCGCTCATGGCTGCACCTCCGGGGATTCGTAGCCGCTATGATACCTTGGCGGCGTTCAGCTTGTGGGATGGCAGCCACAGGAACCAGACCGCAAAGAACGGCCACAGCAGCGACAGGAACTGTGCTGCGCCGTTGAAATTCAGGAATTTGCCCTGCACCCATGTTTGCAAAGTGGCCACAAAGTAAGGGTTGGCCGGCGTGGTGTTGATGATCGCCAGGCCCAGCAGCAGGGTGGTGATGGCCAGCCGCCGCTGCGCCACGTGCGGTGCGTACGCCAGGCCGGCCAGCATGATGGCGCCGATCAGGAAGCCGCCCTCGGCGCCTGGCGTGACCCAGACGAAGGCGTTTTCCGGCGAAAACAGCAGCGCGGTGGCCAGGCCTTTGACCAGAATGGCGGCGGCGATCATGGCGGCCACCAGCAGGCCGCGCGGCGCCGGCTTGCGCAGCAGACACAGCAGTGTCAGGCCGGCGCCCACCATGCCGCAGGCGGTGATGATGGTTTCGGACAGCCAGTATTGTTCGACGGTCAGCTCGACGTTGGGACGGATCAGGTCGCCGAGGTCGATTTCCATGTCCAGCAGTTGCGACAGCCAGTCGGACAGGATGGGCAGCAGCTGGCCCAGGCCGTACAGGAAATTTTGCGGGTAGATCTGCGCCAGCGGCCACAATGCCAGCAGCACCAGGCCCTGGCTGGCGTGCGGCGCGAACCAGGCCTGGCGCAGGCGTTGCAGTTCGCTCTGGTCGAGCAGGCGGCGCACGGTCAGCACGCCGATCAGGCCGCCGATCGCGCAGCCGACGGCGTTGGTGTAGAAGTCCAGATTGGAGGAGACGCGGGTGGGCAGGAAGGTCTGCACCTCTTCCATGATGCCGGACACCAGCGCGCCGCAGGCGGTGGCGATCAGCAGGGCCCAGATGTTTTTGATGCGCGGGTATAGCGCGTACGCGATCAGGGTGCCCAGCGGGATGTAGCCGATGACGTTGGTGATGGCGTCGAACAGCGTCCAGTAGCGCGGCATCTTCGTGGTTTCCAGGAAGATGAATGGCGATAGGCCTTGGTTGTGCCAGCCGGAGAACGGGAACCAGCTGGCGTAGACGATCAGGAGCAGATAGGCCAGCAATGCCGCGCGCGTGATTGGCGACGTGCGGCTGACCGGCGCCAATGGCGGCTTGGCAGGACTCTTCGGCGCGGCATCCGCAGGCCCGGCCGGCGCAGCCGCGTCCGCTGGCGTCGATGCGGCCGGTGCGCCCGCCGGAGCCGATGCCGTGGCCATGGCCATTGCCGGCGCGGCCGAAGGAGGCGAAGGAGCCGACGCAGCCGATGAAGGCGGCGTGGTCGCCGCGAGCGGGGACGTGGCGCTGGCTGCGTCCTCCGCAGGATTGGGTGCCGGCGGTGGGGCCGGCGTGTTTTCCGTCATGTCGACGGCGGCAGCGCCGCCAGCCAGGTCAGCAGCTCGGCCGCTACCGCGTCGCTGGCGTCGGCCATGGCGCGCGCGCCGCCGGCGGCATCCGCGCTGGGCGCCGGCTTGCTGCTGCTGAAGGTCTTCTGATCCACCAGCTTGTGATTGCGGAACACCGACGCCCGCACCCGCAGCACGCCCTGGCTGCTGGTGGCGCTATCGAAGTTCTGCGCGAAATCCTCCACCTCCATGCGCAGCACGGTGGCGCTGGCCGCCGCATCGGTGGTTGACAGCACTTTTACACCGCCGTGCGACAGATTGGTCTTGAAACGCTGCGTCAGCAATTGCAGCGGCGTCGCCGTCCACTGGTTGTAGGCGTAAGGCCGCGACTGGCGCGCATCGGCGTACAACAGGCGATATTGCATGCGCTCCGAATCCAGCGCCGCCGGCCCGGTCACGTCGGCCACAATAATCGCACCGACATTGCTGGCGCTGGTGGCCGGTGCGGACAGCGGCCCGAAGTCATACTGCGCGGTCGGCTGGCCCTTGCTGGCGCAGCCGCCCAGTGCCAGCGCTGCGGCGGCAATCATGATCCCGTTACGGATGGTGTTGGTCATCATCTCGCTATCCTTATTTCGTAGGCGCTGCAAAGCCTTCTTCACCCGGTCCAGGCGGCGTGCCTGGCGCGCCGAAGATCAGGCTCTGTGGACGGTCGTTAATCTTGTTCATGGTACGGCGCAAGGCGCGCATCGACGCACGCGTATCGTCCGACAGCGAATTCACCTGCGGCAGTGTATCCAGTTCCAGCCCGCCGGCCACCGCGTCGACCGAACCGCCGATGCGCTCCACCTGCGTGGTGATGCGGTCGATCGGCCCGCCCGGCGCTTGCAGGCCGGTGGTCAGCCGGTTGACATCGGTGGCCAGCGCGTTGACCGAGTTCAGCGTCTTCTGCGCCTCGTTGGCCAGCGCCGGCAGCTTGTCGATGGTCGGCTGCAGCTTCTCTGGAATGTCGCGGTACTTCTGCGCGGTTTCGCTGACATCCTCGAATGCGCCGAGGATGGTCTTGCGGTTTTCATCGCTGAGCAGGTCGTTCAGGCGCCGCGTGACCTCCTCGGTCTGCGACAGGATTTCCTTGCCGCGCTTTTCCAGCTGGTCGAAGAAGCCCTGGCGCAGCGGTATGCGGGCCGGACGATCGGCACTCGACGGCAGCAGCGGCGAGCCGACCTTATCGTCGTCCAGCGCGATGAAGGCGATGCCGGTCACGCCCTGGTAGCCGAGCGAGGCAAAGGTGGTGGTGGTGATCGGCGCATCGGTATTGATGTTCAGCGTCACCAGGATCTGGCCGGCCACTTTCGGATCGAAGGCGATGCCACCGACTCGGCCGACTTCCAGCCCGCGATAGCGGATCGGCGCCTGCGGATTCAGGCCGGGTATCGACTGCGCGGTGGCGATCACGTACGGCGTGCGCTCCTCGCGGTCACGGTTGAACCACAGGCCGAACAGGATGGCCGCAATCAGCAGCGTGATCGTGAAAAAGCCGGTGGTGAGGGCATGGGAACGGTTTTCCATCATTTCTCCGTTGATGTTTTTTCTTCAAGCGCTTCCAGCGCGCGGCGGCCGCGGTCGCCGAGGAAGAACTCCTTGATGAACGGGTGATCGACTTTCAGCAGGTCTTGCAGCGGACCGAGAGCGATCACGTGTTTTTCCGCCAGCACGGCGATGCGGGTGGACAGCGCGAACAGCGTGTCCAGGTCGTGGGTAACCATCACCACGGTCAGGCCCAGTTCGCGGTGCAGCGATTTGATCAGGCGTACAAAGGCTTCCGACAGGTCGGGATCGAGGCCGGCGGTCGGTTCGTCGAGGAACAGCAGCTTCGGCTCCAGCGCCAGTGCGCGCGCCAGCGCCACCCGTTTGACCATGCCGCCGGACAGGTCGGACGGCATCTTGTTGGCATGCTCGGGGCCGAGGCCGACCATATTCATTTTCAGCAGCACAGCGTCGTGCACCAGGTCTTCCGGCAGCACGTGCAGTTCGCGCATCGGCTGGGCGATGTTCTCGAACACGGTCAGCGCCGAATACAGCGCGCCTTGCTGGAACAGCATGCCCCAGTGGTTGCGCAGCTGCTGCAGCTGGTCGGAATCGATTTCGCTGATGTCCTCGCCGAACACGCGCACGCAGCCGCGCGCAGGCCGCTCCAGTCCCAGCATCTGCCGCACCAGCGTGGTCTTGCCGGTGCCGGAACCGCCGACGATGGACAGGATCTCGCCCTGCTCGATTTCCAGGTTCAGATCCTGGTGCACGACGGTGCGGCCGTACTTGGTCCACAGGCCGGTGATCTCGACCACCGGCACGCTGCCGTCCAGCGTCAGTTCGCCGGTGCCTGGTCCGCAGGTGCTGATTTGTTCGCTCATGTCAGAACCCCACGCCGCTGAAGACGATCGCAAACACTGCGTCGGCCAGGATCACTGCGGTAATCGCCGTCACCACCGAGGTGGTGGTGCCGCGTCCCAGGCTTTCGGTATTCGGCTTGATGCGCAGGCCGAAGTGGCAGGACACCAGCGCGATCAGCATGCCGAACACCACACCCTTGCCGATGCCGATCATGTAGTTCGCCAGCGGCACGGCTTCCGGTAGTTTCATCAGGAAGTACTGCGGCGACAGGTTCAGCTCCACCTGCGCCGACAGCATGCCGCCCAGCAGTGCGATGGTGTCGGTCCAGATCACCAGCAGCGGCATGGCGATGGCCAGGGCCAGCACCTTCGGCATGATCAGGCGGAAGCCGTGCGAGATGCCCATCACCAGCATGGCATCCAGCTCCTCGGTCACGCGCATCACGCCCAGCTGCGCGGTGATCGATGAACCGGAGCGGCCGGCCACCAGGATCGCCGCCAGCAGCGGTCCCAGTTCGCGGATGATGCTCATGCCGAGCAGGTTGACCAGGAAAATGTCGCCGCCGAAGTTGCGCAGCTGCTGCGCCGATAAAAACGAGAACACCACGCCGATCAGGAAGCCGACCAGCGCGGTGATGCCCAGCGCCTGGAAGCCGGCGTGGTAGATGTTGGCGGAGATTTCCTTCCAAGGTCCGCGCATCGGATGGCGGATGAAGCGGCCGATGTCCAGCACCAGCTGGCCGATCAGGCGCAGCAGGCCGGTCAGGTGCTCGAAGAACAGCAGCACGGCAAAGCCCAGCTTCATCACCAGCGTCAGGCGGTGCTGGCGCGCGCGCGGCAGTTCCAGCGTGCCGGTGGTTTCCAGGCGGTTGAAGAATTCCTCCAGTTCCGCCGGCAGTTGAAGATTGGCCGGGCGGCGCTTGCCCCAGGCGTTCCAGAACAGCTGGGCGCCGATGTGGTCCATGCTGTCCACCGCCGTCAGGTCCCATTTGACATTGCTGTCCGCGAGCGTTTTGATGAAGGTGGTGATGGTGGCCATCGCCTTGCCTTGGGCCAGTGCGTGAACCTGCCATGTGCCGGTCGCGGCGACGGCGCCGGCATTCAGGGTCAGGGTAGGCTCTTGGGCGGTAGGCATAACCTCCAGTTTAAGGGAGATTGGCCCGGGCCGCTACCAGAGCCTACGTCTGGGGTGCGCTGTCTCGCTCTTAAGTTATACCCCGCAAACCAGAACCGAGGTACAAGCCTCAGGCTGCCAGTCTTCGGGCCTGCCGCTTGGGCGCCG
>Ga0308157_10004083_pt1 | contig 19911 bp, 21 predicted proteins | sample PhyBR1_FD_201035 | JGI IMG/M metagenome (GOLD analysis project Ga0308157, IMG submission 201035) | Phyllosphere microbial communities from UC Gill Tract Community Farm, Albany, California, United States - DLSLB.R1 | ecosystem: Host-associated > Plants > Phyllosphere > Unclassified | place: USA...
TCCAGTTATCACCGGCCAGATTTCGCGCGAAGAAATTGCCAAGGGTGAAAAGGATCCTTATCACCGCCTGAAGCTTTCCGATCCAAAGGTGCGCGTGCCAGAAGCCAAGCGCAAGGGACCGCGTTATACGCCGCTTTCCAAGCGTCAGGACCGTCCAAATGCGATTCTCTGGCTGGTGCGTAACCATCCTGAACTGAAGGATGCGCAGGTTTCCCGTCTGATCGGCACGACCAAGTCGACCATCGAACAGATTCGCAACCGTAGCCACTGGAATTCAGCCAATCTGACGGCAATGGATCCTGTGACACTCGGCCTTTGCACGCAGATCGACCTCGACCTTGAAGTCGAACGTGCAGCACGCAATCGCCCAGCGCAGGAATCTGACAGCACGCTGCTGCCAGCATCTGCGACCGAAAACTTCGATTACCGTGATGAGCAGCCTGAAGAAGAAGAGCTGGATGCGGACAAGGTATTCGCAAAGCTCTCTTCGCTTAAGGGCTCAAACACCGAAGAAGACGAAGAATAAGCTTTCTTCGAATGGACATAAAAACCCGCCGGTCTGGCGGGTTTTTTTATGAGGTTTTAGGAGATCAATCCTTAAATGCGTTGTATTCGCTCATTTCCATGAGACGATAGAAATCGGCAAGCGTCTTGCCGCGCTCGGAGCGAAAGGTGCGACCTGCATTGCCTGCCGTAAGAATACGGTCTGTGCGGAAAGTGCGGAAAGCATTGCGCAACTCGCACCAGCCAATCACTGTCCACACTTTGCCCCAGAACCACAGACCCAGCGGACGGATATCGCGCTCGCTCTCCCGGGCTTCCAGATCGCGATAACGGATGTTGAGAACTGTGCCTTCATCGACAGCACGTTCGACCGCATCGATGACACGGCGTTCACTTACGCTGATGCTTGTCGACGGCGCGTGAATTTGTGTGCCGGTGATGCGGGCACGTTCTTCCTTGGGCAGAACGGCTTCGATTTTTACCAGCGCTTCTTCAGCGCCACGCGCCATGGAAACGCCGCCCCAGGCGCGGATTAGGCGCGCGCCTGCTACAAGCGCCACGATTTCATCGCGCGTAAACATCAGCGGCGGCAGCTCAAAGCCTTGCCGCAGAATATAGCCAACGCCGGCCTCGCCATCGATAGGAACGCCTGTCGATTGCAGATCAGCAATATCGCGATAGATGGTTCGTTCTGACACTTCGAGCCGCTCGGCAAGCTGTCGCGCGGTGACAAGCCTGCCACCGCGCAGGTGCTGAACGATCTGGAAAAGGCGGTCTGCGCGGCGCATTCCGGGTTCATTCTCCGTTGCATTGTTTGGCTTTGCGCTGCTCCAGATAGCGATCTGGCCAGCCCATATCCTTGCGCAGGTCACGCGGGAGATTGTCGAGCGCGCGTTGTGTGAGGATGAAGCGTCGACGTTCGTCCTGCCTGCGCATGTATTCTTTCAGAACTGCGAGCAGTGGTGCGATTGCGAGTGCCATGGTGAATCCCTCTTCTCTAAGAAGATACTATGACACAGGGCTCCTGACAGCTATCTGTCAGGAGGGATCGCTTTATTATCATCCTAATATTAGCGCACCGCAATTACTTGATCAGGCTTTAAACCGTGGTGTGGCGGTGTAGCTCAGTGGCAGACGACCACCATCTGCATAGATCGTCTGGCCGGTGACATAACTCGAATCACGGGATGCCAGAAACGACGCAATTGCTGCGATTTCAGAAGCTTGACCGATTCGCCCGAGCGGCGTGCGCTCGACAATCTTTTTGCGTGCTTCGGCATTCGTGTTTACGGCTGACAGCATATCAGTTTCGATGGAACCCGGACCAATTGCATTGACCCGAATCCCCCATTTGGCAAGTGCCACTGCCATCGTGCGTGTCAGCTGGTTCATGCCGCCTTTGGAGACAGAATAAGCAAGTTGTTCCGGTAAGCCGAATATCGCATTGATCGACGACATGTTGATGATGCTGCCAGCCTCGCCCCCCGCTTCCACGCGGGCAACCATACGTTTGGCGACAGCCTGACCACAGAGAAACGCGCCTTTGAGATTGACGCGCATCACGCGATCGAAGTCTTCTTCCTTGAGATCGAGAAAATCGGCCTGATGCACGATGCCTGCATTGTTGACGAGGATATCAATCTCACCAAGATTGGTGGCGGCATAGGTCAGAAGATTATGAATATCGAGCTTGTCGCCAACATCGCAAGCAATGCCGAGAACCTTGCCATACTGTTCCAGATCCCTGACAGCCTTTGACGCTCCTGTGCCGTCTATATCCGACACAACAACGCTCGCACCATCCATGAGGAAACGCTTGGCAATGGCATAGCCAATACCGCGGGCAGCACCCGTGACGATTGCCACCTTGCCTTCTAACTGCATCGATCAATCTCCGAATTTTGACGGAGAGTGGACCGGCGACTTGCGCCGGTCAAGAGTTGGAAGCGCATCCCGAAAAGTGTGAAGCGGTTTTCGGATTTGATGTGCGATAATGCAGAGCTACGCAAAAGCCAGACCGATGTGTCGCTCTCGTAAAACTGAGCTGATTTCATCGAGAATAGCCGGATCGTCGATGGTGGCTGGCATTTTCCATTCTTCGCCATCCGCAATTTTCTGGATCGTTGATCGCAATATTTTCCCCGAACGGGTCTTTGGCAGGCGCTTTACGGTCAAAGCCAGTCGGAAGGCAGCGATAGGGCCAATGACATCGCGAATCATACTGACACATTCCTTCTCGACCTCGTGCGTATCGCGGTCGATATTGGATTTCAGCACAAGGAAGCCGCAGGGCACCTGACCTTTGAGGGCATCGGAAATGCCAAGCACCGCACATTCTGCAACATCGGGATGACTGGACAGCACTTCCTCCATGGCCCCCGTCGAAAGACGGTGGCCCGCGACATTGATGATGTCGTCGGTGCGGCTCATGATGTAGAGATAGCCGTCTTCATCCATGTAGCCCGCGTCAGCGGTTTTATAATAGCCGGGAAATTCGTAGAGATAGGCTTTGCGAAAACGGTCATCGGCGTTCCACAGGGTTGGCAGACAGCCGGGTGGTAATGGCAATTTGATCAGGATGTTGCCGAGCTGACCGCGTTCGACCTCATGGCCTGCATCATCGAGCACGCGAATATCATAGCCTGGCAGGCAGACAGCGGGGGAGCCGTATTTGGTTTCGAGCAGTCCCAGGCCAAGCGGGTTGGCAACCATCGGCCAGCCACTTTCAGTCTGCCACCAATGATCAATTACCGGACAGCCGAGCAGATTTTCCGCCCAGTGGATCGTGTCAGGATCAGCGCGTTCTCCAGCAAGATAAAGGGCGCGGAATTTGGAAAGATCGTAGCGTCGCACGAAATTGCCGTCTGCGTCTTCCTTCTTGATAGCACGCAGCGCAGTAGGCGCGGTGAACATCACTTCAACACCATGCTCCGCGATAATGCGCCAGTAGGTGCCAGCATCAGGCGTTCCGATGGGTTTGCCTTCAAAAAGGATACTGGTCGCGCCAGCAATCAGCGGTGCATAGACGATGTAGGAGTGACCAACCACCCAGCCGACATCGGATGCTGCCCAGAAAACCTGTCCCGGCTCAATACCGAAGACATGTTTCAGCGACCATGCGAGCGCCACCATATGCCCGCCATTGTCGCGCACCACGCCTTTGGGCTCGCCGGTGGTGCCCGATGTGTAAAGCACATAAAGCGGATCGGTGGCTGCGACCGATGTGCAAGGGACATGACGACCGCGCGCCGCATCTACTGCTGATCGATAATCGATATCGCGACCTTCAATAAGATTGTGCGGATGTTGTTCGCGCTGGAGGATGATGCAGTGTTTGACTTTGTGGTGGGCAGTTGCAATCGCCTTGTCGAGCATCGCCTGATAGGGCACGACGCGCGTTGGTTCGATGCCGCATGAACCGGCAATGATCATCACGGGCTTTGCATCATCGATACGGGTTGCAAGCTCGTTGGCGGCAAAGCCACCAAACACCACCGAATGCACGGCGCCGATTCGAGCGCAAGCCAGCATGGCAATGGCTGCTTCCGGCACCATCGGCATATAAATGAGAATGCGGTCACCTTTCGTTACACCATTGTCGAGCATGACGGCAGACAGCGCCACAACCTCTTCGAGCAATTCGGAATAGGTGAATTTGCGTGCCGAATTTGTAACAGGACTATCGTAGATAAGCGCTACCTGATCACCACGCCCATTTGCGACATGGCGGTCGAGTGCATTGTAGCAGGTGTTGCATTCGGCTCCCGTGAACCACCGACCATAGACACCTTCATCGCTTGCGAGAACCTGATCCCACGGCTTGAACCAGTCGATGGCCTTGGCTGCTTCGGCCCAAAAACCTTCGGGGTCGTTCTGCCATGCGGCATAGGTTTCGGCATATCTTGACGTCATGCGTTCCTCCCAGAAGCGCGTGCTCTACCAGACCGGATGGCCCGCAAAAGCGTCGCGATAACATGCTGGATGAAAGCGCAAGACAGGCCAGTTTGGCCTCGTCTCCTCCATGCGCTTTTCATCACCTCCGGTGGTTAGTGTATGCTGACGATTAAAGCCTCGTCCATGAAACTTAAGATGAATAAGTGTATCATAAGCACGGTATAATTTGATGAGGCTTGCGGGATACGAATGGCTGGGCCACAAGAAAGCATGAGAGGTGTTTTGTGACCAAAGTCCTGCCTGTGCTGCTTATGGCCCTCATGGGCTTGCACATCATCAAGCCGCTTGGCTTGCCGGGTTTGAAGAAACGTGGTGATTTCTGGAAGATCGCTGTTATTGCAATCTTTGTAATGGCATTGGCCGTTGGGTTTCATTTCGCGGAAAACTAAAAGGCCCGGTCGTAAACTAGGCCTTTCATGTGCAATATCCGGTTAGGCAGCTTTTTCGAGGTCTTTTTTCCAGCCGCCAGTTGCAGCAAGGCCATTCATCTTGGCGCGATGCGCAAAGGCACGCTGGCCAGCAGCAACGTTTTCGTCCTTGCCGCCCCAGGCTTCCAGTGAAGCGGCTTGCAACGCACGGCCATAGGAGAAGGTCATTTTCCATGGCATTTCGAAGCCGGCATTCATTGCAGACAGATGTGCTGTTGCTTCTTCGCCAGTCTGGCCACCCGACAGGAAAGCAATGCCCGGCACTGCGGCAGGGACCGTGTTGCGGAAGCAGCGGACGGTCTTTTCGGCCACTTCTTCAACAGAGGCTTTGCGCGCCTTCTTGCCGTCGATAACCATGTTCGGTTTCAGGATCATGCCTTCAAGTCTGACGCGTGCGTCGTAGAGTTCTGTGAAAACGGTCTCGAGCACCCATTCGGTGACTTCGTAGCAACGGTCGATGGAATGATCGCCCGGCTTGCTATCCATCAGCACTTCCGGCTCAACGATTGGCACGATACCCGCTTCCTGACAGAGTGCCGCATAACGGGCGAGGGCCTGCGCGTTTTGCTTGACCGCTCCCCATGTCGGAAGCCCATCAGAGATGGAAATCACAGCGCGCCATTTCGCAAAGCGTGCGCCAACGCCATAATATTCGTTGAGGCGCTCACGCAGGCCATCAAGACCTTCCGTGATGGTTTCACCGTCAAAACCTGCAAGAGGTTTTGCACCGGCGTCAACCTTGATGCCCGGAACAGCACCCGCCTTGCGGATAAGATCGACAAGTGGTGTGCCGTCTTTGGCCTTCTGACGAATGGTTTCATCATAGAGGATGACGCCAGAAATGTAATTCTTCATCGCGTCGTCAGAGCGGAGCAGCATCTCGCGATAATCGCGGCGCGAATCCTCAGTCGAGGCGAGGCCGATGCTTTCAAAACGCTTTGCGATGGTGCCGGAGCTTTCGTCCGCAGCCAGAATCCCTTTGCCGTTTGCGACGAGTGCAATTGCAATATCTTCAAGACGTTCGGTCATGTGTTAGCTCCTTAAGGCCCAGCAAGGGGCAATATTGGGAAGCTGGGCAAAGAGCCTCAGCCGCTCTCAAGACACATATTCATTTTCGATAGCAGAAGAGTTAGGCCAACAAAATGGCAGCACAAGTGGTTGAAACGATTGAAATTTTTTCAAACGATTTAGCCGGGACAAGTTTTCTTACCGGCTGTCAGAACTCTGCTCTAATTGGCGTGCAGAATGAATATTCCAGATTCGACAGACGAATATGCGATTTCAACCCCATTTGGTTTTGACATGACGCCTGAGAATCCCATCTAAAGGATATCAATTATAAGGAGGAGAGATGCGAAGTGCCCTACTAAGCCTGCCGTTCATTCTGGCTGCATCGATGATCGCCCTTCCGGCTCAGACCGCCTTTGCGGACAGCATCAATGCAGGAAGCAGGGAAGCCACCACTGAATTGCCTTTCAATGTGGCAGCAGTGGCGGAATTTGACACACCATGGGCGATTGCATTTCTGCCGGGCGGCAAACTGATCCTCACCGAGAAGGGTGGCAAGTTTTTTGTCGTAACCGAAAAGGGTGAGAAGACGGAAGTTGCAGGCGTGCCGGAGGTTTTGTTCAGCGGCCAGAATGGTCTGCTGGATGTTGTTCCTGCGCCTGATTTTGCCAAGAGCAAGGCGATCTATTTCACCTATGTCATGCCGGAAAATGGTGGCGGCGCGCTCATTTTGGCGCGTGCAACGCTGTCTGAAGGCAAGGGCAAGGCTGAGCTTAAGGATATCAAGGCAATTTGGCAGCAGGCTACGCCTGCAAAGGGTGGGCAGCCCGGCGGCAAGATTGCCTTTGCGCCGGACAAAAAACATCTGTTCTTGTCGGTCGGTGATCGAATGTCACCGGCGACTGCTCAGGATGAAAATGCACCGATGGGCAAAATCCTGCGCATGAACCTCGACGGTTCTGTGCCTAAGGATAATCCGATGGCTTCCGAAGGCGGCGTTAAGGCACAGACATGGACAACGGGTCATCGTAATCCCTATGGGCTAGCTTTCGCGCCCGACGGCAAATTGTGGGAACATGAGATGGGGCCGCGCGGTGGCGACGAGTTTAATCTTATCAAGCCGGGTCTCAATTACGGATGGCCTGTGGTTTCCAACGGTGACAATTATAGCGGCCGCCCGATCCCGCGCCACAGCACGCGGCCAGAGTTCGAAGCACCGATGCTGTTCTGGACGCCGGTGATCTCGCCGGGCGGACTGGCATTCTACAAGGGCAAAATGTTTGCCGACTGGAATGGCTCTGCGCTGATCGCTGGCCTTTCGTCGATGGCGCTGATCCGCGTGACGATCAACAGCGACGGTCAGCCGAATGAAACTGAACGGTTTTCCATGGAAAACCGTATTCGCGACGTGGCAGTTGGTCCTGATGGCGCGATATGGGTGATTGAGGATGATAATCCTGGGCGGTTGTTGAAATTGACGCCTAAGACATAAAGAAAAAGCCCGGAGGAAACTCCGGGCTTTTCGTTTTCTTACTTCTTCAGCACATCAACGCCGGGAAGTGGCTTGCCTTCCATCCATTCAAGGAAAGCGCCGCCAGCGGTCGAGATATAGGTAAAGTCGTCGGCGACACCTGCATGGTTGAGCGCTGCAACAGTGTCGCCGCCGCCGCCGACAGATACCAGTTTGCCAGCCTTGGTGCGAGCGGCAACATGCTTGGCGGTCTTGACGGTTGCTGCATCGAACGGACGCAGCTCAAACGCGCCGAGCGGGCCGTTCCAGACGAGTGTTGCCGCATCATCGATGGCCGAGGCGATCAGGTCGGTGGAAAGCGCGCCAGCATCCAGAATCATGCCGTCGCTTGGCACAGCGTCAACGCCATAGGTCTGGTTTGGTGTGTCGGCAGCAAAATGCCAGCCAACAACCGCATCGACAGGCAGGATGATGGCGCATTTGGTCTTTTCAGCCTTGGCCATGATTTCGCGCGCAGTGTGAGCAAGGTCATGTTCGCAAAGCGACTTGCCGACATCGCGGCCTTGTGCGGCGAGGAAAGTGTTGGCCATGCCGCCACCAATCACCAGTGCATCAACCTTCTCGATAAGGTTTGACAACAGGTCGAGCTTGGTCGAAACCTTGGCGCCGCCAACGATTGCAACGACCGGACGCGCTGGCTGACCGAGACCCTTTTCAAGCGCTTCAAGTTCTGCCTGCATGGCGCGGCCTGCATAGGCTGGCAGCACATGGGCGAGACCTTCGGTCGAAGCGTGCGCGCGGTGCGCTGCCGAGAAGGCGTCATTGACATAGATGTCTCCGTTGGCTGCAAGTGCTGCAACGAATTCTGGATCGTTCTTTTCTTCGCCCTTGTGGAAGCGGGTGTTTTCAAGAAGCAGAACATCGCCGTCTTTGAGTGCCTCCACTGCCGACTTGGCTTTATCGCCAATGCAATCTTCGGCAAAATGCACTCCGTGACCAAGCACTTTTGCGAGCGGCTTGACGACGTGTTTCAGGGAGTTTTCGTCAGAAGAAACGCCTTTTGGACGGCCGAAATGAGCGAGCAGGATGACTTTGGCACCCTTCTTCGACAGTTCCGCAATGGTTGGAACAATACGTTCGATACGGGTGAGGTCGGTTACCTCGCCGTTAGCCATCGGCACGTTGAGGTCAACGCGAACCAGAACGCGTTTTGATTTGACGTCGGCATCATCGAGGGTGCGGAAACTCATGAGAATTCTCCCGGGGCTTTTTCCAGCAGTCTGTGAGCGATTATCGCTCAGACAGGCAGGCGCTGGAACAGGGTTGGGTAATCGGTGACAAGCCCGTCTTCATCGACGGGCAGTTCAGCGGTAAACGTGCGGTCGGCGGCAGCGTAACGGTAGAGCTTGTCTTCCTTAAGACAGGTATAACGTTGGCTGTCTCGCAACGGACGGAAACTATTGAACGGTACATAGAGCATGTCGAGCTGTACCGTGCCGCTTTCGGGCGTCAAACCCAAACGGCGGATAGGCAGAGTATTCGTGAAAGGTGTTCCTGCCAGATCAATGTCTATGCAACCATCAAACTCGGATAGTACGTCGCCGGCCATAGTAGTCCAGCGCCCATTTCCATCGGATTTGAGTTCGAGCGTTAAGCCGGATGTCGTTTCGATGAGGAAATGGAATACGCGCCAGTCGCTTGCGCAATCAATGCTATAACGTACACCGTAAGGAACATCGCCACGCTCGCCGATAATAACGCCAGTTGCGTTGATAGTGTTACCGGCGGGCGTGATATTGAGATGTTCGAGCCCTTCTCCTTCCAGCGAACGCCAGCGCGCAACGGTGGGGAGAAGGGAGCGAAACATTGAGCTGCTTAGATCAGCTTGCCGAAAGCGACGGCGGTGTCGCTCATGCGGCTCGAGAAGCCCCATTCATTGTCGTACCAAGACAGGATGCGTACCATCGTGCCGTCCATGACCTTGGTCTGGTCGGTGTGGAAGATCGACGAATGCGAATCGTGGTTGAAGTCGTGCGATACGAGTGGTTCATCGGTGTAACCGAGGATGCCCTTGAGACGGCCATTGGCAGCTTCGCGGATCGCATTGTTGATTTCTTCAACAGTGGTCGTGCGCTTGGCGACGAAGGTCAGGTCGACAACCGAGACATTCGGGGTTGGAACGCGGATTGCAACGCCGTCGAGCTTGCCCTTGAGTTCTGGCAGAACCAGACCGACAGCCTTTGCAGCACCCGTCGAAGTCGGGATCATGGAAAGTGCTGCTGCGCGTGCGCGGTAGAGATCCTTGTGCATGGTGTCCAGCGTTGGCTGGTCGCCCGTGTAGGAGTGGATCGTGGTCATGAAGCCCTTTTCGATGCCGATTGCATCGTTGAGAACCTGAGCCACTGGCGCGAGGCAGTTGGTGGTGCAAGAAGCGTTGGAAATGACCAGGTGGTCCTTCGTCAGCTTGTCGTGGTTCACACCGTAGACGACAGTGAGGTCAGCACCGTCGGCAGGAGCTGAAACGATGACGCGCTTGGCACCTGCTTCAAGATGAAGAGCGGCCTTGTCGCGTGCAGTGAAAATGCCGGTGCATTCCAGAGCGATATCGACGCCTTCTTCTTTCCACGGCAATTCAGCCGGGTTGCGAACAGCGTGTACCTTGATCGGACCGTAGCCAACGTCGATGGTGTCGCCAACGACTTTTACTTCTTTTGGAAAACGACCATGAACGCTGTCATAGCGCAGCAGATGCGCATTTGTTTCCACCGGGCCAAGGTCGTTGATTGCAACGACCTGAATGTCGGTGCGGCCTGATTCGACGATAGCGCGGAGGACATTACGGCCGATGCGGCCAAAACCGTTGATTGCGACGCGAACTGCCATTTTCTCTAAATCTCCCGAAAGGGTTCTGCATATGCAGTGGCTTGATAAAACAGTTGAATGCGTTTGGGAACGCCCCAACTGGAAACGTAAACGCCGGCGTGTTTAACGCCGGCGTTTGATAATTATGCGGCGGCGTTGAGTTTCTTTTCCGCGGCTTCGGCAGCAGCTTCTGCTGTGATGCCGAAATGCTTGTAAAGATCGTTGATCTCGCCCGAAGCGCCGAAGCCCTTCATGCCGATGAACACGCCGTTGTCGCCGATGAAGCGTTCCCAGCCGAAGCCGAGCGCTGCTTCGATAGCAATCTTGACCGGCGCATTTCCAAGCGTTGCCTGCTTGTATGCATCGCTCTGTTCTTCAAACAGCTCAAAGCAAGGAACGGAAACAACACGGGTTGCAATGCCCTTGCCTTCGAGAAGGTCGCGAGCCTTGAGCGCGATTTCCACTTCCGAACCGGTTGCGAAGATCGTGACTTTGGCATCGTTGCTTGCGGCTGCAAGTTCGTATGCGCCGAATGCGGAGAGGTTTTCTTCGCGATGTTCGGTACGTACGACTGGCAGGTTCTGACGGGTCAGAGCGAGCGTCGAAGGGGTCTTTGTCGACTTCAGTGCAAGCTGCCAGCATTCTGCTGCTTCCACTGCGTCTGCCGGACGGAAGACGTTGTGGTTTGGAATTGCGCGCAGAACAGCCAGATGTTCGACCGGCTGGTGGGTCGGACCATCTTCGCCAAGACCAATCGAATCATGCGTCATGACGTAAACGACGCGGATGCCCATCAGTGACGACAGACGCATTGCCGGACGGCAATAATCTGAGAAGGTCAGGAAGGTGCCGGAGTAAGGAATGACGCCGCCATGCAGTGTCATGCCGTTCATCGCAGCCGCCATGCCGTGTTCGCGGATACCATAGTGGACGTAACGGCCACCGTAGTTTTCTGGCGTCACAGCTTTGGTCTGGCTGGTCTTGGTGTTGTTGGAACCGGTCAGGTCGGCAGAGCCGCCGATGGTTTCAGGAACAACGCCATTGATGACTTCCAGAGCCATTTCCGACGACTTGCGGGTCGCAACCTTGGGCTTTTCAGCGGAAAGCTTCTTTTTATATTCGATGATGGTTTCATCGAAGTTTGCAGGCAGATCGCCACGCATGCGACGTTCAAATTCTGCACGGGTTTCAGCATCGACATTTGCCAGACGCTTTTCCCATTCCTGACGCTTTTTGGCAGAGTTCAGGCCAGCAACGCGCCAAGCGTCGAGAACCTCAGCAGGAACCACAAATGGTTCTGCCGACCAGCCAAGTGCCTTACGGGTCGCAGCGATTTCTTCTGCGCCGAGTGGCGAGCCGTGGACCTTGTTCGTGCCGGCCTTGTTTGGCGAACCGAAACCAATGGTGGTCTTGCACGCGATGAGCGTTGGCTTTTCCGAAACCTTGGCCAGTTCGATAGCCTTGGCAATCGCATCCTGATCATGGCCGTCAACAGCAAGCGTATTCCAGCCGGAAGCGGCGAAACGTGCAGGCTGGTCGGTGTTATCGGAAAGGGAAACGGCACCGTCGATGGTGATGTTGTTGTCATCCCAGAAGACGATGAGCTTGTTAAGCTTCAGATGGCCGGCAAGCGCGATGGCTTCCTGGCTGATGCCTTCCATGAGGCAGCCGTCACCGGCAATCACATAGGTGTAATGGTCAACAAGGCTGTCGCCGAACTGCGCGTTCAGGATGCGCTCGGACAGTGCCATGCCGACAGCATTGGCAATGCCCTGACCAAGTGGACCGGTGGTGGTCTCGATGCCTGCGGCATGACCATATTCCGGGTGACCTGCGGTGCGCGAGCCCAGCTGGCGGAAATTTTTGATTTCGTCGATGGTGATATCTTCGTAGCCCGAGAGGAAGAGCAGCGAATAAAGAAGCATTGAGCCGTGACCTGCTGACAGCACGAAACGGTCGCGATCTGGCCAATGTGGGTTCTGCGGGTCGTGCGACAGGAAACGCGTATAGAGCGTTGTCGCGATGTCGGCTGCGCCCATCGGCAGGCCGGGATGGCCGGAATTGGCTTTCTCAACCGCATCAATCGAGAGAAAGCGGATAGCGTTGGCCAACTGGTTTTGTTTATCGGAATTCGTCATGGTCTCGGCCGTCTTTCCATAGAGGTTTTAACGGGGTTGCGGCGATGCCTCGGGACTGAAGCACGAACTCCTTATACTAAACGATTTAATCTCTTTAAACCGATTAAATTCTTCAGATGCTCGCGCTGCAGAAGGCTTTGGGACACATAGCACCTGCGCCCGAGGAGTCAACAAAACGATGACTTTTGAACGATAAACAGTCCGCGACTGTACGTGGAATGCGGGCAATTTATGGGCTGTTCATCACCGAAAAGCCTTTTTTGCGCTGATAACGGTGCATGAACAGCCAGTCTGGCTCGTCATTTGTTGCTTATCGGGCGGTCGATTATTACAGTATTTTCAAAGATGCCCGTCCGGCAGGCGCGATTCGATGTCTGTGATCTGGCATTGGAAAGGATATGGATGGCACCCGAAACGACCCTCAGGCAGGTCCTTGAACGGCTGGAAAAGGCACTCAATACGCTTGAACAAGCGGTGGACCTGCGGCTGGACAAGGAAGGCGATTTCGCCGAAGCCGAGGAAGAGGTGCAGCGCATGAACGCTGACCGCAGCCGTCTTGCTCAGGAACTCGATCAGTCTGAGGCGCGCGCGGAACGGCTGGAAGCCGCAAATCGCGAAGTCTCGCGTCGTCTTGTGACGGCGATGGAGACCATACGCGCCGTTCTGGATCGATAGGGGAATAAGCATGGCGACTGTTACCGTTACCATCGACGGCAAAGCTTATCGCATGGCCTGTGACGAAGGGCAGGAGGAGCATCTCTCAGGTCTTGCGGATCGTTTCGACCAATACGTCACCCATCTCAAATCTTCTTTCGGCGAAATCGGCGATCTGCGTCTGACGGTGATGGCCGGCATCATGGTGATGGATGAGCTTGCCGAAACGCAGAAGCGTATCAAAGGGCTTGAGGCCGAAATTGAAACTTTGCGCCGATCCCGCGATGAGGCACTGACCAGTGCCGACAAGAACGATGCGGCGATTACCGATATGCTTTCGGACGTAGCCGCTCGGCTTGAACAGGTCGCCTCGCGCATTGCGCCGCGCCCAAGCTCTTCGTAAAGAAAATATAATAGCTCATATCAAGGTAGCTACTGGCGCTCACCTCTGACAGGGCCTATATAGGTTGTCGGCGTACTGCGCTTCCCGACAGGTGTTACAGCATCCCCGGGGCCTTATTGATCTCTAAGGGAGCTGTCCCTGTGAAGGCCCGTGGGCTTTCGCATATGGCACCCACCTACGTTGTAGGTTCCCGGGATCAATCACAACCATCGGTCGTCGTGGTCGCCACTTTTCTCTAAATTACGCATTTTTCCTAACTTGTGCACGGTCCGGGCCAAAGGTGCCTCGCGCTTTCGGTTCAAATGCTCTAAAACGCGTTATCCTTCAAAGATATGTGCGTTTTTAGATGAATTCTTCTTCCCCAAATGTACCCGGCTTTTTTGAACGTTTGCGCGTGGCTGTTCCAGTCGCAGTGGCTTACGGGCTTTTGCTCTATCTCCTGATCTGGGTGAGCACAGCGCGGGAATGGATGCCGTTCATCGGCGGGCTTATGCTTTTGCCCATGGCGATATCAAGTCTTGCTTCCAGCCTCAGCGATCCGCGTGCAGAAAAAGACCTCTGGCGTCATGTAAGAATGGGCTGGATGATTATCGGCGGTTTGGTTGTCGTCAGCATGGTTGCCTTCAGAGAAGGTGGCATTTGCGTCGTGATGGCCTCGCCATTTTTCTGCATTTTCTCCGCACTGGGTTCATGGGTGACGCTTTCGCTTATTCGGCGTTTCCGCACACCGCGTTCCACGATGCTGGTGACCGCGCTGCCGTTGCTGTTTTATCCGCTTGAGCCATTGCTGAAATATGAGCCGCATGATGGGGCTGTGACAACAATCATTGACATCGCAGCGCCGCCGGAAGTGGTTTGGCAACAAACGGCGGAAATCCGCAATGTACGTCAGGACGAGCTATCATGGACATTCAGCCATGGCATCGTTGGCGTTCCACAGCCCGTGGACGCTCGTCTTGAGGGAACGGGCATCGGTGCCGTGCGTCAGCTTGAATGGACGCGGGGCGTCAAGTTTCAGGAAGTCGTGACGCGCTGGGAAGAAAACAAGCTTTTAGCGTGGGATTTCCGGTTTTTGTCTGATTCGATCCCCGCGGCTGTCGAGGCCCATATCAATGTGAACAGCAACTATCTCAAGCTCGCCAATGGCGATTATCGTCTTGAAGCATTGCCGAACGGTCATACGCGCCTCACACTCACTACCCGCTATCAGATTGCGACGCCGATCAATTTCTACTGTGACCTGTGGGGCAAGGTTTTCCTGAATGATTTTCATAGTGTTGTGCTGAAAGTCATTCGGGATCGCTCAGAACGGATTGCAGCTGCTTCTTGACGGATGCCGCCATTCCGGCTCCACTAATGTTTATCTCCCAAAAGTGGGAACCGGTTATTGGATAAAGACATACGAGAAAACAAGGGCTTAAATCGTGTTGCATGGATATGATTAAACACGACATGCTTTAGCAAAATCACTGGAGGGCGCTGCAATGAACGACCACGGACAGCCACGAGGCGATGACAAGCAGGCATTAAGGCGTGAGGTGCTTTCGCGCCGTGACGCACTTGATCCCCGGTTTCGCTATGAGGCTTCCTTGTCGGCAGCGAAGAAGGCTGAAACGGCTATCGTTGCCCTCAAAGGCATGATGATCGCTGGTTACTGGCCAATCCGTTCAGAGATCGATCCGCGCCCGTTGTTGTCTTACATGCGTGAAAAGGGTGTGCGGCTCTGCCTGCCTGTTGTGCTCGACAAGGTAACGATTGCTTTTCGTGAATTTCTACCCGATGCGGAACTCGTTCAAACAGGTTTCGGTACCATGGGACCAGACAAAAATGCACCGCTGGTCGATCCTGCGATCATGCTGATGCCGCTGGCGGGTTTTGACAAGCGTGGACATCGGTTGGGTTATGGTGCTGGGCATTATGACCGAGCGCTGGCTCGCTTTGCCGAACGCGGTCTGGAGCCGCTGTTAGTCGGGATGGCTTTTGACTGCCAGGAAGTGCCACATGTGCCCAATGAGCCGCACGACATTGCTCTTCACCATATACTGACCGAGACCGGCTTGCGCTCATTCAATCAGGGCTGATAAAGACGCATTTATGAGATTACTTTTTCTTGGTGACATGGTGGGCCGGTCGGGGCGCACGGCGGTCTATGAAAAGCTGCCGGGGCTGATCTCTGATCTCAAGCTGGATTTTGTGATCGTCAACGGTGAAAACGCCGCTGGCGGCTTCGGCATAACCGAAGAAATTTTTCACGACACGATCCGCGCAGGCGCGGATGTGGTGACGACGGGAAACCACGTATGGGATCAGCGCGAAGCGCTGGATTTTTCCAAGCGTGAAGATCGGTTTCTGCGTCCGGCCAATTTTCCGAAAGGAACAGCGGGTAAAGGCGAGGGGCTCTTCATTGCGAAGAACGGCGCGCGCGTGCTGGTGTCCAATGTGATGGGCCGCGTGTTCATGCATCCGGACCTCGATGATCCTTTCATCGCTGCCGAGAAGATCCTTGAAGCTTGCCCGCTTGGTGAACAGGCGGATGCGGTGTTCTTCGATTTCCATGCGGAAGCAACCAGTGAAAAGCAGTGCTTCGGCCATTTCGTCGATGGGCGGGCGAGCGCCGTTGTTGGAACGCATACCCATGTGCCGACCGCTGATTGCCAGATACTGCGCAATGGCACTGCTTATATGTCTGATGCAGGCATGTGCGGCGACTATGACTCGTCGCTTGGTATGGATAAGGAAGAGCCGCTCAATCGCTTTTTGTCGAAAGTACCCAAAGGCCGTTTTGAAGCGGCCAGCGGCCCAGCGACAATTTGCGGTGTCGGGATCGAGATTTCCGACCGTACGGGTCTTGCCGAAAAAGTGGCTCCTTTGCGTATCGGCGCAAGGCTTGAAGAGGCCATTCCGGAATTCTGGAAATAAAGCATCTGAGCCAAAAGTGGGAACCGGTTTTGCGTTCGGAAATGCGTAAAAACAAATAGTTACAGCGGTTCCAACGATTAAGTCTTAACTGGAACCGCTGTAACGCTTCATTTTGTGCTGATTTACGAAGTTATCGTCAATGGGGCTGCTGATTGCAGATAGGGGATCGCCGCCCGTTGAACGCTTTTGCGGAGTTCCTATTTCCTTGCGATGAGCTTTCGTAAGGGGACACGACTCAATGGAGTTTTTTGCCGAGCATCTGGCATTTCTTTCAAGTCCAGGCGGATGGGCCGCACTGATCACGCTGGTGACGATGGAAGTCGTCCTTGGCATCGACAATCTTATTTTCATATCGATTCTGACCAATAAGCTTCCCGCTGAATTGCAATCCAAAGCACGGCGCATTGGCATTGGTGCAGCGCTCATTTTGCGTCTGGCATTGCTGTTTACGATCTCAATCATTGTGCAGCTCAAAGAACCGGTCTTCCACGCCTTCGATCATGGTTTCTCCTGGCGTGATATAATTCTCATCGCTGGTGGTCTTTTCCTCGTCTGGAAGGCGACCAAGGAAATTCACCACACTGTCGATCCGGAAGACGGTAAGGAGAACATTGGCGGCAAGGTCGTTCAGCTGACGATGAGTGCTGCCATTGTGCAGATATTGATCCTCGATCTCGTGTTCTCCGTCGATTCGATCATTACCGCTGTCGGTATGACCGACGAGATTGCGATTATGGTTATTGCTGTGCTCGCCGCCGTTACAGTCATGCTGCTCGCTGCCGATCCGCTGTCGCGGTTCATTGCCAACAATCCAACCATTGTGATGCTGGCACTGGGCTTCCTGTTGATGATCGGTATGACGCTGATTGCCGATGGTTTTGGCTTCCATGTGCCAAAGGGCTATATTTACGCGGCTATGGGCTTTTCGGCGCTGGTCGAGGCTCTCAATATGCTGGCTCGACGCAGGCGAAAGCAGTAAAGTTTTCAGGTACGAAAAAGCCGCCCTCTTTTGAAGAGGGCGGCTTTGTTATGTTTGAGTTAGCGTGCGGCAGCTTTGAGAATAGCAGCACCGAGGGCTGACTTTATGAGCGCGCCGATGAGGAATGGCGTTACGCCGAAGGCGACGGCCTTCTCAATGCCGATAGCACCTGCAAGCCACATTGCACCCAGTGCAAGGCAGAGAAGATTGGCGGCAAGAAACGATACAAAAGCTAGGCCTACACGCTTACCATTCCAGCCGCGTTCTGCCAGATAGCCTGTCATTGCTGCGATGATCGGAAACGAGACAAGATAGCCCGCCGTTGGGCCCGCAAAATGCTGGATGCCACCAGCGCCACCAGCCAGAACTGGCAAGCCGATCATGGCTTCGCCGAGCCATGCCAGAACCGTAACAAGGCCAAGACGCCAGCCATATAGTGCACCAATCAGTGGAACGATCAGTGTTTGCAGCGTGATTGGGACGGGAATCATCGGCACCGCGACCTGTGATGAAATCGCCAGAACCAATGTGCCGAATGCAACGGCTGCGAGACGCATTGCCGGTGAACGGGATTCAAGATTGAGTGGGCTGAACGTTGAGCGTGGTTGCGTGATGCTTACCATAGCGTCCTCAAATTATAGATAAAAATAAGATTCGATCTATTTAAATTCCAGCGAAACGCTGGATTTGGCAAGTGTGAAATTAATAAAATATATAATTCACTGATCACGAGGCGCAAAGTGCCCGGAAATCAAAGATTTATAGCTGTGACTTTAAATTGGTCAGCCGACGATAGCGAAGGAATCGCGTGTTTTGCCGGAAGCGGTCTTGACCGGACGATGGCCAATCCACTGCACATGGCGGGAAAGAATCGTCGCAGCGACATCGACATCATTTTGCCGGAGTGCTGTCAGAATCGCGCGGTGATCGTGATCTGTTCGGGTTTCCCATTCGGAGCGCCAGGTAGCAAACAGAAAGCGGGCGCTGGCCGCGTGGAGATCATCTATCGCGGCAAGTAGGCGCGGCATGTTGCAGGGGTCGAGAATCAATCGGTGAAACCGGCGATTGGCATCTTCCCAGCTTTTTACGTCGCGCGATTTATCGCCTTCAAGGGTTGCCTGTTCTGCGGCATCGAGTGTGGCGCGGGTGATATGCGGGGCCGCGTGACGTAGCGCCAGCACTTCAAGCGCTGCTCGCATTTCGGCAACTTCGTGGAGTTCGCTGATATCAAATGATGCAACCCGCACGCCCCGGCGCGGTTCCGACACAGCAAGCCCCTGAGCTTCAAGCCGCCGAAACGCCTCGCGCACAGGCACATGGCTGGTTTCGAACTCTTCGGCAATATGATCCTGCCGCAGTTTGCTGCCCGGCTCAATCTCACCCGCAATGATGCGATCCGCGAGGATGCGGCTGATGCGGACGGCAATGGTTTCGCCGGGAGTTTCACTGGAGCGCTGATTCATGATTTTATAGATAATTTGTTTGCAACATCACGTCGAGACTTAAGTGCATTATCGACATAGGAATCAGCAAATTAGCGCTTTTGCTGGACGAATGAGGCTCAATTCCTTATAACGCGCGCATTCTGCACGGAAAGCACGGTGGCCCGAGCTGTGGCCTGCCCTATTCTCATGTGACGCTTTCTCCGTGCGCTTCATTAGAACAGAACAGGGGTGCCATGGCTGGCCATTCACAGTTTAAAAATATCATGCACCGCAAAGGGCGCCAGGATGCCGTGCGGTCGAAAATGTTTTCCAAGCTCGGACGCGAAATTACCGTCGCGGCCAAGCAGGGTCTGCCTGACCCATTGATGAACCCGCGCCTGCGTCTGGCAATCCAGAACGCCAAGGCGCAGTCGATGCCGAAAGACAATATCGAACGCGCCATCAAGAAGGCCGCCGGCAATGACGGTGAAAACTATGATGAAGTGCGTTACGAAGGTCGTGGTCCGGGTGGCGTTTCGGTTATCGTCGAAGCTTTGACCGACAACCGCAACCGTACCGCATCCAATGTTCGCGCCGCTTTCACCAAGTCGGGCGGTGCACTGGGCGAAACCGGTTCCGCATCCTTCATGTTCGATCGCGTTGGCGAAATCGTCTACAAGGCCGAAGTTGGCGATGCCGACAAGGTCATGGAAGCAGCCATTGAAGCTGGCGCTGATGACGTTCAGTCGGGCGAGGAAGAACATGTGATCCTCTGCGCCTTTGAAGACATTGGTGATGTCTCCAAGGCCCTCGAAGCCTCATTGGGTGAAGCCGAATCGATCAAGACGATCTGGAAGCCACAGACCAATACCGAGCTTGATGAGGAAAAGGCACGCTCTGTCCTCAAGCTGCTCAATGCGCTCGAAGACGATGACGACGTACAGAACGTTTACACGAACTTCGAAGTCAGCGAAGAAATCATGGAAAAGCTGAGCGCCTGATTTGGGGTTCCAGCTTTAGATTTGAAAACTCCCGGCCTGTCCGGGAGTTTTTTACGTCTTGTGTTTGCAAAGCAGACAACAAAAAACCTCGCTAGAGCGAGGTTTTTCGTAAGTTCATCAATGACGGTATTAGATACCGAGATTGCCGAAACGGTTCTTGAACTTG
>Ga0308157_10004084_pt1 | contig 19911 bp, 18 predicted proteins | sample PhyBR1_FD_201035 | JGI IMG/M metagenome (GOLD analysis project Ga0308157, IMG submission 201035) | Phyllosphere microbial communities from UC Gill Tract Community Farm, Albany, California, United States - DLSLB.R1 | ecosystem: Host-associated > Plants > Phyllosphere > Unclassified | place: USA...
AGCTTCAAAACCTAAAGAATGAAGACTCTTGCTGAAGATGTGCATATACTTGAATCCTTCAGCTTCTACTTCTTTTTCGATGACTTGCTGGCTTTCTTTCGGAACATAAATGAATTTGGCGTTGGACTTTTTTTCAACTCCTTCAAAAAAATAGCTGGCATCTATTTCAAGAGATTGAATCAGATCTAATAAAACAGGAAGCGAAGGAATCGTTCTACCATTTTCAATCCTTGAAACAAGACCGTTACTTACATTCGCTTTGAAAGCCAGATCATTAATGGTTAAATTATTCTTTTTTCTAATATCCTTTAATCTCTTGCCGATACCTATTAAAAAATCGTTCATACGCTGTGCAATTTAACCTGAATTATTTTTTCATCATTCTATTAAAAGCAAAGGTAATATTATTCTATAGAGTTTAGGTACAGGAGGGAATCAATTCATTGAAAATTATTATTTGCTACTTGACTCTCTGATATTCTCCACTTTTTCTCCCCAAGAAAATTTCCCTATTTTTGTAAAACTCCTTATTTCATCTATGAAAAAAATTATTCTTATCGAAGACGAAACCAGTGTAGTATCTTTCATTAAAAAGGGACTTCAGGAAAATGGATATGAGATTTCTGTAGCTTTTGACGGGCGTACAGGAGTACAGCTGGTGCAGGCTAATGATTTTGATCTGGTAATTTTAGACATTATGCTTCCGGAAATGAATGGTCTGGATGTGTGTAAAGAAATAAGAAAAACCAATCAGAGTGTTCCTATTTTGTTTTTAACGGCTTTGGGAACTTCGGAAAATATTGTTCTCGGCCTGGAAAGCGGAGGAGATGATTATCTGGTGAAACCTTTCAAATTCATTGAACTGGTGGCACGTGTGAAATCTTTGCTAAGAAGAAGTAATAACAATGGTCCGCAGGAAATCGCTGAATCGGAGCCGGATAATGAACATGTTTTTCAGTTTTCGGATCTGATGGTGAATGACTATACAAAGAAAGTAACCCGCGCAGGAGAAGATATTTCTCTTACTTCCACAGAATATAAACTCCTGTTGTATTTCCTGAATAATCCTGAAAAAGTAATTTCCAGAGCAGAGATTCTGGATGCGGTCTGGGGAGTAAACTATGAGCTGGGAACCAATGTGGTAGATGTATATGTTAATTATTTAAGGAAAAAACTGGATAGCCAGGATGATAATAAGTTGATTCATACCGTGATAGGAATGGGGTATGTGTTGAAAAAAACATGATAGATGTTTAATAAAGTCATTACAAATCAGACCAAAACGATGGTGCTTTTGATGTTGGTTTTTACAGCCATCATATTGTTGTTCAGTGGTTTGGTGTACTTTTCTATCGTTAATTTTTCGCATCAGAGGTTTTATGAGCTGCTAAAGATCAGAACAGCTACCATTGTTCAGATTGAGAAAAGCAAAGACCATCTCGACCTTCCGGAAAACTATGTGCTTAACAGTTTGAATGATGAGGAACTTCCAATGGAAAAAGACTATGTTTTTGCCGTTCCTACCGATTCCAATTTCAAAAAAATATCCCAGGAAGTTCATATTCCGGATTATTTCTTTAAAAATATCATCAGAGAGGGGGAATCCAATTATAATGATGAAGAATTTTATTATATAGGACAAAGCTTCAGATATGATGATAAGGATTATATCGCGATAGCTTCTGCCAAAAACCATTATGTGGTTTATTATCTCGGATTTTTAAAAAGAACACTGATTACGTGTATTGTACTTTCATTATTCTTTAGTATGATCTTCTCTTTTTATCTGTCAAAAACATTATTCAGGCCCATTTTAAAAATCACGGGAAAAGTAAAGGAAATCAGTTCTGAAAATCTTCATTTAAGACTGGAATCACAGCCTGATAATAAAGAGTTGAATGAATTGGTAGATACCTTCAATGATATGCTCAACCGTATTGAAACTTCTTTCGAAACCCAGAATCACCTGATCGGAAATGTTTCTCACGAATTGAGAACGCCTCTTACATCCATCATGGGAGAAGCCGATGTTGCCCTTTCCATCAGCAGAACTGCCGACGAATACAAAGAAACTCTGGGAATTATTCTGGATGAAGCCGAAAAACTGGATAAAAAGATCAAAGCATTATTAATGATTGCCCAAACCGGATTCGACGGAAAGATCCAGAAAATGGATAAGGTGAGAATTGATCAGCTTCTTTGGGATGTTATCGAAACGCTGAGAAGAATCGATTCCCGAAACAATATCTATCTGGATATCAGCATGCTTCCCGATAATCCGAAAAAACTGAAAGTTCAGGGGAACGAGCAGTTATTGCATCTCGCGGTAGCGAATATCATCAGTAATGGCTGTAAATATTCTAATTTCCAGCAGGTGAAAGTCTCTCTGGGAGCCACTAATACAGATGTCTATATTATTGTAAAAGATAATGGTATCGGAATTCCGGAAGTGGAAATGAATAAAATCTACGATCCCTTCTTCAGAGCCTCTAACACCAATAATTATGAAGGCTATGGAATTGGACTTCCTTTAGCAAGAAATATTGTAAGAATGCATCACGGTGAACTGATCGTGAGTTCACACGAGAATCAGGGAACAACCGTACAGATGAAGTTCCCGAATTTCTATAGTACAATGAAAGGAGAAGAAATAAATAAGAACCTCTAATCTGAATTTTTCACTTGTTATTAGTTTGTTTTGATAATCAGTGCTTTGTGTTGCTTGTTTTATTCTTTTTCAATTTTTTTCTAGAACCATATGAACTTCCGTTAACAATTTTCTAATCTCATTTTAATCTCTTTAATCACATTTTAATTCCATTCCAAAGATCTTCTAATTTGGTCGTTCTAGTTTTGTATCATCAAAAAAGATAAACACAATACAAAATAATAAAGAACATGGCTAAAACAATTTTAATTGCAACAGATTACTCTCTTGAGTCATTGAATATATTGAAAAAAGTACTTAAGGAGAAAGATGCCTCAGAAGATCAGAACCAATACAATATCCTTCTGACTTCTGGATATGATGCCGGAGATTCTATCAGAGACCTTTTATTCACGACTAAAACATCGGTTTTCAATAAAATCAGACCTGCAGAATTCTGTGATGCTTTTGGAATTATCAGTAATAAATATCCTCATCTGGTTAACAAAATCATCTGTGATGTCTTTACAGGAAGTTTCCAAAGAACATTCAATCAATATGTAAAAGCAGAAAATATTGAAGAGGCTTATTATTCTCCATCTATCAAAAGTAAGGGAAAAGGCAAGTTTGATCTGATTCCTTACATCAAAAAATGCAAAGAGCTGCAATCCCATGAAATTACCGTTGAAGTAAGAGAAAGACTTCCGGAAAGAGGAAGACTGGCAGAGATCTTTGTAGAGGTCTAAATAAAACACAATTTAAAAAAATAAAAAATGTTAAGAAATTATAGTAACAGCAGGACACTGGGAGACAATATCAGGTTGGGGACGCTGACTGCCTTTACGGCGGGTACTATAAACATTGCTTCCCTATTGATATTTCTCTCCTTTACATCGAACGTAACGGGACACTACGCTATTTTAGCTGCAGAAATAAGTAAAGGAAACTGGACACAGGTAGCTGTAGTAGGCGGATGGATCTTTTTATTCTTCTTCGGAAGCTTTCTATCCAACTTTATTGTCATCAATTTTAATAAGAAAAGTAAATATTTTGCCCATTCTATGCCCATTGTGCTGGAAATTATATGTCTTCTGTTTGTAGGAGTGTACGGGCAGTTTTATTACCAGAAAACATTAGAAGAAACAGAATATCTGGTGGCATTGATGCTTTTCGCTACCGGATTGCAAAATGGTCTTACGGCAAGTATTTCCAACTTCTCTGTGAAAACGACCCACCTTACCGGAACAACCACCGATTTAGGAATCCTGGTGTCTATGTTTACACAGAAAAAATACAGAAAAAACGGAGAGCTGATTGGCAGAGCAAAACTTCTGATGAGCATTATGCTTGCTTACGTAATGGGAGCGGTATTCTCGGGGTTAACATATTATTACTTGGAATTCAGGGTGTTCTATGTAATCAGTATTTGTTTGTTGATTGTAATCGGGTATGATGCCTATAAGATCCATATTCGACACTTTAATACAAAATACAGATACAGCAGGATTTATAAAAAACCGAATCTTTTTGCTTACCTGTACGATAAAATCCATGGAATTCCTAAAAGAGAGAAGAAAAGAAAGCTTGTCTTTGAGGATTAAAATATAAAACACACTATTAATTTTTTGTATAAACTAGCTGTAAGTGCCCTTATTTTATTATAGAATAGGGGCATTTTTCCTTAAAAATTAACTTAAATATCTCTGAATGTCTTGTTTTTGTCCTGTTTTTCATGGTTGTTGAAATGAAATTTTCGGATTGAAGCAATTAACTTGCTAACGTCCTTCATTACAAACATTAAAAAAATTGATTGGGGATAAACAGGCAAAAATGTTGATAATTAAATATTAAATCACGATTTTGGTATTTTAATTCCCGTTTCCATTGACTATTTTTGTAAGTTGATTTACGTTTTATGTCAGATATTATTCAGCTTTTACCGGATCATGTAGCCAACCAAATTGCAGCGGGAGAGGTGGTGCAGCGGCCTGCATCCATCGTGAAAGAACTTTTGGAAAATGCTATTGATGCAGATGCAACGAAAATTGAACTGATCATCAGGGATGCCGGTAAAAACCTTATTCAGGTGGTAGACGACGGAAAAGGAATGTCCGAAACAGATGCCCGTATGGCATTTGAAAGACATGCTACCTCCAAAATCAAAGGAACAGAAGATATCTTTAAAATTGCTACAAAAGGGTTCCGGGGTGAAGCGCTGGCTTCTATTGCAGCGGTTTCTCAGGTGGAGCTCAGAACGAAACAGAAAGACACATCTATCGGCACCAACATTTATATTGAAGGTGGAGTTTTCCAGTTTCAGGACCCGGTTCAGACAGCAGACGGATCAAATTTTTTAGTAAAAAATCTTTTTTATAACGTTCCTGCAAGAAGGAAGTTTTTAAAAAATAATAATATTGAATTCAGACACGTAATTGATGAATTTCAGCGTGTTGCTTTAGCTCATGAGAATCTGGAGTTTTCCCTTTTCCATGATGATGAAGCTGTTTTCAGATTGAGAAAAGGAAGTCAGATGCAGCGTATTGTGGATGTTTTCGGAAGAAAGCTTCAGCCGCTTTTGATTCCTATCAAAGAAGATATTATCTGGTGTAAACTTCATGGGTTTGTTGCCAAGCCTGAAGGAGCCAAGAAAGCAAGGGGAGAGCAGTTTCTTTTTGTGAACGGAAGGTATTTCAGAAGCCCCTACTTCAATAAAGCAGTACAGGAAGCTTTTGAAGGCCTGCTTCAGCCGGGATATGTACCTTCATTTTTTCTTTTTCTGGAGCTCGATCCGGAGAAAATAGATGTCAATATTCATCCACAGAAAACCGAAGTGAAATTTGAAGATGAACATCTTATTTTTGCTTTGCTCCGCTCAACCATTAAAAGATCTTTAGGAATTTATAATGTTTCTCCAAGTCTTGATTTCGACAGAGACCCTGAATTGGATGAAATGATGAATAAACCCATTCCCAGCAAAGGAAATGGGGGAGGAAGTGGTTTTGTAAAAATGCCGGAAATCATTGTAGATAAAGATTATAACCCGTTCCTTGAAGAAAAAAATGTAGTGCATCCGGAAGAAATTCAGAACCTTACGGAAATGTATCATCAGAATATTACTGCTGAGCCTTCAAAGATCAATTTATTTGAAGACGAAGATTTTGATGAAGATCTGATGAGGCTTCCGAACGGCTACTGGCTTTTCAATAAAGGAGATGTGACATTGATGCTGGATCTCGGAAGAATGCACAGGCTATTGGTTTCTGAGGGGAATAAATCTACCAGAAAATCAAACACAAACAGCCATGCCCTTCTTTTCTCTTTAGAATATCATATGAACGAGATCGAGAAGACAAAATACAATTCGATCAAAAAATATCTTCCGGAATTAGGGTTTGACATGAAAATTGCTCATGAAAGTGTACTTCGAATAGATTCACTTCCTGAGGGCTTGAAAGAAACCCAGGCAATGCAGTTCCTTGAAAACCTTTTTGAAATACTGGAATACAAGACAGAAGAAGAATTTTTGCAGTATTACCATAATCAATGGAACAAAATGCAGTCGAAGTCAAGATTTGACTTTATTTATAAAAAAGATGCGGAACAGCTGATCAAAGACTTTACTGCATTAGGCTTCCCGGAATTTTTACCGGATGGCAAAAGATGCTATTACGAAGTTCCGTTTAATGACTTCAAAAATAAATTTTAAAAAATTATGTTTAACAATATACCGCCAATTACAAGAAATATTATTATCATCAATGTTATCGTTTATTTGGTTGCTAATTTTCTGCTTCCAAACTTATATGATACACTTTCTGGTTTTTATCCTTTCTCTCCTAATTTTAGGTCTTGGCAGATTATTACCCACATGTTTATGCATGCTTCTCTTTCCGAATCTATAGGAATAATGCATATTTTATTCAATATGTTTACATTGTTCAGTTTTGGACCAATTCTGGAGCAGACATTGGGAGACAGAAAATATTTGATTTTATATTTTGCCAGTGGTTTAGGGGCATTCTTCCTTTTTAATTTATGGAATTTTGTGGAAGCTCAACAAATTATTTCCCGCTTACAAAGTCTGGGCTTTAATCCTTCTGAAGTTTATCCAAAAGCAGCTCTTGATTATGTGGGAAGTATGAAGATTAGTGCTACAACAGTGGAAGGGCAGAAATTGGCTGGTGAGTATTATGGTTTATTAAGATCCCGAATGGTAGGAGCTTCGGGTGCTATTTTCGGAGTAATAGCAGCATTTGCAACTCTTTATCCGGATGCTAAAATTGGGATTATGTTTATTCCGGTTCCAGTTAAAGTAAAATATTTGCTGCCTATTATTGTTGTAGGTTCCATATATCTTGGAGTTTCAGGTAACGGAGGGGGTGTTGCTCACCTTGCCCACGTAGGTGGAGCTTTAGTAGGTTGGCTGTTGGCACTCAACTGGAAAAAACATTTGTACCGTTTCAATTAAAATAATATTGTGAAGGTTTTCCGACTCATACTATTTGTTCTGCATCTGGGAATTCTATTCTTGTTGCTGGGCACATTATTGAATGCGTATGTTCCACCGAAGGTTTTTCCGTGGTTTAATCTGCTTTCATTATGTTTTCCGATGCTTATGATCCTTTATATTATTCTCACGATTTTCTGGGTTTTCAGCTGGAAAAAAAGAGCGTTTGTATTTATGTTTGCAGGTCTTGCTTTTATTAATCCTGTAAAACGATGGGTTAACTACTCTGATAAAAAAGAAAATCCTGGGATAAAAGTAGTTTCTTTCAATACCAGGGCTGGCGGTAGAGGAAGCACAGAGATTGGCCCTTATCTGAAATCTCTGGATGCTGATGTTCTTCTTTTACAGGAGGATGCTGGTATAGTATACAAATTTGATGGTTATCAGAAAGCAAACCCCGGTGGAGGGCTAACGATTTTGACAAAGCATAAAATCATTAAGCAGCAGATCATAGATCCACAAGATGAAAATGTAAGAATTCCTGGATTGCAGGTTGATATAGAAATTAATGGTAAAATATATAGATTCATTGATGTTTATCTTAACCCTTTCCGGTTCGAAAAAGATATGGTGAAACTTAACGGAAATACCGACACCAATGAACAAAAAATAAAAGATGTTGTTAAAAGGCTCATTCCTACCTTTAAAAAACATCAGGAACAGGTTGGTTTGATTCATAAAGTAATTGAAAATTCACCTTATCCGGTCATCCTTGCCGGAGATTTTAATTCTGTACCGAATTCTTACGAATATTACCATTTATCAGATGGGCTTGAAGATGCGTTTTTAACGGCTGGAAGAGGCAGCGCAACCAGTTTTCACGACTATAAATTTCCAATCAGAATCGACTATGTCTTTTCTTCAAAATCAGTAAAGGCAATATCTTACGAAGTTGACCGTTCTGTAAGTATTTCAGATCATTATCCTGTCATCGTGAAATTTTCCGCGGAGAGCAAATAATCATAAAAAGAGTTAAAATTGTCTGCTTGGTAGGATTTTTGTTGAAAGAAAACCGTACCAAGACCGTTTTTTCATGAAGTCGAATCAGATATTACTATTTATACATATCGTTATTGCTGTTTTGCTGTTAAGCACATTAGGGAATGCGTGGATTCCGCCTAACCTTTTGGGCTATCTTAATCTTCTCTCGCTTGGTTTTCCCTATCTGATATTGGCGCATGTAATTCTTACCCTGATCTGGATTTTTAAGAAACAAAAAATAGCGATCGCTTTTGCATTAGGAACCCTTATTTTCTATAACCCGATCAGACGATGGATCAACTTTTCTCCAAAAACAGAAAATGTAAAAACAATACGGGATATTAAAGTATTGACATTTAATGTAAAATATGGAGAATACGGTTGGGATAAAGTAAAAAATTATATCAAAGAGCAGGATGCAGACATAATTCTTGTGCAGGAAAAAGATACCAATCGCGCTATCAAACGGGATCTTATAAAATACCCGTCAGTTATTCTTAAAACGAAACATAAAATTGTAAGACAGGCAGAACTGATTGATGAAAAAGCAAGAGGAAATTCATTTTATGCTGATATAGATATCAATGGAAAAGTAATCAGAATTATTAATGTATATCTTGAACCTTTCAGACTTAATAAATCTATGTTTACGAAGCTGGACGGCTTAGGTTTTGGAAATGTTTCCCAACTCCTTTCGCATATGACGCCTACATTTCAGGCTCATGAAGATCAGGTGAAAAGAATCAGAAAAATGGTAGATTTATCTCCTTACCCCGTTATTTTAGCCGGAGATTTTAATTCTGTTCCCAATTCTTATGAATATTATAATTTAGGAAAAGACCTTCAGGATGCGTTTTTAATGGCTGGTAAGGGAAGTGCAAGCAGTTTTCATGACTATAAAGTCCCTTTGAGAATTGATTATATTTTCAGTTCAAAATCTATTATTCCTTTAAGCTATAAAGTAGACCAGTCTGTGAAATTATCGGATCACTATCCTGTAATTGCAGAATTTCTGCTAAATTAGTTCCATGAAAAATATACTGTCTGCAATTTTTATTTTCACAATCCTTTTCACTGCATGTTCCAAGAAAGAAACTCCGGGATTTGCTGCTGAACAGGAAGTTAAGATGAACTATGATACGGTTGCTGTTGATTCCTTTTCCACGGGAGCTGTTTCAGTAGATATTGCCCGCAAGATAAGAATGTCTTCCCCTCAATATCTGGACTCTGTAAAACAGGCTAAAAAACTTCAGGAAGAAGAGAACAAGCTAAAAGCAGAACTTGAAAAAGAAAATAAAGCAAAACAGGAAGAGGAAAAGAAAAAGGCAGATGCAGAAAAGAAACAGAAGCCTGCAGAAACTTCTTCAACTCCAGACACTAAAACACAATAAAGCAATATCATTTAAAAAAATATATAATATGAAAAAACAAATCTTAGCAGCAATAGTGATCTCAGTATTCACTGTAGCATGTACAAAATCAACAACGAAAAAAGAACAAGTAGAAAACGCTGACGGATCAGTTACCACAACCACCACAACCGTTACAGAAACTCCAAACACTGTTGATACTGCAAAGATCAACAATGCAAAAGAAGATGTAAAAGCAAAAGTGGATGCAGCTGGAAATAAGATTGATGATGCAGCTCAAAAGGCTAAAGATAAAATTGATGCAACAGCCGATAAAACGAAACAGGATCTTCACAAAGCCGGACAGGACATCAAAACGGAAGCAAATAAAGTAGGACAGGATGCTAAAGAAGCCGCCAAAAAAGGAGCTTCAAAAGTAGAGGAAGCTGCGAAAAAAGTGAAAGAAGACTTAAGTAAATAAAAATGAAAGCCGTAATTCAATTACGGCTTTTTTTTATTAACTGAAAAGAAAATTTTTAGTTTTTATTCATTTCCAGCAGAGGCTCAATATATTCTCTGTCGTTGCTCAGTCTAGGAACTTTATTTTGACCGCCAAGTTTTCCTTTAGCTTCCAGCCAGTGATAGAAAAGATTGGTTTTAGCAATGTGTACTATAGGCCTTTTAAGAGTTATATTGTTATATCTCTTGGCTTCATAATCAGAATTAATAGTTTTTAAATGCTTGTCAAATGCATCAATAAAGCTGTCCAGATCATCCGGATGCTGGCTGAATTCAAAGATCCATTCATGGGCACCTCCTTCGTTTCCTTTCATGAAGACAGGAGCTCCCGTAAAATCCGTGATCTGTGCTCCTGTAGCTTCACAGGCCTTTGAAAGGGCAGATTCCACATTGGTAATCATCAGCTCTTCACCAAAAGCATTGATATAATGTTTTGTTCTTCCTGTTATTTTTATTCTGAACGGGTTTGTTGATGTAAAGACAACGGTGTCACCAATCAGATATCTCCACAAACCACCGTTGGTTGTAATTACCATTGCATAATTTTTACCCACTTCCACGTCTTCCAGGTTTACCACTTTCGGATTTGAAAAATGGAACTGATCCATGGGAATGAATTCGTAAAATATACCATAATCCAGCATCAGCAGCATTTCGTCACTGTCTGATCTGTCCTGTATCCCGAAGAAGCCTTCAGAAGCATTGTAAATTTCGTAGTAATTGATGTTTTTTCCGATGATCTGCCGGAATTGCTCCCTGTAGGGCTTAAAACTGATTCCGCCGTGAAAAAACACCTCCAGATTCGGCCATAGCTCTGAAATACTTCCGATATTGGTTTCCTTTAATACTTTTTGAAGAAGAACCATCATCCAGCTTGGTACCCCAAGGATACTTCCCACATCTTCATTTTTTACTTCAGAGGTGATCGCTTTCAGTTTGCTTTCCCATTCTCCCATCAAAGAGACTTTCTTGCTTGGAGTGGTGGTAATTTCTACCCAAAAAGGAAGATTATCAATTAAAATAGCAGATAAATCGCCAAATTTTGTGTTAAAGTCGGCATACAATTCAGAGCTTCCCCCTAACCGTAAATTTTTATAGTTGAAAAGCTGGTTCTCGGGGTGATTATTGGCATAAATAGACACCATGTCCTTTCCTGCCTTCATGTGGCAGTATTCAAGGCTTTCGGCAGAAATAGGGATGAATTTGCTCTTGGCATTGGTGGTTCCCGATGATTTGGCAAAATGTTTAATGAATCCGGGCCAGCTTACATCTTTTTGTCCCTGTCTTGCTTTTTCGATATAGGGCTCCATTTCTTCATAGGTAACAATCGGAACTTTGTTTTTAAAATCCTGATAACTTGATATAGAGTTAAATCCGTATAGTTTACCGTATTCCGTATCTTCTGCATGAAAGAGCTGAGAAAAGAGTATACCTTTCTGGGTCTCAATGGGATGGTCCATGAAATTCTGTATCTGATCTATCCTCTGACGGATGAACCAGTTGACTACGGTATTAAAAAGTGCTTTGGTTGCCATTCCAACAAATATAATGATATTTGAATTTTCTGAAAATTTTTTACAGAATTAAATAAAAAAACCGTTACAAAAGATGTAACGGTTTGATATTTAGATTATTGTTTCTTAGCAATACTCATCATATGCAGCCTGAAGGTTGGCAGCGATAGCACCTGCAGGGTTCCCTTCGATGTGGTGTCTTTCCAGCATGTGAACCAATTCACCATCTTTGAAAAGGGCTACACATGGAGAACTTGGAGGGAATGGAGCAAGGTGTTTTCTTGCTTCTGTTACAGCCTCAGTATCAAATCCTGCAAATACAGTGGTTAAATGATCAGGTTTCTTATCTCCTGTCAGAGAGTATACAACTCCTGGTCTTGCAGCACCTGCAGCACAACCACATACGGAGTTAATAACCAATAATGTAGTTCCGGACTGCTTCAGCGCATCTTCTACCTGAGCTGGAGTTGTCAAATCCTGGAAACCTTTATCTGTAAGCTCTGCCTTCATAGGCATTACTAAATCTGTTGGGTACATATATTTTGTTTTTATCTGCACAAAGTTAAGCATTTCTTTGCGTTTGTTCAATATATAAAAACTATCAATGGATTAGTCATATAAAATTAATCAAATATTAATATTGTAATAATATTCAAAAAAAAGTGAATTAAGACTAGGAATAATGGAAAATTATTGTTAATTTTGAAATGATTCTGAAAAACAAACGACCATGAAAAAAACATTTAAGGCTTTCCCCTCAAGCAATCAACCACTTAAATACTCTATGAAATATGGTAGTATCTTAATTCTTTTTGCAGTTTAGAATCAAAACTGATTAACAAACTTTAATATCCAAAGAAAAGTGAAGCCCGGAACTGAAAAGTTCCGGGCTTCTTAATCAAATCGATATGCAAAGGTTGTATATCCTAATATAAATAGTTGATAGGAAATAATAAGTTGAAGGGTTATGGATTTGCCATCAACGGTTAGCTTTCAACTAAGACAGCAGCTTTTTAGCCATCTCGGAAATACTTTTTCCGTCTGATTTTCCGGCTAATGCTTTTGATGCTGCTCCCATTACCTTCCCTAAATCTTTAATAGATTCAGCGCCGGTTTCAGAAATAATATTTTTAATTTCTGTTTCAAGTTCTTCTGCAGAAAGCTGTTTAGGTAAAAACTTTTCAATTACTTTCATCTGAGCTTCCTCTACTTCTGCAAGGTCCTGTCTCCCTTGAGCAGAAAACTGCTCAAAAGAATCTTTACGCTGCTTGATCATTCTCTGAAGAATAGCAATTTCCTGCTCTGCAGAAACTTCAGCGTCTCTTGCTTCTGTTTGTAAAAGAAGAATCTGAGATTTTACAGCACGAAGAGAGTCCAGAGCGACTCTGTCTTTTTCTCTCATGGCTGTTTTTATAGCTTCGCTTATTATATTTTCTAAACTCATGTTTATATGCTTTTGGCTTCTGGCAGTTGGCTAATAGCTTTCATAAGGCCCGAGAGCCGTTTGCTAATAACCAATTGCCAATAGCATTTAATCTACGTCTTTATTTAAAAATCTGTTTTCTCTGATCTGCATAGAGCCATTGTTGTCAGACAGATAGGTGTTGATGTTCTGATCTGAAGCATTGGTTCCGTCGATCGAAATATTTTTTCTTTTGAAAGCAGGAATAGATTCAAATTCACTCGTGCTGTCAAAGCTTTGGTAGCGGGAATTGAATTCTTTCAATTTATTTCTTCTTTCAATCACTCTGTCCTGGTCAATCGTTTTATTCACAAAAGTGAATTCTGATTCTTCCGTTTTCGGAGTTTCAATTTCTGTTTTGTTTTCAAAAGCAGTTCTTGTTTCAGCTTTTGGTTCTTCCTGTTTCTGGTAGAAGGTTTCAATCTTCTGAGCCGGTTCAGCTACAGCAGCATTGCTTGGGTTGCTAAACTCTGCTTTTGGCTGTCCGAAATCAGTATTAGGCTCATTTCTGACGGGTTCGTTAACAAAGAAACTGAATTCAACAGGCTTTTCTTCTGCAAAAGAGCTATTGAAAGTACTTCCTGATTGGGGCTCATCTTTTTTATTTTCGAAATCAAATGAGAAAGACTGAATTTCCAGGTCATTTGGATCTTCATTCTCTTCGTCAATAGAAAATAAGCTGTATTCCTGCTCACTTTCTTCTTCGTTTTTCCAAGCCTGTTCAGGAGTATTTATGATATTTTCTTCTTTATCAGTGAATTTGATTTCGGGTTTCACTGGCTCTTCTTCAAGAATCATTTTTTTTTCAATAGATGTTACCTTGAACTGTGTGCTGTGGTCTTCATCATCTAATCTGAAATGATTGGCTCTGCTTGAATCATAGGCTGTCTCTGGTGCAGACTCTCTTTCTTCTCTTGTTTTGAAGGGCGAGTTTTTCGGAGCATCAAAGCTGTCGTTAAGACTGATTCTGATTTTCTCTGTAGGTCCTGCAAATTTCTTGTTCTCGTTAGAGAATCCTGTTGCGATAACAAGAACGCTTACTGCATCTCCCAATTCTTCATCAGCCCCAACCCCGAAGATAATATCCGCTGTGTTTCCTGCTTCTTTCTGGATGTGGTCCATGATGATACCAATCTCATCCATGGTTACTTCTTCAGCACCACTTCTGATCAATAACAGAACGTTTTTGGCACCTGTAATCTTATTATCATTCAATAATGGAGAATCAAGGGCTTTTCTTACCGCTTCTTCGGCTTTATTTTCACCTGAAGCAGTTCCTGTAGACATCAACGCGGTACCTGAATTCTGAAGTACAGATTTAGCATCTCTAAAGTCAATATTTACATCAAAGTAACCTGTAATAACTTCTGCCATCCCTTTGGCTGCATTAGCTAAAACTTCATCGGCTTTTGAGAATCCCTGCTTGAATCCAAGGTTTCCGAACTGCTGTCTCAGTTTATCATTGTTGATGACAATTAATGAATCAACATTATTTTTTAGTTTATCAAGACCGTTTTCAGCCTGATCTAATCTTCTTTTACCTTCAAAGCTGAAAGGAACGGTAACAATACCTACTGTTAGAATTCCCATGTCTTTTGCTACTTTAGCAATGACAGGAGCGGCTCCGGTACCGGTACCACCACCCATTCCGGCAGTGATAAACACCATTTTGGTGTTTTGGCCCATAGCAGCTTTAATATCTTCAATACTTTCGATTGCAGATTTCTCTCCAACTTCAGGGTCTGCACCAGCTCCAAGACCTTCTGTAATTGTGGTTCCTAACTGAACTTTATTAGCAACCGGGTTATTATCAAGAGTCTGAGCATCTGTATTACAAATCACGAAATCAACGCCGTGAATTCCTTTCTCGTACATGTGTTTCAGAGCGTTGTTTCCACCGCCCCCTACACCGATTACTTTTATGATGGATGAATTTCCTTTTGGCAAATCAAATGAAAATCCTTGTGTACCTATATTTTCCATAACTATATTTTTAATAATTATAATTGATAACTGATCAATGATAATTGATAAGGAAAAGATCGTTTATCGCTTATCATCATCATTTATAATTTACTCTACTTCTTCAAAGAATTTTTTTACTTTTTCCATAAGCGACTGCCCGAAGGTCAATTTCGCCTTTCTGTTCTCCTGTCTTTCATTCTCAAAAGACGGGTGCTCCTGAACAGGTGCTGCCTGCTGAACCGGCTGAACAGTTTCTGTCTGTACTGAAGCGGTTTCCTGTTTTGGCTGTTCTGCAGCAACTTCTATGATTTCATCAGCATTCTGCTTTTTGTCTCTGATCTTTAAACTCTCCATCAGTAACCCGATAGACGTAGCAAATTCAGGGCCTTTCAGGTACTGATTTTTATCATTGGCGATATATTCATTCGCAAAACCGATTCTGCTGTCAAAACCTGTGGTATAATTGGCCAGCTGACGAAGATGTTTTAAGTTTGAACCACCGCCTGTAAGAACGATTCCGGCAATAAGCTTTTTCTTTTGTTCAAAAGCACCATACGCTTTCAGTTCTGTATTAACCATTTCCAAAACTTCTTCTACTCTTGCATTGATGATCTGTGCCAGAGTTTTTAAAGAAATTTCTTTGTCCGGTCTGCCGTGAAGCCCCGGAATGGTTACAAAAGTACTGTCTTTTTCTAATTCGGGAACAGCTGAACCAAACTTTACTTTAAGTTGTTCTGCATGTTTCTCTATAATGGAACAGCCTTCTTTGATATCTTCGGTAATAATTCCGCCTCCGTATGGAATCACACAGGTATGACGGATGATATTATCCTTAAATATCGCAATATCTGTTGTACCACCACCAATGTCAACAATCGCTACACCGGCTTCTTTTTCTTCTTTTGTAAGAACAGCTTCTGAAGAGGCCAATGGTTCTAAAGTAAGGGCTTCCATTTCTAATCCGGCTTCACGAACGCATCTTGCAATATTTCTGATGCTGCCCATTTGACCCACTACAACGTGGAAGTTAGCTTCTAAACGCTTTCCATGCATACCAACGGGCTCCTGAATTTCACCCTCGGAATCCACTTTATATTCTTGAGGAAGTACGTGGATAATTTCTTCTCCAGGAAGCATAACCAGCTTTTTCACCTGATCTTTTAATGCTTCAATGTCATCGTCTGTAATAAATTTGTCAGGATGTTCACGCATAATATAATCGGAGTGCTGCAGAGAACGAATGTGTTTTCCTGCAATACCTACCGTAACTTTGCGGATAGGAACGCCGGCACTGGATTGTGCTTCGGATACTGCAGCCTTGATTGAATTAATAGTCTGTGAAATATTATTCACAATACCTTTATGAACACCAAGACTTTTAGCTTTTCCTACACCGAGAACTTCTATTTTCCCGTGTGCATTCCTTCTTCCGACAATCGCGACTATCTTTGTTGTCCCGATGTCCAGACCTACTGAATACTCTTGATTTTCCATTTTTATATCGATTTGATTTTTTCTACTTTTTCCTTTTTTTTCTCTAAGAATGATCTCCTGTTTGTGTATTGAATGTCCCGGAAGGACTTATTCTATTTTTACTTTTGCCTTTGGCTTGGACAAGGCCTTAGCGCTTGATTTTTTCTCTGGTTTTTTCACTTCTTTTGTATGTGTTTTTGTGCTTTCTTTTGTTTTTACAGGTGAGGGGCTTGCCTTTTTTGATTCCGTTATCTTTAGCTTAGCCTCTGTCTTCTTTACTGTTGACATTGGAGTAGGAGCTTTTGCCAGTTCCATTTTTCCAGCTTTTAAAATACTGTCATTTTCTTTAAAATAAGGGTTTAAAGTAGTAACAATCTGATTCTGGTATTTTACTGAAACCATGCTATACTTCTGTGGATCCTGATAGACAAGATATTTTTCCACAAAGGTTTTAAATCCTTTTACTTTAAAATCAATATTATCCAGATCTCCAATTTCTACCCGGTAATTTCCTTCACTTGTCAGAAGACTGTAGCTGTCTTTGCTTTTTGAAATCCCGATAAAATATTTCTTACTGAAATCATCTTTATCTATCTTTTCTACCAGCTCTGCCAGCTTTTCATATTCATCCGGCTGTACATTTCCGGTTACCAGCATACATGGGTGAGAATAGGTTCTTGAAATTGGAAATTCAACTCCTTTTTCATCTACATAAAAGTCTTTTCCATCCTTATTAAGTCTGAAAACAGGAACTCTCTGCTTGATATCCAGATTCAGTTTTCCATTCAGGTTCAGATAAACATTGGCACTATCGACCGCCGGAAGTGCATTGATTCTTTTTTCCAAGGACGGAATATTAAGATCACCTACTTTTCCGGAAGGATTTTCTTTTTTTACAATCTCCCTGATATCTTTTTCATCTACAAAATAAACCGGAGTTTTTTCACTCATTTTTACAGAAATCTTATTGTCTGTAATCTGTTGGTGGCTGAATCTCTTCAACGAGAAACTCAGTAACAATCCAAGGATGATTACAGTGACAGCAATTTTTAATATTCTGTATTTATTTTTCATATTTTTCTTTAGCCACTAAAGGACGTAAAGCAATTTTATTTTCTTTATAATTTATTTACAACTCGTTTTACTCCGTTTTTGAATAGCATTGAATGGAAATTCAAAATCATTCCGAGTTTTATGTTTGTTATTCTTAAATAATTTAAAAGCTGAAAAAAATGATAATCATTAATCTCCTGAACTGCTTTTATTTCAATTATTAATTTGTTTTCAACTAATAAATCTACTCTGAACGCTTTAGATATCTTTAACTCTTCATATTCAATATCAATGTTTTTTTGACTTTCTACATTCAATCCTCTATTTTTTAGCTCATAAACTAAGCACTCTTCATATACATTTTCATAAAGTCCAATTCCAAGCGTACGATGTATTTTCATTCCAGCATTGAAAACAATTTCTGAAATTTCATTTTCTATCATACATTTTGTGTTTTTATTTTAACGCTATGATCGCAAAGCAATCTTATTATTTTTATCCGTTCGCTAAGGCGTTTCACTCAGCTATGGCTATTATATATTCTAATTTTTTTAAGCAAAAAGTATTGTTTTATCATTTTTGCTAAGTGAAACGCCTTTGCGAACAAATTCTTATTCTCTCTTTGCGTACACTGCGTTTATACTTATATTCAAATTTTGTTTATCCATTCACAGATAGGATCATACAGGGTATCTATATTCCCTGCGCCTACCGTAAGAAGAATGTCAAAATCTTTTTCTTTTATTTTTTCAAAAGCATCTGATAATGTTGATACTTCTTTTTTATCTAATGTTACTTTGTCCAGCAGCCAGCTTGAAGTAATTCCTTCAAAGTTTTCCTGAAGTTCTCTTGCAGGATAAATATCAAGCAGAATAAGTTCATCTGCTTTGCTTAAACTTTCTGCAAACCCGTCTGCGAAATCTCTGGTTCTGCTGAAAAGGTGGGGCTGGAAGGCTACCAATAGTTTTTTATCAGGATAAAATGTTTTGATTGAGCCCATTACAGCATTGATTTCTGTAGGGTGGTGGGCATAGTCATCAATGTAAATTTTACCATTCTGATAAATATGTTTCGTGTATCTTCTTTTAATTCCTTTAAAATTGGCAATAGCTTTTTTCAGCGTATCAAAATCTGCGCCTAAATTATGTAGAATAGCCAGTGCTACCGTAGCATTTTCCACATTATGGATTCCCGGAATTTCCCAAACGAAATCCTTTATTGTTTCAACAGGAGTATGGAAGTCAAAATAAATTTTATCATGCTCCATACGCAGGTTGTCTGAATAATAATCTGCTGGTTCATTGACTGCATAAGTCTGGTGTCCTCTGCCGATTTCCAGTCCTTTTCTTACAAAAAGCTGTTTGTCCTGAGGTACTAAAGCCGCAAATTGTCTGAATCCTTCTTCGATATGGCTCTTATCTCCATAAATATCTAAATGGTCTGCATCCGTAGAAGTTACTACTGCCCAATCCGGAGACAGGTTCAGGAAGCTTCTGTCATATTCATCCGCCTCTACTACAGAATATTTGGAACCGTTGTACAGGAAGTTGGATTTAAAGTTTTCAGAAATTCCTCCTAAAAAGCATGAGAAAGGAAGATCTGCTTCTTTGCATAAATGAGCCACAAGAGTAGACGTTGTTGTCTTTCCATGAGTTCCTGCTACAGCAATACAGTCTGTATTTTCAGTAATTAATCCTAAAACCTTAGCTCGTTTCAATACTTCAAACTGATTTTCATTGAAATAATCTAATATTCCAAGCGTTTTGATGGCTGGAGTATAGATCACCAATGTGTCTTCTTTTTGAAGTAAAGTGATCCTTTCATCAATAAGGTCTTCAAAAACGATATCAATCCCTTCATTCATCAGATTCTGAGTCAATTTTGTATTGGTCTTGTCGTAACCCAATACTTTTTTTCCGGATGCATTGAAATAGCGCGCTAATGCACTCATTCCGATACCTCCGATTCCAACGAAGTAAAAAGTCTGATATGTTTGTAAAATGTTCATTTATATTTTAATCTTTAAAACTCTTGAACCAGTTCAGAGTTCTATTACTATATTTTATATTATAAGGCTTTAATCAACTAACATCAATGACTCGTTAATAAATTAAGTTTTAACAATGTCAGGCTGAGCTTGTCGAAGCCTCCTAATCTTTCATCCTATTTCTTGATAACAAGGGTAATAAATCCCAGTTATTATTTATTATTGCTTCCTTCTTTTTCCTACTCCAACCTTTAACTTGTTTTTCAAAGCTTATCGCTTGATTAACATCATTAAACTCATGGTAGAAAACAAGTTTTACGGGTTTTCTTGTATACATAATATATTTTCATTCATTTGTGTTTGCTTACTGGCCCTTCGACAAGCTCAGGGTGACAGCTCTAATACTAACTTTTTTTATTTTACTAATGTCAAGCTGAGCCTGTCGAAGCCTTTC
>Ga0308157_10004088_pt1 | contig 19898 bp, 23 predicted proteins | sample PhyBR1_FD_201035 | JGI IMG/M metagenome (GOLD analysis project Ga0308157, IMG submission 201035) | Phyllosphere microbial communities from UC Gill Tract Community Farm, Albany, California, United States - DLSLB.R1 | ecosystem: Host-associated > Plants > Phyllosphere > Unclassified | place: USA...
GCCGCCCCTTCTCCGTTATCCACTGAAGAGCCACCGATCCTCGGACCTCAAGCTCGGCATCGAGCGAGACTTGATCCTCCAGTGCGCCGAAACTGTCTGTCGAAACCGGCTTCCGGTGCACGTTTGCGGCACCCCTCGCGGAGCAGAATACGAAGTCACGCCAGAAACGATCGTTTCTGGCCGGACGGCGACGGCATGCGGAAGATCAGTCTGCGATACCCGACCGGGTTTGGGTCGGGCGTACGCTGATGGTCTCGATCGCAGACGACAGGACGCCGACCATGGGTGACTCGGCACAGAGGCCGCGCAGTTCGCTCCTCTACGTGGAGGATGACGCCGACATCGCTGCGCTGACCGTCGAAGTGCTGGAAGACGTGTACGACGTCGAGCATGCCTCGGACGGCGAGACCGCGCTCCGTTTCGCGCTGAGCAGGCGATACGACGCCATGCTCGTCGATCGACGGCTCCCCGGCATGGACGGCGTCGATTTTATCCGTGCCGTGCGCACCGCGCACATCACGACCCCCATCCTGATGCTGACCGCGCTCGGTACCGTGGACGATCGTGTCACGGGGCTGGACGGCGGAGCGAACGACTACCTGGTGAAGCCCTTCGATTATGACGAGCTGCTGGCGCGCCTTCGGGCGCTGCGGCGCGCGTTCCGCGCTGAGGGGGTGCGTCGGCGCCTCGGCGAGTGGGTGTTCACGCCGGACGCCCAGGCCGCGTACGATCCATCGGGAATCCGAGTGGCGCTGACGGCGACGGAGAGCGCGCTCCTGGAGCTGTTGAGCACCAGCCCCGAGCACGTGTTCAGTCGGGACGAGATCCTCCGCGCCGTGTTCCATGAAGGAGACACGACGAGTTCGGTGGATACGTATGTGCACTATGTGCGGCGCAAGACGACTCCCGACATGATCGAGACCGTCCGCGCGCGCGGCTACCGTGCGGGAACACCGTCATGAGCGACGCCGATACGAGGCGGGTGCGACGCGCAGCGCTGTCCATCGGGCTCTGGGTCGGGATCTCGTCCGGGGTGATCGTCGCGATCGGCATCGGAGTGCTGATCGCCGTGGTGCTCTCCACGTCACGCCGCGAAGGCGAGGAGCACGGCGGCGGCTGGGTCGGCGGTCCCGCCGGGACGAGAGACGACTTCATCGTCGACATCGACGTGGTCGTGCCGACCGTGATCATCCTCGGGTTGATCGGCGTGGTGCTGCTCGGGGTGGTCGCCGCGGTCGCCGCGCGACGGTCGGTCCGCCCGCTCGGGGAGGCGCTGCGTCGGCAGCGGAACTTCGTGGCCGACGCGAGTCACGAGCTCCGCACGCCACTGACGACACTGACAAGCCGCGTCCAGGTACTGCAACGCCGTCACGATCGCGGCGAAGATATCGGGGCGGGCCTCACCGACCTCCGGCACGATGCGGACATGATGGCCGACGTACTCAACGATCTGCTGATCGCTGCGGAGGGGGAATCGATTCCCGATGGGAACGCGGACGTTGCGACAGCGGCAGCCGCAGCCGTAGCCGCGGTGACGACGAGCGCACAGGACTCCGAGGTCTCGCTCACGATCACGGTGGATCAGGAGGCGGAGGTGCAGCTGCCGGTCGTCACGCTCGTCCGCATCCTGGTCGCGCTGCTCGACAACGCAGTGCAGCACTCCCCCGCCCGCGGCACTGTCTCGATCCACATCGGGAGAGACCTCCGGAACGTGACGGTGCGCGTGATCGACGAGGGCTCCGGGATCGAGGGCATCTCCCCGGACCAGGTCTTCGAGCGGTTCGCGCGTCCGCGCGAGAGTGGACGCCCCCGCAGCTTCGGTCTCGGTCTCTCACTCGTGCGGGATGTCGCCCGCCGTGCCGGCGGTTCCATCGAGGTCGAACGATCGACGACATCCGGCACGACCTTCCTGCTCACACTGCCGGCTCATCCCTGAACGAGTGCGCATCCCCCGATCGGCTGCGCACCGGCCGTCGTCGTCTGCACATCAACCATCGTGGTGCCGAGCCAGCGGGTCACCCGACGATCATCGTCGACGACGATGCCGGTGCGGGATCCCGCGGCCGCAATCCACGAGCGGTCCGCTGGACCGGCCACCACAGCAGCGGTCGCCCAGACGTCCGCCTGTGTGAGACCGTCGGCCACGATCGTGGCCGACGCGACACCCGTCGCGGGGCGGCCGGTGCGCGGATCGAGGATGTGATGCCCGCGCTCCGCCGTCCCTGAGGTCGCCACCGCGCCGTTCACCACGTCGATCACCGCGATTATCTGGCTACGGTCGTGCGGGTCGGCGATTCCCACCTGCCATCGCCAGTCGACTCCCGCCGCCGTGAACAGCTGCAGGTCTCCGCCGGCGTTGATCCCGACCGCGGTCGCAGCTGACAGCAGCGGCTCGAGGTGCCGACGGCTCGCTGCTTCCACGGCCCAGCCCTTCACGTATCCGGTCGGGTCGAACCATCCGCGCCACCGGGCGGAGAACAGTCCGCCGGTGTCCTGTTCGGCGCGTTCGCAGGCATCTGCGACCAGCGACATCCTGCTGTCCGCATCCGCGATAGCGAGCTCACTGCGGCGAATGCGACTGATGTCGGAATCGGCGCGATACGTCGAGAACACCCGATCGATCTCGCGCAGTTCGTCGAAGCATGCTTGCACAGCCCGGTCGGCGCCCGCGTCGGTCGTCTCCTCCGGGCCGATCAGGTGGATGCTCATCGGGATGCCCATGATCTCTTCGACCCAGGCCCGCGTCCCCTCATTCGCGGTACGCATCAGCTCTGCGCCTGGTCGATCGCGCTCTGCAGCGACGAGAGGTAGCCATCGCTCGTGTAGGTGGCGCCGGACACCATCTGGATCTTCGAGCTCTGAGCCTGGATCGTCTCCGAGACGAGCCTCGGGATCGCGGTGCCGTTGATCTGCCGATCCCGGCCGTTGCTGTTCGGGTAGTCGACCGCCTGCGCATCCGTTATCCGTCCGCCCGAGACGGTGATCTGCACCCGCACCGGCCCGTAGCGAGTCTGCGACGATGTGCCGGTGTAGGTTCCGTCGGCGAGGCCGGTGGCAGACGTGGTTCCCGAGTTCGAAGACGTGGTTCCTGAGCTCGACGTGGTTCCCGAGCCGCTCGCGCCGGTGTCGGCGGTCGTCGACGAACTGCCCGCTGTCGCCGCACTGGCGTCGGTCGGGGTGACCGCCTCCGGAGACGTTCGGTAGCTGAACAGCAGCACGAGACCGCTGACGGTCGCGAGCAGCGTGTAGAGGATCTTCTTCATGGCCGTCTCCCTGCTCAGATAGTGAACGATTCGGAATGGATGCGATGGGCGGGGAACCCGGCGTCAACCAGGTCGCGCCTGAGGTCTTTCATCCAGGCCTCAGCGCCGCAGATGAACACGTCGTGGTCCTTCGGCTCCGGCACGAGGTGGTGGAGGAGATCTGCGCCCGACCATGCCTCGTGCGTGGCGGGAATCCAGCTCGATGCGCCAGAGGATCGCGGGCCGATGAACGGCAGGTAGCTCAGGCCACGGGTGCTGATGAGGTGAGCGATGGCCTCTTGCCGAAGTGCGTCCTCTGCCGCGGACTCCCGGGTGATGAGCATCGCGTCTCCCGGTCCGTAGAGTTCCGTCTCTAGCAGCGAGACGAGCGGTGCGACCCCGGCGCCTGCGCCGATCATGAGCAGCTTCGACCCGGTCCGACGCTCGCCGGTCATCTCTCCGTATGGTCCTTCCACGATGACCCTGGTGCCGGGGAGCAGCGCGGTGAGGCGTCGTGTACCGTCGCCCACCACACGGGCGGTCAATGTCAGCTCGCTTCCCGGCGCAGCGGAGAGCGAGAACGGGTGTCCGCGGGTCCAGCCCGGCCCATCGAGGAATCGCCAGACGAAGAACTGACCGGCCCTAGCGCCGAGCGTCGGAAGGTCGCGACCCGTAACCCGGATGGTGACCCCCCGAGCACCGTCCCACTCGACCCCTGCCACCCGCAGCGCCCGACGTGTGGACCGCAGCAGTGGCATGCCGATGCGGAACGCCAGCACCGATCCCGCGGCGAGGGCCCAGATCGACCACCAGTAGGCGGTCGCGATCGGCGAGGACAGGAAGTCGGCGCCCGTCCATAGCTGGTGCGGCAGCGCGAGCCCGACGCCCAGGTATGCATAGAGGTGCAGGAGGTGCCAGGACTCGTAGCGCAAGCGCCGCCGAGCACGCCGGATGGAGGTGACGACCACGAGCAGGATCAGCAGCGTGCCCACCGTGGCCAGGAGCATGCCCGGGTAGTCCCAGACGAACGACCAGAGCTGGACGAGAGGGTTGATGCCGGCTGCCATCGCGTAGCCCACCGCGAGCAGCGCGATGTGCGCGCCCATCAACCAGAAGGACCAGAATCCGACGAAGCGATGCAGCCGCGTGATCCCGTCGCGACCGAATCCGCGCTCGAACAGCGGAACGCGCGCCATCAGCAGCACCTGATAGAGCAGCAGATTCGCCGCGACCAGCCCGGTGAGGCGCCCGAACGTCGTGACGGTCTCGGCGTTGACGCCCAGGACTGCGGTCACTCCACCGCCGGCGACCCACAGAGCGACGACGAACAGGCTGGTCGCCCAGATCGCCGTGATCGCCGCTACACGCCAGACCTGCGCGCGGCCACGGGTCGCCCGCTGTGGCACCGGGGAAGCGGCGGGGGCGGAAGCACGGGTTCTCGTCGTCAGAGTGGTCATAGGGGAATCGTGCTGTCCCGACTCTGAGACGGGTCTAAGGAAGCGCCCCCGATAGATGACTCATAGCTGTCTCTCAGGCAATGCCGCTCGTCCCTAGGAGCGTCCCGATCGCGAATGTGACCACTAGCGCGATCGCACCACCGAGCACCACCCTGATCGTGGGCCTGAGCGCGGGGTTCCCGCCGATCCTCGCGCTGATGAACCCGGTCAGCGCGAGCGCCAGCAGAACCACTGCGAACGCGACCTGCACGCGGATCTCCGGAGGCGGGAGCAGGATCGCCAGCAGGGGAAGCATCGCCCCGAGCGCGAAGGCGAGCGCTGAGGCCCCCGCCGCCGCCCAGGGGCTGACCACCTGGTTCTCGGAGATGCCGAGCTCCGCTTCGAGATGCGCGGTCAGCGGATCCTGCGCGGTGAGCTCCTCCGCCACGAGGCGCGCGGTCGCCGGGCGGAGACCCTTCGCCTGATAGATGCCCACCAGCTCCTCGAGCTCGGTCGCAGGATCATCGGCCAGCTCGCCTCGTTCCTTCTCGATCAGAGCCCGCTGGCTGTCTCGCTGGCTGCTCACCGACACGTACTCCCCGAGCGCCATCGAGATCGCCCCACCGACGAGGCCGGCGACACCCGCCGCAAGCAGCGTCGCCGAATCGGTCGTCGCCCCCGCGACACCGACGACGAGCGACGCGACCGACACGATGCCGTCGTTCGCACCGAGCACCCCGGCCCTGAGCCAGTTGAGCCGCCCAGCGAGGTCGCCGCGGTGGGGCTCACCCGGATGCGTCGCCGACATCATCGTCCCGCTCCCTCTCCCGGCGCGGCGATGGAAGGCACATCCCGACGAAGCTCCCGCAGGAGGTCGAGCTGCATCCGATTGATTTCCATCAGCTCCTCGATCTCCCGCTTCGCTGCGAGGTTCGTCTCGTAGTCGTGCTCGGCGAGGGCCGCCGCGATGGCGTCCTGGCGTTTCGCCGCGATCAGCAGGATCGCCCCCTGCAGACCGGCGAGCATGCTGAGGAACAGGTTCAGCAGGATGTACGGGTAGGGATCCCATGTGACGGCCGTGACGTTGACTGCGGCCCACACGATCATGAACACGACGAATCCGCCGATGAAGAACCAGGAGCCCATGCCGTTGCGGAGCCGGTCAGCCGCACGCTCCCCACGAGTGAGCTGCTCTGCGTGCGCGGAATGCCAATTCGTGAGCGGTCGGGTCATCGGGCAAGAGTACGCCCACCACGAACGCACCCTCAGCTCGACCGCTAGCAGGTCCGGCCGCGGCAGCAGCCGAAGGCCCCTGCCAGAACGGGGTTCCGGCTCCCAATAGCGGCGACCGCCCGGGCAACCAAGTGACACCCGCGCCAGAAACGATCGTTTTCGGTGGCAGGTCAATGACAAGCCAAAGGGCGCGCGCGGACGTCAGCGTCCCCGCTCGACCTCTTCCTCTAACTCGTGCCGGTTTAGTCGGGTCGGAGCGAACTGGCGGATGTCGACGAGCGCGGGGCGTCGACCGGGGTTCATATCGTCACGTATCCACGAGACGATATCTGCGGTCGTCTCATCGTCGTTGGCACCGCCGATCCAGACGGGTTCGTTCGTCCGATCTCCTGGGATAAGGACCACGACGTTCGAGTGCTCGCACGCGTCAAGGCATCGTGAAACCACTACTCGAGTTCCATGGCCGGCCTCGTTGCGGAGCGTGCTTAGCTGCTTCAGGTGGTCGAAGTCTGGATGCTTCTGTCGGCTCCCGCAGTCACCCCCACGGCACACGACCACGACGCTGCCGCCGTCGTCACTTGCCGGTTTCGCACTAGGTCGACGGTTACGAGCCACCGCACACCGCCCCTTCTCCAAACGCTCTATGCGATAATCTGCGTATGAATGCAGATATGTCAAGATGCGGCCGGCTTCCCGAGAGCGACTACGTCGAGTTGGCCGTGGAAGTGTTCTCGATGCTGGCTGATGCGACCCGCGTCCGCATCATCATGGCCCTGCGTGACGCTTCCGAGCTGTCCGTGAATCACCTGGCTGACATTGTCGACAAATCGCCTGCGGCGGTGTCTCAGCACCTGGCGAAGCTCCGCTTGGCGCGCATCGTCGCCACCCGGCAAGACGGAACTCGGATCTTCTATCGACTTGAGAATGAGCACGCTCAGCAGCTCGTCGCGGACGCGATCTTCCAGGCAGAACACTCCTTGGGCGGCATTCCTCACCACCACGCGGATCGGACACGCGAATGACCATCGATCACGGGCACGACCACGGCCATACCCACCCAACGGGGATTAAGGGCTTCATCTTCGGCCTCTTCGTCCCCCACTCTCATGACGCTGCCGACTCGATCGACGACGCGATGGAAGCGAACCGGTCCGGCATCCGAGCGCTGAAGATCAGCCTCTTGATTCTTCTCGTCACAACGATCCTGCAAGCAGCGGTCGTCCTGTTCAGCGGCTCGGTCGCACTCTTGGCCGATACCGTGCACAACTTCTCCGATGCCCTCACGGCTGTGCCCTTGTGGGTCGCCTTCGTCCTCGGGCGTCGGGCCGCATCGCGACGCTACACGTACGGGCTTGGGCGGGCGGAGGACCTCGCTGGACTCTTCATCGTCTTCGTAGTCGCACTCTCGGCAATCGTCGCCGCGTGGCAATCGATCGATCGCATCCTGAACCCGCAGCCCCTCACCAATATTGGGTGGGTGATCGCCGCGGGAATCATCGGCTTCCTCGGCAACGAAATCGTCGCCGTCTATCGCATCCGAGTAGGTCGTCGCATTGGCTCAGCCGCACTCGTCGCCGACGGCATCCACGCCCGCACGGACGGCTTCACCTCACTCGCCGTCGTAGCCGGAGGCGTAGGAGTCCTCCTAGGCTTCCCGCTCGCAGACCCAATCGTCGGTCTCATCATCTCGGCTGCGATCTTCGTGCTACTCATCGGAACGATCCGCAGCGTCGGACGTCGCCTCCTGGACGGGGTAGAACCCGAACTCGTCGACCGGGTCGCTCATGCCCTCGAACATGTCGACGGTATCGAGAGCGTCGACCGCATCCGCCTCCGCTGGAACGGACACCGTCTAGAAGGCGACGCGATCCTCTCCGTTGGCGATCACGCAACCCGGGACCGACTAGATGAGATCAGCGAGAGGGCGCACGAAAGCGTCCGCTCCCACCTTCCGAACCTCGACGAGTTCCTGATCAGCACCCGCGCGCCGGAACGGGATTTCGGCAAAAAGTAGCGGCAATCTCCCGAGCACTCACGAACTACACGGCCAGAAACGATCGTTTCCGGCAGGCTCTCGGAGCACAAGCCATGATCGGCCGATTATCGCTACCAATCGTCATCCGTCGTCCGAGCACTGGCGGTCGGCTGCCCGTTCGAAGTCTGGAACGGGTCGGTCTTGCGCGTCCTCGGCCGTCAGCGCGAGTCCGTTGCTTTCGATGTCGGCGATGAGCCAGTCCATTTCGAGGATCTCCCGGCGCTGCGCTTCACTGATTTCAACCGCAAGTTCGCAGACGCGGACATCCTGCAGCTGTGCTCGCTCGGATCGGGTGATCGCGAGCGAGTGATGCGGAATCATTGCGCGCATGTACGCGGTGTCGTCGACGGTGATCTGGCTGCGGTCGAGGGCGATGCCTCCTCCGAGGAGGAGAACGCTGACGATGATGACCGCAATGTTCGCTTTCCTGTGCTTGTACATGTTGAGCATCCAGGCCAGCATGACCAGCCCCATGGCGCCGCCCATAGTGAGCGCCATGAAGACGCGGCTTTCGCTGAAGCGTATGTGCCCCCATTCCCACACTCCAGCGAACATCGTCCAATACATCACGACCATGCCGGTGAGAATCATCGCCGCGAATCGCAAGTACATCGTCAGCGATCCGTGCTTTTTCGTCCCCGCTTGTCGTCCACTTGTTTCGTGCGTGTCCTTCGACATATGCCTCACCTGTTCGTCTCAGCTCGTTGCGCGGTAGCGCGATTGATGACGACGTGTGGCGCAAGAGCGCTCGCTAGTCTGCTTCGGCTCGGTCAACGGGCATCACTGGATTGATGCGGGTAGCGAAGAACTGCACGACGCCGTCGAGGTGGCTATTCAGAGCGTTGCGAGGAGCGCGGCGCAGGCGTCTTCGCATCGCCGGCAGGCCGCAGCACACACCGTGCAGTGTTCGTGCATCGTGTGCTTCTCGCACTCGTCGGCGCAGCTCGCGCATGCCGTGCGGCACGCTTCGAGGGTTGCGCGGGTGAGGTTGGCGTCGTACCCGGTGTGCCTGGACAGGATGCGTCCGGTGGTTTCGCAGAGGTCGGCGCAGTCCAGGTTCGTGCGGATGCACTTCGTCAGCTCGGCAACCATTTCCTCGCTCAGGCACGCGTCGGCGCATGCGGTGCATGATTGCGCGCACTCAACGCACGCCTCGATACACTCCACCAGCACCTTCCGGTCAGCCTGACCAAGGTCCTTCGGGTAGGTGCGGAGCATTTCCGCCGCGACAGTCATAGTGGCTCCTCTCGTCATTGTGGAGTCTTCAAACTACGACCGCACCTCGCTCCCGAGGACCCCGTTGAATACCCCGGGAGGGCATGGTAGTTCAGCGGCAGATCATCGTCGCAGCGATTGCTGTGCGGTGACGATTATTCCGTTTCTGCAGCGTGACTGGGTGGAGTTCGAAGGATCAGAGCCAGGGCGGCAATGACCATGATTACGGCGATGTCAAAGCTGGCGATCGTGTACGTCCACCAAGCGACGTCGGTCGATTGGGCATCATTGATCAGATGCGCGAGCGCGAGGGCTGGACCGCAGATCAAGAGCATATATCCAAGACGCACGAGCCTTCGATGCGTCCGCTCCGCGGGACTGCGAGGCGAAGGCGCGCCGGGTGAGGACGAGTGCACGGCCGTCAGATGGTGTAGCGGGTCGAAGGGTGATCTGGAGCCGGTGGGGGTCATCAGAAGATCGCTCCAATCGCGAGAAAACTAGCAGCGGCGAGGAGGACAACGGCGATCGTCGCCACGATGACGAACAACACGAGGTTCCGAAAGGGGTTCTTGGGCGCTTTCACGAGGAATCCTTGGGCACGGGCCGCGTTATTGGGCGGGACTCAGCACAGTGGTGCTGTCCGGTGAGACTTCAACGATGCCCCGGTCATCGACGAGGATGACGCGGTCGTCGATGACAGTGAGGGCTTGAACGGCGCCTTGGAGCGATTCGAGCTGATGCCAGGTTCCATTTTCATCCTCTGTCCACAGGACGCCATCGGTGCCTGCGCCGAGAAGAGTGCCGTCAGTGCGAGCCTCCAGCGCGTAGAGCACAGGTGTTCCGTCGACTGGAGTGAATGTGTTACCGCCGTCGCTGCTGAAGAGAACGCCTTCTTCGGCTGCAGCGTATAAACCGGATTCGGTGACCGCGAGATCAGCGGCGCCGAGGGACGCACGCTCCGTCCAGTTGTTGCCCTCGTCTGTGCTGGTGAGCAGGTTCACTTGGCTAGAGGGGACGCCGTAGAGGGTGCCGTCCGGGGCCGCGGTGAGGATGTGGAAGTCGGTGGTTCCGTTGAGAGCAATAGGCGACCACGTGTTCCCGTAGTCGTCGCTGCGGATGATGCCGAGGTTGGGCGATCCGAGTTCGGCCGGGGTCTTTTCGCCGGGATGCCCGGAGGCGAACAGCGCGTCTCCCGAGACCGTGAATCCCATGGCGTCGAAGGCGTGACCGCCGATCGGGCCGGAGATATCCCCATCGGGTGTGAGAGTGAAGATTCCGTTGTGCGTGGCCACCAGCAGATCATCGCCCCGGGGATCTTCAGCGATGCCGTGGATGTGGTCGATGCGGGGAGCTGAGTCCGGGTTGCCGAGCGGTGTCGCGGTGCATCCGGTGGCGACAGTCGCCAGGACGGTCACAGTGACGGTTGCGAGAAGGAGTGAGCGTTTCATGATGGTTTCCGTTAGTGGCCTCAAGCGGGCCTGGCTTCACGACGCGCAGCAAGAGCACGCCGACGTCTGACTGCTGCCGCAATGGGGCAGCACGGATGACACAGATCCGGGCGGGACGATCGGATACCGGCCCGCCCGGAGGATTCCTACAGCTGGCCGAGGAGTTCCTGCATCGTGGCGATCTCCGCCGTCTGGTCGTCGATCACCTGTTGCGCGAGCTCGAGGACGTCCGGGTTCTGCGCATCATCAAGCGCCGTCTGCGCCATGTCGACGGCACCTTCGTGGTGCACGATCATCTGCTCCAGGAACAGGCTGTTCGCCTCGACAGCATCCGCGCTCTCCAACATGGTCATGTCCTCTTCGGACATCATGCTGTCGTCACCGCCCATCGAACCGTGATCCATGCCTCCCATGGAGTCGGGGTCATACTCCACACCCCAGTCTTCGAGCCATCCGAGCATCTTGTCGATCTCGGGGCCCTGCGCCGCCTTGATCTCCTCGGCAAGTTCCACCACGCGTGCGTCGGCACCGTCTTTAGCGAGCAGCATGTCGGCCATCTCGATCGCCTGCTCGTGATGAGGGATCATCATCGTGACGAACATCTCGTCAGCCTCGTTCGCTGCCGAAGTCGACGACGACTGAGACGGGGAGGTGGATTCGCTGGACGGTGCCGTGGTGTTGTCAGCGCAGCCGGTGAGAACCAGTGCAAGGGTCAGTACACCCGTACTGACAGCAACGGGAATCTTCTTATTCATGGTTGTTCCTTCGATACGTCGTGTGAGGGTTCGCAAATGATGGCGCCAGACGGCGCCAGGAATCCGACCCATCAGGGTCGGCGGCGACTACTCAGGTGCGACTTATCGAAAGGATCGTCAGCGAGGGTGCCCGGGGAGGGATCCCGATCGCTTCCCACCTCACCAGGCTTACGGCACGGTGAGGGGGCAGCCCGTGACGATGAATCAATATCGGAGGGAGGAGGAGAAGCAGACCGGCAAGCAACGCCAGCACGCACGCAGTCAGCATCTCGTTGTGACCCTGCCCATGTCCGGTGCTCACATGACACGCACCCTCACACGCGGTGGACTCGCTCGCGACGGTTGACGCCGCTGCGGTGGCGTGCTCCTCCCCGGCTGCGGAGTGGGTGAGTCCGACGGATCCGTGTCCCGCAGGTTCGGAGGTGAAGGTGTGCATCGCCAGCAAGCCGACGATAACCATCAGCGTGGCCCCGCCGAGCATCAACAACGCGCGCAACGACAGCTGCGGACGTGCGCCACGAACGACGTGCATGCTCGGCCTCCTCCATTCCGTCCAGGATGCTAACACCACGATCTATGCGGCCACCCGCCCTGATCCTTCAGCGCCGCCATGTACATCCTAGTGCGGAATACCCCCGGGGGGTATATCGTTAGGCATACCGACGCCGCACTCCGGTGTTTGAGAGAAAGAGGAACAAAACATGTCAGACTCCACTGGATCCTGCTGCAGCCGCAACAGCCACGGTTCCGTCGACGCCGAAGGACGCAAGGATCTCCTCACCCCGCCCGCGGAAGATCTCGCCGAATGTCCTGTGATGGTAGGCAGCACCGTCATCAAGGCGGATGCAGAAGCTGCTGGCCTGTACCGCGATTACGACGGCACCCGGTACTACTTCTGCTGCGCTGGATGCGGGCCCGCGTTCGACGCCGACCCGGCTAAGTACGCCACCGCTGCTGCCTGACACTGTTTCACGGTGCGGGGCACGCCACACAAGTCAGCCCCACGGTTCTCAATTCCGAGGAGGATAGGCCCATGAGCCACTCGCGTAACGACGGCGCGGAGCACACCCACGCCCACCACGACCACGCGGCGTCGACCCCCGCAGTGACGACCGACACTGACCACGATGCGCACGCGGGACATCAAGCAATGGCGCATGCACCGCAGTCAGACGCCGCCGCGCACAGTCATAGAGACCACGGAAGCGACAACGCGCCCTCCGGGCATAACACCCACGCTGGACACGGCGGTCATGCAGGCCATGGCGACCACGTCGGGCAGTTCCGTCGCCTGTTCTGGATCATGCTCGTCCTCGCTGTCCCCACGGTCGCGTTGTCGGGCATGTTCTCGATGATCCTGGGCTACACCCTCCCCGATATTCCGGGTCTGTCATGGGTATCCCCGGTGCTGGGCACTGTCATGTACGCGTGGGGTGGAAAGCCGTTCCTCGTCGGTGCAGTCAGCGAGCTCCGCGCTCGCAAGCCCGGCATGATGCTACTCATTGGCCTCGCGATCACCGTCGCGTTCGCCGCCTCCTGGGGCGCGACGCTCGGGGTGCTCCATCACGAACTCGACTTCTGGTGGGAGCTCGCCCTCCTCATTGTCATCATGCTTCTCGGGCACTGGATCGAGATGCGCTCCCTCGCCCAGACGACTTCCGCCCTGGACTCACTCGCCGCTCTTCTCCCGGATGAGGCAGAGCGCGTCGAGAATGACCAGGTCGTCACGGTCTCACCGTCCGATCTCGTCGTCGGTGACGTCGTCATCGTACGGCCGGGTGGTAGCGTCCCCGCGGACGGGCGCATCGTCGACGGACGGGCTTCGATGGACGAGTCCATGGTCACGGGCGAGTCCCGCACCGTGGAACGCGGCAGCGGCGACCACGTCACAGCCGGCACCGTTGCCACCGATTCCGGGCTTCGCGTCGAGATCACCGCGACCGGCGACGACACGACCCTCGCCGGCATCCAACGTCTCGTCACTGAAGCGCAAAGCTCGTCTTCTCGTGCTCAGCGCCTCGCTGACACCGCCGCCGGATGGCTGTTCTGGTTCGCCCTGGGTGCTGCGGCGATCACCGCGATCGTCTGGACGTTGGTCGGCTTGCCTGACGCTGCTGTCATCCGCACGATCACGGTGCTCGTCATCGCGTGCCCGCACGCCCTGGGCCTGGCCATCCCGCTGGTCGTCTCCATCGCCACCGAGCGCGCCGCCCGGGGCGGCGTGCTCGTCAAGGACCGGCTCGCTCTCGAGAGCATGCGCACCGTCGATACAGTGCTGTTCGACAAGACCGGCACCCTCACCAAGGGCGAGCCCGTCGTCTCCGAGGTCTCCGTTGCCGATGGCGCCGACCCTGACCGGGTGCTCGCGCTGGCGGCCGCCGCAGAGGCCGACAGCGAGCACCCGCTCGCGAAGGCCATCGTCCGCGCGGCCGCCGACAGGAAGCTCACCGTCCCCCGAAGCGTCGAGTTCACCTCGTCACCTGCTGTGGGCGTTACGGCGACCGTTGAGGGGAAGATCATCCGAGTCGGGGGACCTCATCTGCTGTCCGAGGAGAACGCCGATGAGCTTCCGGTCGCCGATCAGTGGCGTGCGGATGGCGCGATCATCCTCCATGTCATCCAGGACGGGCGCGTCGTCGGAGCCCTGAAGCTCGCCGACGAGGTGCGTTCGGAGTCCCGGGAAGCCGTCGACGCCCTTCACGCGCTCGGCGTGCAGGTCGTGATGATCACCGGCGATGCGGATGCCGTGGCTCGGGCTGTCGCGCAAGACCTCGGCATCGACCGCGTCTTCGCCGGAGTACGCCCGGAGGACAAGGCCGCAAAGGTCCAACAACTCCAGAACGAGGGCCGTAAGGTCGCAATGGTCGGCGACGGCGTCAACGACGCCCCTGCCCTCGCGCAGGCCGACGTTGGGCTGGCGATCGGTGCGGGCACAGATGTCGCGATCGCGTCGGCTGGTGTCATCCTCGCAAGCGACGACCCCCGCTCGGTACTCTCCGTGATCGAACTGTCACGGGCTTCGTACCGGAAGATGAAGCAGAATCTCTGGTGGGCTGCCGGATACAACATCATCTCCGTCCCCCTCGCCGCCGGCGTCCTCGCCCCCATCGGATTCGTGCTCCCGATGTCGGTCGGAGCGATTCTCATGTCACTATCCACCATCGTCGTCGCTCTCAACGCCCAACTGCTGCGCCGACTCGACCTCCGCCCCGACACCACGACCCGCGTCATCCTGAACCGCTGACCACAACCGCCGGAGATCCAGATGACTGATACCGCCGTCGCTACAACATCCTGCAACCACGCAGAGCACGGGTACATCACGGACAAAGCCCGATACCTTGCTCGCCTCAAGCGCATCGAAGGACAATCACGCGGCATCCACCGCATGGTCGAGGACGAGAAGTACTGCATTGACATCCTCACTCAGATCTCCGCACTGACCAGCGCCTTGCAGAGCGTTGCCGTCGGGCTCCTCGAAGACCACCTGCGCCACTGTGTGGCAGATGCAGCTCGCGCCGGCAGCGACATCGCCGAAGAGAAGGTCCGGGAAGCGTCTCAGGCGATCGCCCGCCTCGTTCGCTGAGTCGCCTCGCCAACGTCGATTGATCGCTGACACTGTTCCGAACCGCAAGGTCGGTCTCGTATCCCATGGGTTACGAGAAAGCTGCCGTCGCCTTGCCACGCGCGTAAGGCGCTCAGCGCGTCTTCACAGGATCAGCCGGAAACCCTTGCCGTTTGGTGCTTATGACGAGCGTTTGTGGCGACCGTTCCGAGCCCGATATCTGGACCGCGCCGTAAACGATCGTTTTCGGCAGACTGGTAGACCAATGTCATTGATCAGTAGTTACTGTATAGTCAGCTTGTGCTGACTATTGCTTCTCGTCTTGATGTGATGAACCGTTTGGGTCGCGCGATGGCGGATCCGTCTCGCTCGCGGATCCTTTTGGCGCTCTTGGATGCGCCTGGCTACCCGGCGGAACTCTCCCGTGATCTGGATCTGACGCGCTCGAATGTCTCCAACCATTTGACGTGTCTGCGCGGGTGCGGTCTGGTCGTTGCGACGCCGGAGGGTCGTCGTACGCGTTACGAGATCGCGGACCCGCATCTCGCAGTGGGCCTGCGGCACATGCTGGAAGCGGTCGTCGCGGTCGACGAGGGTACTCCGTGCGCGGACGAGAAGTGTGAGTGCTGCGCATGAGCGAAGAGTGCTGCGGCCCGGAGGAGCCCCGCAAGACCCGCACCGTTCAGCGCATCGAGCTGACGCGTCCCCATGCTGCGGGAGACGCGTGCTGTGCTCCCGAGCCGGTGCGGAACGCCACCGCGCCCCGTGCCCACGAGGACGGCGACGCGTGCTGCGGCCCGGCCCTGCCGTCCAAGGGCAGCGCGGGTGGCGACGAGCACGAGGTCCGTCCGCCGTGGTGGCGCGACGTCGCCCTGCTCCCCTCCGCGCTCTCTGGCCTGTTCCTGATCGCCGGCTACGCGTTCGAGTGGGCGGGCATCGAGATCCCCGCCGTCGTGCTGCAATGGGCTGCTCTGCTGGCCGGGGCCTACACGTTCGTCCCCGGTGCGATCCGTCGGCTGATCCGTGGCCGGCTCGGCGTCGGGCTGCTGATGACCATCGCCGCGATCGGCGCGGTGCTGCTCGGCCACGTCGGTGAGGCCGCGACTTTGGCGTTCCTTTTCTCGCTGGCGGAAGCCCTCGAGGACCGGGCGATGGACCGGGCGAAAGAGGGTCTGCGTGCGTTGCTGTCCCTGATCCCGGAGACCGTGCGTGTCTCGCGCCTCGCCGGTGACACGACGATCCCGGCCGCGGACGTCCGTGAGCTCGACATCCTCATCGTCGGGGCAGGTGAGCGCGTTGCCACCGATGGTGTTGTCGTCGAAGGTCGTTCGAGCTTGGACACCTCCGCGATCACCGGTGAGTCCATTCCGGTCGACGTGCATCCCGGCACTGCGGTCGCGGCGGGCTCGGTGAACGGTGCATCGACGCTGCGGATCGAGGCGACCGCCGATGGGCGCGACAACTCGCTCACCCAGATCGTGTCCCTCGTGGAGCAAGCCCACGCCCGCAAGGGCGACCGCGCGAAGCTTGCTGACCGGATCGCCCGCCCGCTTGTCCCCATGGTGCTGATCGTCGCCGCCCTCGTCGCCGTGTTCGGGTTCATCGTCGGAGATCCGTCGACCTGGATCGAGCGGGCACTCGTCGTCCTGGTCGCCGCGTCCCCCTGCGCTCTCGCCATCGCGGTGCCGGTCACGGTGATCAGCGCGATCGGTTCCGCGTCGAAGTTCGGCGTCGTGATCAAGTCCGGGGAGGCGTTCGAGCAGCTCGGCACCATCCAGGCGGTGGCGCTGGACAAGACCGGAACCCTCACCCGCAACGAGCCGGCCGTCGCCGAGGTACGCCCCGCAGCCGGCGTCTCACGGGACGAGTTGTTGACCTGGGCGGGAGCCGTCGAAGCGACAAGCAGCCACCCGCTCGCCGCCGCGATCACCGCGGCCGCCCCCGGCGCAGCCGAAGCCGTGGACGTGGTCGAAGACGCCGGTCACGGCATCGCGGGCCTCGTCGACGGCATCCTGGTCCGCGTCGGGAATGTCCGGTGGCTCGCGCCCGGTGCACTCACCACGGCCGCTGATGAGATGGCGGAAGAGGGCATGACCGTGGTCGTCGTTGAAGCGGGCGGCAAGATCGCGGGGTTCATCGGCATCCGTGACGAGCTGCGCCCCGAATCCGCAGAGACTGTGCGGCTGCTGCAGGATGCCGGTATCGAGATCACTATGCTCACCGGGGACAATGAACGCACCGCCCGCGCGATTGCCGTACAGGCGGGCATCACCGACGTCCGCGCAGAGCAGCTCCCCGCAGACAAGGCCGCGGTCATCGAACAACTCGCAGCCGAACGCCCGACGGCCATGGTCGGTGACGGCATCAACGACGCCCCCGCCCTCGCGACCGCCACGGTCGGGATCGCCATGGGATTGAAAGGCTCGGCTGCGGCGATCGAGTCTGCCGACGTCGCTTTCACCGGGAACGATCTGCGACTGATCCCCGGCGCCCTCGCCCACGCCCGTCGCGGCCGCCGCATCATGACCGCGAACATCGTGCTCGCCCTCGCGATCATCGTCGTCCTCTTCCCGCTTGCCCTCTTCGGTGTGCTCGGGCTGGCCGGCGTGGTCCTCGTGCACGAGATCGCTGAAGTGTTCGTGATCCTCAACGGTGTGCGTGCCGCGCGGCGACCTGCAGCTCTGCGCGCCCTCGCCGGAACACCCGAACTCGCCCGCGTCTGAACCACCCCACCTCGGCGACAACCACGCCACCGATCTGGAGCCCTCCATGAAGACCCCTGTCAAAGTCACCCTCGTCACCGGTGCCGTCCTCATCGTCCTTGCGATCGTGGCGCTCATCGTCGTCATGATGACCCGCCCCGACTCTCCCGACGCCGGCGCGGAGGGAGCACTCCCCGGAACCCGCGCGGATTCGCACATCCTCGACGACGCCGGACCGGGTGCCCCCACCCTGGTGGAGTTCCTCGACTTTGAGTGTGAAGCGTGCGGGGCTTTCTACCCCGTCATCGAGCAGATCCGTGAAGAGTACGCGGGCGAGATCAACTACGTCGTCCGCTACTACCCGCTCCCCGGACACTTCAACTCCATGAACGCCGCCCTGGCAGCGGAAGCCGCAGCCGAACAGGGGAAGTTCGAGGAGATGTATCAGCGGCTCTTCGAAACCCAAACCCAGTGGGGCGAACAGCAGACCTCCCGAGCGGACCTATTCCGCACCTTCGCGGAAGACCTCGGGCTCGACATGAGCGCCTACGACACGGCCGTAGCCGCTCCAGCGACCCGGGAGAGAGTCGAAGCCGACTTCAACGACGGACAGTACCTCGGTATCAGCGGCACACCGACCTTCTTCCTCAACGGCGAAAAGCTCGAGCTCACACAGCTCAGCGACCTGACCGACGCCCTCGACGAAGCGACAGGACGCTGACCTCCGATGGCCTCCAGGTCAGCACCGATGATGCGGCGGAGGGTCCCTTCGCGGGATCCCCCACGATCACCCTGAACGGAGAAGACCTCTTCCCCGGTGCTGACCCCAGCGTCGACTTAGCCTGCCGAATCTATGCAACCCGGCGGGTCTCGCTGGTCTCCCTACGGTCGAGCAGATCCAAGACGCCATCCTCACTCATCGCAACTGACTCCGACCAGGTGTGCACATGCTGCGGGCGATCGCTTTCCCGTAAGAAGCTGCGGTAGAGGCGAGGCGGCCAGCCAAGGTCAGTATCGTCATTGCGCCCGCGACGACGCGCACCATAGCGGCGGGCGATGACCGTGAAGGCCGCTTGATTGAGCACGGCTTCCCCAGCTGATGACCTGCCCTGCGGAGAGCGCTGCCAGATGCCCACCCAATCGGGGCGGCGCCTCCACAGCGGTCATACCGAGCGGAGTGCGTCGGCGGCCGCATCCAGCGCGCCGTCATTGAGAGCGAAGTACGCCCACTTACCCCGTTGCTCCCGCGTCACCAGACCAGCATCGGTGAGCAGCTTCATATGATGCGAGACCGTCCCCTGCGAAAGTCCCACCGGCTCCGTGAGGTCACAGATGCATGCCTCGCCGCCGGTGCCAGCCGCGATCAACGACAAGAGCCTGACGCGCGTGGGGTCACCGAGTGCTTTGAACACGCGGGCGACACGTTCCGCGTCCTCTGCGGTGAGCGAAGATGTGATGCGCGGCACGCAGCAGGCGTTCGCTTCGATGGTGGTTGGCAAGCTCACTGGGCTAGTCTGACACGTATTGACATTCTTCGATAGGTGCGGAACTCTTTTCATATCGAAGAACTTCGATTTGAGGAGATGTGATGGATGAGCTTCCAGTTGTCGTGATCGGGGCGGGCCCGCAGGGGCTTGCCGCAGCAGCGCATCTTGCCGAGCGCGGTGTGGACGTCGTTCTCCTCGAGCGTGGCGAGAGGCCCGCAGCAGCAGTTTCGGAATGGGGCCATGTGCGGCTCTTCTCGGCCTGGCCGGAACTGACCGATGCGGCGGCACGACGTCTCCTCGAATCCACCGGCTGGAGTGCCCCGGCCTCGGGATACCCGACCGGCGCGGAATGGGTGAACGAATACCTCGCGCCGCTCGCCGGCGTTCTGGGAGAGCAGGTGAGGTACGCCACCACAGTGACGGGCATCTCTCGTCAGGGGCGTGACAAGGTCGTCGACGGCGGACGCAAGAGCCAGCCCTTCATTGTGCACGTGGTCGACCGAGACGGCAATGAATCCCGCCTGGCTGCACGAGCCGTCATCGACGCCAGCGGTACGTGGGGTCTTCCGAATCCGGCGGGCAGCGATGGATTCCCCGCGCTCGGCGAGGCTCGGGCACAGGCGTCGATGTCATATCGCATCCCCGATGATGTCTCGCAGTTCGCCGGGTCGCATGTCGTCGTCGTGGGCGCCGGGCACTCCGCCACGCATGCCGTTCTGCGCCTGAGCGAACTGGCCAGGCGATCGCCCGGCACCCAGGTCACGTGGCTTCTGCGTCGAG
>Ga0308157_10004089_pt1 | contig 19897 bp, 16 predicted proteins | sample PhyBR1_FD_201035 | JGI IMG/M metagenome (GOLD analysis project Ga0308157, IMG submission 201035) | Phyllosphere microbial communities from UC Gill Tract Community Farm, Albany, California, United States - DLSLB.R1 | ecosystem: Host-associated > Plants > Phyllosphere > Unclassified | place: USA...
ACACCGTACTGATCCAGCTTTAGTGCTTCTTCGGATTTCCCTCGGAGCCGGCTGACCGCAATCGGCGCAGAACAGAACGGTCCCCCACGGAGCGCCTCGCGGCATTAGTGTTGGTGCATGACAGAAGGTTCGCCGCACGCATCTCCCCATCGCGATGACCCGATCCCCGAGGGGCTCAAACTCGGTGCCCGCTTCACCGGATACCTGCTCGTGATCATCGCGGGGATCGCCGTCGCTGTTTTCCTCGCTCTGCAGATCGCTCAGATAGTCGTCCCGTTTCTCGCCGGACTCGTCCTCTCGGCTCTCCTAGTGCCCCTGTCGTCGTTCCTGCAGCGGCACCGGTGGCCGAAATGGTTGGCAGTGGTGAGCGTCTGGATCGCAGTCCTCGGCCTGCTAGCCGGACTCACCCTCATCATCACCTTCCAGGTCAGAAGCGAGATCCCGGAGATTCAGAAGCAGGTGGCGACGTCACTGAGCGCGGCACAGCAGTACTTGGCCACGCAGCCGTTCGGGCTCACCGAAGCCAAGCTCAACGACCTCGTCGACTCCTCGGGGAAGTGGCTCCAGGACAACGCGGCCGGTCTCGGTTCCGGTGCCGCCGAGGTGGGCACGACTGCGGCTCATGTCGTCGAGGGTGTCTTCATCATCCTATTCGTCACCCTCTTCGCACTCATCGACGGTCGCGGCATCTGGGCCTGGGCCGTCCACATCTGGCCGAAGAAGGCGCATGCGCGGATCTCCGCCGCCGGCGAGGCCGGTTGGAAGACCCTGTCGAACTTCATTCGGATTCAGCTCGTCGTCGCGGCCACTGATGCAATCGGAATCGGTGTGGGGGCACTGATCCTCGGCGTCCCCTTGGCAATTCCTATCGCGACGGTGGTCTTCCTCGGCGCTTTTATCCCATTCGTCGGCGCCATCGTCGGCGGCGCAGTCGCGGTGGGCCTGGCGCTGCTCTTCAACGGCTGGGTCCACGGCCTGCTCATGCTCGGCATCGTCATCGTCGTACAGCAGCTCGAGAGCCACGTCCTGCAGCCCTGGATGACAGGACCCACAGTCAAGATCCACCCCTTGGCGGTGATCCTCGGCGTGACAGCAGGAGCGGCGGTTGCGGGCATCGCCGGAGCCTTCTTCTCCGTGCCGGTCATCGCGACTCTCAACTCGATGGTCCATGCGGCCAGAGACTACAGAGTCGGTAACAAATGAAACGGTCCTCGATGGGTCCGGATCGGTGGCGGATCATCAAGGGCGCTCTGCGACGTCTGCTCGAGGATGAGTGTCTCGACAAAGCAGCCGGGCTGAGCTTCTACGCTCTGCTCTCCGCTGCACCGGCGATCCTCGCCATGGTGTCGCTGCTCGGCGTGGTCGGGGAAGCCGAGTCGACCACGGAGGCGGTGCTGTCCCTGGCTCATGATATTTCTGCTGAGGCCGCCTCGGCGATCCGTCCGATCATCGTCGAACTTACCGAGTCCCCTTCGGCCGGTGCCACCCTCATCGGCAGTCTGGTCCTGGCGATCTGGTCGTCGTCGAAATACATCGGCGCATTCGGTCGTGCCTTGAATGCTGTCTACCGGGTCGAGGAGACCCGGCCCTATTGGAAGTTCAAGCCGCTCATGCTGCTGATGACCGTGGTCACGCTCATCGTCTTGGCCACTCTGGGGCTGCTGCTCGTGCTGTCCGGGCCCATCGCCGAAACGCTCGGCGAGCTCATCGGCATGGGCGACACTGCCCTGCTGATCTGGAATGTGGTCAGATGGCCGGTCTTCGTCTTCTTCGTCATGCTCCTCATCGCCCTGCTGTACTACGTGACCCCGAACGTGAGGCAGCCGAAATTTCGGTGGGTCAGCCTCGGTGCCCTCCTCGCTCTGCTCGTGCTGCTTGCCGTGTCGGCCTGCTTCGTGCTCTATATCAACAATTTCAGCAGCTACAACGTCACGTATGGTTCGATCGGGGGAGTGATCGTCGGGCTCGCCTGGGTGTGGATGGTCAACCTCTCACTGCTCCTCGGCGCCGAGTTCGACGCTGAGATCGAACGTGAGCGGCAACGGCAGTCCGACGGTGCCGCAGACTGCAGGAATCAGTTCAGACGACGTGCGGCGAACTCGGCGGCATTGTGAAGCACGGTGTTCGTGTCGTCGAGCACCCGACCGAAATGGAGGAACGAATGGAGCACATGCGGATACTCCTCGAAGCGGACGTCGTTGCCTGCCCGCTGCAGGGTTCTGGCCAATGCCCGGCTGTCGTCGCGCAGCGGATCGAGCCCGGCGGCCGCGACGAACACCGGCGGCAGACCGGACAGATCGGCGGTGAGGTGCGCGACGAACGGTGAATGTTCGTCCTCCGGGGTCGGCAGGTAGTCGTCGAGGAGGTTGCTGAGGTCGTGGATGCCCATGCCGTCCCAGTCGCCGCCGTAGAGCCTGCGACTGGCCGAGTCGATGAGACCGTGGCTGCCGTAGATGGGCAGGAGGGCGCGCAGAGCCGAGAAGCTCGCAGGACTCGCCCCGATGGTCTCCGGTTCATCGCGCAGAAGCAGACCTGCGCCGAGGGTGAGAACCGCCCCAGCCGAATCTCCGGAGATGGCCAGACGTGTGCCGTCGATGCCGAAATCCTCACCGTGGCCGGCGAGGTGGTCGACGACCCCGGCACACTCGTGCAGCGCCTGCGGGAACTTCACCTCCGGCGACAGCGAATAGTCGACTCCGATCACGGCGAAGCCGCCGGCAGCGGCGAGCACGCGCATGATCCGGTCATGTGTATCGAGGTCGCCGAGGCTGAACCCACCGCCGTGGAGGAACAGGAGACCGGGCAGGACCGCCTCGGTGGTGGGGCGATGGATGCGGATCGGAACGTCGACCCAGGCGGTGCGGATGTGGTGATCATCGGTGCGGGCCATGTTCGGGCCACCTTCATTCCACAGCGTGCGTTCGATCCGGTATTCGGCGCGTTTGGCGGCCAAGGATCGAGCGGCAGGGGAGAGGTCACCGGCGGCAGCGGCGAAGTCCTCGCCGGCTCGGCGGCACGCGTCGGCCCGAGTGGCCTGGACGGCCATGACCTCGCGCATCTGTGGCGACATCGAGGCCACGATGTCGGCAGGAATGGTGGCCAGCAGCGCTTCGGTGAGCGCGGGGTCGACGGTCACGCCGGGAATCATCAGCCTCATTCTTGGTCGGCGGCAATGATTCCCAGCTTAGCGAGGCCAGCGGCGGCGGCCACGGTAGGACTCACCTGCGAAGATCCGGAATATCCGCCGATCGTCGCTGTTATGACAAGGGGACTGTGACACCAGTCCTTCACCGCCGAAGACACTGCAGGAGCGAACCCTTGACCGAACACATGCGCAGGCACGAGACCGACCACGAAATCCCATGGTCACTGCCGATCGTCGTGCGTCGGTCCAAGACCGCCATCGCTCGCCACATCGATGTCCTCGAGGCCACTGCCCGCGCGGTTGTGACTTTCCTCGACGATCAGCGGTCGCGGCCGGGCGGGGACTGGAACGAGGCCGTCGAATACTGGCGTGACGGAGCGATCCGCAAGGTCGTGCGCCGCGGTGACGGGAAGAAGCTCGAGGACGCCCGGGCACTCGGATGCGTGAGCGTGACCTTCGGCGGCACCGACGATTTCGCCCCCGCCGAGGCGTTCGTCTTCGCACCCGGCCCCGTCGAACCCCTGCCACCGGAGCTGAAGAAGCTGCAGGTCGGCGGCACCGAATTCCCGGATGAGGGCGAATCCTCGATCCCCGCCGCCGAGGCGGTTGTGACGATCGAACTCTCTCCCGACCTGACGCTCACGACCGGGAAGGCCGCCGCGCAATGCGGTCATGCCGCGCAGCTGGCGTTCGAGCAGATGCCCGACGAGGTGCGCGACCGCTGGCGTGAGTCGGGGTTCAGTCTGCGCGTGCAGACTGCGACGAAGGACGCGTGGGCGGCGAACGAGCAGCAGGTCAGCGTCGTCGACGCGGGCTTCACGGAAGTCGATGGGCCGACGGAAACGGTGCGGGCCTCGTGGTGAGGCCGCTGTTCGCGAGGACAAGACACCCCCTTCTGTGCTGATCCCATCCGCCGGGCGACATGCCGCGGCGATGGTCGGTGAGGCCCGGGCGACGGGGCTTCGGAGTCTTGACAGCTGACGGTGCCAGGACAAGCCTGGAGGGCCAGGCTGGGCCGCGTCGCAGCACGTCGGCTTGGCACATTCGACACGCGAGTATTCGTGAGGAGAAGGCACATGGCGACCTCCGTCAGCGACTTCATCATCGATCGGCTCATCGCCTGGGATCTGCACCACTGGTACGGATACCCCGGCGACGGCATCGGCGGCTTCGACGGGGCTATGGGCCGAGCGCAGGACGAGGGCAAGGACTTCACCTATGTGCGCCCCACCCACGAGGAGGAGGCGGCGTTCATGGCCACCGCCCACGCGAAATTCACCGGTGAGGTGGGCGTGTGCGTCTCGACCTCGGGCCCCGGCGCCATCCACCTCATGAACGGCCTCTACGACGCCAGGGTGACAACGCCCCAGTCGTGGCCATCGTCGGGCAGCAGGCGCGAGTGTCGTTGGGTTCCGAATTCCAACAGGAGATCAACCTCGAACGACTCTTCGCCGACGCCGCGGTGTTCGTGCAGACAGTGGCCGCGCCGATGCACGCGCAGCTCGTCGTCGACAAAGCCGTCCGCATGGCCAAGGCCTACCGCGGTCCGGCCGTCGTCGTCCTGCCCGCCGACGTACAGACGATGGACATGGAAGAGCCGGCGGTCGAGCATTTCGTCTCCCGTACCGGCATCGGCTACGCCGAGGACCGCCTGCGACCCGACGACGACGCGCTCGCCCGCGCGGCCGAAGTCCTCAACAGCGGTGAGAAGGTCGCCATGCTCGTCGGACAGGGCGCGATCGGAGCGACCGATGAGGTCATCGCCGTGGCGAAGCGCCTCGGTGCTGGTGTCATCACCACCCTGTTGGGCAAACAGGTGGTGCCCGGTGATGTCGACTTCCACACCCAGCAGCTGGGATTGCTGGGATCGCGGCCGAGCTACGACATGATGCAGAAATGCGACACCCTGCTCATGATCGGCACGAACTACCCCTATGGCGAGTTCATGCCGCCGACCGGGCAGGCACGTGCCGTGCAGATCGACCTGTCGCCGCGTCACCTGGGGATCCGCTATCCCACCGAGGTCAACCTGTGGGGCGACGCGAAGACCACGCTGGCTGCCCTGCAGTCGCATCTGAGCCAGCACGAGACCGGGTGGCAGGAGAAGATCGCCGATGAGAACCGGGCGTGGAAGAAGGAGAACACTCGGGTCGCCATGACCGAAGCCGACCCAATCAACCCCCGCCGTGTATTCGTCTCCCTCAACGAACATCTGCCCGAGAACGCGATCATCACCTGCGACGCCGGGAGCACAGCCGACTGGTACGGCTTCCACATCGAACTGGGACCGAAACAGATGGGCAACCTCTCGGGTCGGATGGCGTCAATGCTCGCCGCAATGCCCTATGCGCTGGCCGGCAAGTTCGCGCATCCCGATCGCCCGGTAGTGTGCACCATCGGCGACGGAGCCTTCCAGATGATGGGAATGAACGGTCTGCTCACCGTCAAACGCCACTGGCGGGAATGGTCGAACTTCACCTTCGTCGTCCTCGTCATCGACAACGGCGACCTCAACCAGGTGTCCTGGGAGATGCGGGAGGCCGGAGACCCGAGGTGGGACACGGCCCAGCTGGTCGAATCGATGGACTACGCCGGATATGCGGAGCTGCTCGGGCTCAAAGGCATCCGCGTCGACGATCCGGAGAAGATCGACGCGGCCCTCGACCAGGCATTCGCCGCCGACCGGCCGGTCGTCCTCGACGTCCGCTGCGACCGCAACACGCCGCCGCTGCCGGCCCACATCGCTTTCGCGCAGGCCAAAGGACTCGCGGAATCGCTGCTGGCCGGAGACCCCGAGCTCGGGCAGGTGGTCAAGCAGAGTTCACGGGCCACCGCCGCACGGCTGTTCGCACGCATGGGCCTGACCTCGGATGACTGATGGCGGCTGGTTCGCGATCAGGTCTCGGGCGCCTCGTCGAGGTCTTCGAGTTCTTCTTCGGACAGCGGCCGCGTCTTCGTGCCGTTGCCGAATTCGTCGAGGTAGATGACGTGTTTGACCATCTCGCCGGTCTCTTCGTCCTCGACTTCGATGATGTCACCAGGTTGGGTCGCTGGCTGGTAGAAATCCTCATTGACTCCGGTCATCGTGACCACCTCCTATAGGTATCTTCACCATACGATGCTGTGATCTGAGTCTCAAGGGATCCCCTTACTACCTGACGGGGGCCCAGCAACCTGGCGCCAGGTTGCTGAGCCCCCGTCAGGTAGCAATAGAGGATCTTCAGGGTGCGGAATCGGTAGTCTGAGTTCATGGAACGACAGAGATTTCACACCACCGGAGGTCGCGATCGCAATGTCGCCGAGGAGGCCCGCCCCGGAGAGGACGAGTTCCGCGTCGATATCGAACGGATCCGGTTCTCCCCGTTCTTCTCCCGCCTTGCCTCGGTCACCCAGGTCATACCGCAGGCCGGATCCGGCACGGTCATCCACAACCGGCTGACGCATTCGCTCAAGGTCTCCGCGGTGGCCCGGTCGATCGCGATCACGTTGAACAACGCCGACGATGGGACCCGGGAAACGGTGAGCCGCCTCGGCGGATGTGATCCTGTTGTCGTGCAGGCGGCCGCGGCCGCTCACGATCTGGGGCACCCGCCGTTCGGCCACCTCGGCGAGAAGGAACTCGACCGGGTGTCGCGGCAGGTTCTGCGTCTTGAGGACGGGTTCGAGGGGAATGCGCAGACGTTTCGGATTCTCACCGCCCTCGACAGCTGCGAGGCCACGGCGCGCGGTCTCAATCTCACGCGCGCGATTCGGGCTGCGGTGCTCAAGTATCCGTGGGAGCGCGGGGAATGGACAGGCGATCGGGCGTCGTCGGCGGCACGGATGCCACGTGGGGTCGGTGACGATGTCAGCGAGGGAGCGATGAAGTTCTCCGCCTATGCCACCGAGGTCGAGGAGATGGCGGACGTGCTCTCGGCGTTCCCGGCGATCGGGAAGTATCAGCAGACGCTCGAATGCGCGGTCATGGACGTCGCCGACGATATTGCGTACGCGGTGCACGACCTGGACGATTTCTACCGGTCGAACGTGCTGCAGTACACGGCCGTGTCCGCTGAGCTCGGGCGGTGGCTGCGCGATCATCGCGAGTTGGCGGCCTTGGACTCTGCAGAATTGGACCGGCGGCGGCCCGGGCATGCCCTCGAAGCGATCCGGCGACACATCGGGGACAAGGACCCGTGGATCGCGTCGGAGGAGGCGTTCCGAGAGTCGGTGGAGCGGGTCAACCGGGACCTTGTCGAGGGGCTGCTCGGCGTTCCCTACGACGGAGGACTGGAAGCGGATCGGGCGGTCACCGGATTCACCCGGAGGTGGATCGACCGGTTGCAGGCCTCCATCGTCGTCGACCCGGACCCGCATATCCGCAGCGGTCACGTGCGGCTGAGCCAGGAGGCTTGGCACGATGTCGTGGTGCTGAAATTCGTGCATTCGCGCTTCGTGCTCGAACGCTCTGACCTCGCCGTGTATCAGCGTGGGCAGACGCGGATCATCGCGTCCCTGGTCGAGGGATTCCATGAGTGGCTGCTCGATCCGGATGAGGCGACGCGGATTCCCCGGCGTCTGGTCGATTCCGTCGAGGCGGCCACGCAGGAGTACTCGGATCTGTACGCGCGCAACCCTGCTGCGTTGGGGGAGGAGGGCGCGGCCGGCATCGTGCGGCGTGGTCGGGCGCGGGCGGTCGTGGACTATATCGCCTCGTTCACCGATGCGCAGGCGATGTCGGTCAACGCTCTGATCACCGGTGCCTCGGAAGAGCCGTGGGAGGCCGGGCGCGGGTTGTAGGTCTCGTGCGTCGGGGTCGGGGCTCCCCGCGATCCCTGACCTGCGGTCGAGGCCGTGGCCCGTTGTCGGCGGTCAGGAAGCGACGGGGATGCAAACGGCGGGGCCGGAGTTCTCACTCCGACCCCGCCGTTGGCGGTTTCAGCTCAGTGACTGAGCTGGGTCACCCTCAATGCTTGCCGGCGCGGTAGCGGCGGGTTGCCCACACCGCTGCGGCACCTCCGGCGAGGAGCAGCGCGGCGAATCCGACCATGGCCGGGAGGCCGTCGGCACCCGTCCGCGGCAGGTCGCCACCAGCATTGCCCGAGGCGTTCGTGCTCGAACCGGCCGAGGTGTTCGAACCGGATCCGGCGTTGGCTGCCGAACCTGCGTTGGCCGATGCGGCCTGGTCCGAATCAGCCGAAGCCTCATTTGCATCGTCTGCCGACGAAGCGTTGGCCTCGTCGCCGTCGGCCGAGGCGTTCGCCTCTGCGCCTTCAGCGGCTGCGTCAGCCTCAGCGCCGTCTGCCGCTGCAGAAGCAGAAGCCTCCGAGGAGGAGTCCGCCGTCGACGCTGCCGAAGCGGCGGCACCGGCGTTGGCGTTGGACGCAGCCGAAGCCTCCGCATTGCTGTCATCCGAGTTATCGGCGTTTGTGGCGGCGTTGGCTGCCTGCTGCGCCGATGCGTTCGGATCCGATGTCGCATCCGCTGAGGTCTCCGAGGAGGCCTCTTCGTTGGCGGCGGACTCTGCGGCTGCTTCGGCGTTCTCGTCAGCTGCTGCCGATGCCGTGTTGTTGGCATCGTTGTCAGCTGCTGCCTGAGCGGCTGCCTGCGCCGCCGGATCTGCGTCAGCATCAGCGGTGGCCGTGGCGGACGCCGAAGCCGAGGCCGCTGCGTTCACATTGGCGTTCGCGTCGGAATCATCCGAGGCGGTGGCCGCGGCTCCGTTATCAGCGCCATCGGCATCCGCAGCGGCTTCAGCCGAAGCTGCAGCCGAGGAATCGGCGTTCGCTGCCACCGAAGCGGCTACCGCTGCATTGGCATCGGCTTCCGCGGTGGTGTCTGCGCTCGCCGAGTCCTCATCGTTGCTGTCGGCCGTTGCCGTTGCTGCGGCCTGAGCTGCAGCGTTGGACTCGGTCGTCGCGTCGGCTGAGGTCTCCGAGGTCGCCTCTTCGTTGGCGGCCGATTCGGCAGCTGCCTCGGCGTTCTCGTCCGCCGCTGCAGATGCTGTGTTGTTGGCATCTTCATCGGCCGCGGCTTCGGCTGCTGCCTGAGCAGCAGGGTCCGTGTCAGCGTCAGCCTGAGCGGATGCAGCGGCCGAGGCCGAAGCATTCGCGTTCGCGGTGGTCTCATTGCTGGCATCCGCGACCGTGGAATCATCCGCATCTGCTGCAGCCGAGGCCGAAGCTTCTGAAGAAGAGTCCGCCGTCGCTGCGGTGCTGGCTGCTGCCGCCGCGTTGGCATCGGCCGCTGCTGAGGTATCAGCGTTGGTCGAATCCGAGTTGTCGGCGTTTGCGGCGGCGTTGGCTGCCTGCTGCGCCGATGCGTTCGGATCTGATGTCGCATCCGCCGAGGTCTCCGAGGAAGCTTCTTCGTTAGCGGCGGATTCCGCTGCTGCTTCGGCGTTCTCGTTCGCTGCTGCCGATGCTGCGCTGTTCGCATCGTTGTCGGCTGCAGCCTGAGCTGCAGCCTGAGCGGCGGGATCGCCGTCGACGTCAGCGTCGGCAGATGCCGAAGCCGAAGCCGCTGCATTCACGTTCGCATCTGCTTCATCAGCTGCATCCGCGTTGGGATCGGCATTTGCCGATGGATCGGCGTCGGCGTCTGCCGCTGCGTTCTCCGATGCGGTGGCTGACGAATCTGCCGTCGAGGCCGCCGACGCAGCTGCCGCCGGGTCGGCGTTCGCTGCGGCGGAGGATTCCGCATTCGTGTTATCGGTGTTGTCGGCGTTCGCTGCGGCCTCGGACGCGGCTGTCGACGACGCGTTCTCGTCTGTCGTCGCGTCGGTCGAAGCGGTGGTAGATGCGTCTTCCGTCGCCGCAGCCTCAGCCGCAGCTTGTGCATCCTCGTCGGCGGCGGCCGAAGCGGTTGACGTGGCGTCGTCGTTGGCCGCGGCCTGCGAAGCTGCCTGGGCAGCTTCGTTGCCGTCGTCATCGGCGGTTGCCGATGCGGCAGCCGAAGCCGCTGCATTTGCGTTCACATCATCGTCACCGGGCTCCTCCGGAGCGTCCGCGGTCGCACGGACCGAGGACGACGCAAGGTTGATGTCGATGGCGTCCGCGGCTGGGAGCAGTTCCAAGCTCACTGCACTGACCGTGAAGCCAGGCCCATTGTTGCCTTTGACCTGGCTTTCCTCTGCAGGATCCTTAGCGGTCGGCTGCTCGTTGATCGTGAGATCTACGACCTGATTGAGTGCCTCGAAGACTGGGTCGAGGGAGGTCAGGAGCGGGTTGACGATGCCGGTCACAGCATCGGCGACTTCATCAGCCGTCGAATCAAGGATCCCGCCGATGAGAGGCTCGGTGATACCGAGGACAGCGTTGATCACCGGTTGAGTGATGGCATTGAGCACACTGCCCACAGGAACGCCCGCAATTGAGAGATCGGTGGTGACTGTCGGGTCGGAGTCGTCCGTGCCGGCCAGTTGACCGAGCGTGGCGTCCACAGTGACCTTGCCGTTGACGGCGGGAATTCCGAGTGCAGAAATGTTCGCAGGGAGCTCGATGACGAGATGTACATCGTTGAGCGCATCAGACAGTGTCTCGTTGACCTTGCCGGAGAGCGCGCCGAGAGCGTCGGCCACCGCGTCGGTGATTTTAGAGATCGTGTCCGAGGTGAGCACCTGGGTGTTCGGGTCGAGACCGTTGAGGTCAGAGGCGTCTCCGCCCTTGACGATCTTCGCGAGGTCGATCTGGATGTCGCCATTGGCGAGATCGATCGAAACGATGCCAGCTTCATCTTCGAGTGCCTCGTTCACGACGTTCTCGACAACGCTGTTGAGCGCATCGCGAACCTGGACCGACACTTGGGTGTCGTCTCCTCCGATATTGACGGAGGCGATCCCGACGTTCAGATTCAGTCCGATACCGGCCAGTTCGTTGACTAGGCCCTCGTCGCCGATGACCTCTTCGAGAGTGCCACCGGCACCGTCGACGACTTCGTTGAGGTCGTCGGACAGGCCGCCGACCGCGGGGCTAGAGACTGTGAGGATTCCGTCGGCGACGGCGTATTCGGAGTCGTCGGCTTCGCCGTTGCTGTTGGCCGTCGACGCGATCGCACCGAGTTCGAGACTGAGCTCATCGACGATTTGATCGGTGACCCCGTCGAGGTTGAGCTGGCCGAGCACTGAAGTCAGATCGACCTTGGCGTTGCCGTACTCGCCATTGTTGATGTCATCGAGATTGAGGCCGCCGTCCGTCCCGACGGCGCCGGCACTGGCCGTGGCGTCGTTGTAGGCAGGAGCGTGCCCATAGGTGTTGAGTGCTCCGCCTTCGCCGAGTTCGAGGAGGCCGTCGCCGCCCTCGTTGCTGATGAGCGGGATGCCGATTCCGGGGAGTTCGACTCCGATGGCTTGGAGCACCTCAGCGTTGATCGGAGTGCTGTCCGCGTCCGTGCTGGACGGAGAACTGCTGTACGCCGAGAGAGCGTCGACAGCGTCTGCGGTCAAAATGTCGGCATCGATCAGTTGCCCGTAGGCTTCTGAGTTTTCGTTCGGATTCTGTTCATCGGCGGCACCGGGCGAGGTCGTCAGCAGGGTCAGTCCCACCGCTGTCGCCGCGGCGACAGACCCCACCGCGATCTTCCGACCGGCTCCGGGCCGGCCTCTCAGTATTCTCATGGTTCTCCACATCGTTCAGACCCTGATCAGGTCCAGGCGCCGCCTGGACGGAAACAGGCAGTTTTCTGACAGGACGCTCACAACGTTACGGAGTAATCAAAAAGTAATCAGCAGATCACAGGAAAAGTTACCTCGTCGTTATAGTTACGCCAAGGTAGGTTTGGATGGCTGCTGCGGATGTCTGCGGCGGCAAGTCTCGTTTCTGCCCGATTCTATGAATCTGCAGGTGAAAGGCTTGTTCGGATGAGCGCAGTCTGACGAACTGAAAATTGCCACAGTCATAGTTGAGTCACTGCGTACGCCCGTTTATGTCATGGATTGAGACACGAGCGTGCTGCTGCGAAATCCGTCTGTGACCGTATGGTGACAGACAAGGTCCCGACTCCCGCGGTGTGGACGGAACGCGCAAGACGCCCCGCCGTCGCCTAAAGTCGGCTCAACCGGCAGAAGTGACGACATTCGACGAAGGAGTTGAGGCATGGCGAAGAAGACACGATGGGCAGTCATTGGGGCCGGCATCATCGGCGCCGCAGTGGCACGCGAGGTCCTCATTCGCCACGACTCTGCCGATGTCACTCTCTTCGAGAAAGAAGACCACCCTGCCGCCCACCAGACCGGTCACAACTCCGGAGTCGTCCACGCTGGCCTCTACTACGAACCCGGCAGCCTCAAAGCCACCCTCTGCCGCAGAGGCGTCTCCCTCCTGACCGACTTCGCTGCGGAACACAACGTCGCCTTCGACGAATGTGGCAAGGTCGTCGTCGCCACCGACGAAGCAGAAGTCGAACGTCTTCACGCCATCCATGACCGTGCTTTGGCTAACGGGGTCCCCGACATCGCCCTAGTCGACCGCGACGGCCTGCGTGACATCGAACCGAACGCCGAAGGCCTCGCAGCCCTCCACTCACCCCACACCGCGATCATCGACTACCCCGGCCTCACCGACGCCCTCGTCACCGACTTCCGCGCCCACGGCGGCCGCGTTCGCCTCTCCACCCCGGTCAAAAGCATCGATCACCGAGGCGGCCCCACCTCCCGCGGCTCCGCCATCGTCCACACCCCGGTCGACGCCCAGGAATTCGACCACGTCATCGTCTGCGCCGGCCTCCAGTCCGACCGCCTCGCCGCCCGCTCCGGACAGAAACGTACCCCCACCGTGGTGCCCTTCTCCGGGCAGTACTTCATCCTCGACGAGGCGCACAGCAATACGGTCAACGGACTCATCTATCCCGTCCCGGACCCGAAGTATCCCTTCCTCGGCGTCCACGTCACCCGCCGCATCGACGGCGGACTGATGATCGGGCCCAACGCTTTCCTCTCCTTCTCCCGCGAAGGCTACCGAGGTCTCGGCCTCAACATCCCCGATTCCCTGGCCGTGGCCGCCGACCCCGGATTCTGGCGCTTCGCCGCAGGCAATATGGCCACCGCTGCCCGTGAGCTGCCAGGGGTGCTCTCCATTGAGAGATTCGTCGCCGAGGCGGCCCGCTATGTCCCCTCCCTCGCGGGAGCCGGCGGCCACCGCGCCACCCGTGGAATCCGCGCGCAGGCCATGAATCGGGACGGAACACTCGTTGATGACTTCGTCATCGATCGGGCGGGAGCCACGATGTTCGTCAGGAATGCGCCGTCCCCAGGAGCCACCTCGGCACTGGCCATTGCCGAACACCTCGTCGGCATCATCGACGGGCGTTGATGCCGGTGCCGGGCGTCGACGACGAAAGGCTGCCTGCCCGACCGTGAGGACGGGGAGGCGGCCCGAAGACCAGAGTGGCTGCTCAGTCGCACCGACTCACTTGGGTGTGCGGGTCTCTGCGCTGATGAACCAGGCCTGCTGCTCGAGTTGGGCGATGTAGCTGTGGAAGATGTCGGCGGTCGTCGGGTCCGCCGAGTCGACCTCGTCATGGGTGCTGCGCATCGACGCCACGGTTGCCTCGATCGACGCGACCACGTGGTCGATGGCGTCGTGGGTGCTGATCTCTCCGTTCGGGAACTCCGGCAACCCTGTCTGTTCGGCGATCACCGCGGGGCGACCGTCCGGAGAGGCGTGGAGGGCACGCATGCGTTCAGCGATCTCATCGCTGCCTGCACGGGCGATGTCCGTGACTTCGTCGAGGTTGAGGTGGAGGTCGCGGAAGTTCGTGCCCACGATATTCCAATGCGCCTGTTTGGCAGTCAGGCTCAGAGCGATGAAGTCAACCAGAACCGTTTGGAGGTTCTTGGTCAGGGCGTCGGAGGCGACGAAGCCGCGTTCGGCGTTCTCGCGAGTGGTCTTCTCTGAGCCATGGGGGTCGGGAACTGTCACTGACTGTGTCATGATTCTTGCTCCTGTTCTCTCCGGTTTCGCGTTGACCCGGAGTCTGTGGCCACCATAACGCTGCCGCAGATGGCACGTAACCCCCGTCAGGGTGTGCCTGACTCATCGTCTTGGGCGATATAGACGCGGGAACGCAGCCGCTGGGCGTGCGTGAGATTCTTGAGGTCGATGTCGCTGTCGAAGCTTGAGCCGAGTGCGCCGGCGACGACGCCCATCGCTGCGCTCAACCACGCGATGTCGAGGTAGTTCGTCAGCCGGGCTTCCGGCCGGTGGATCGTCTGGGCCATGAACTCGGGGTCGATGACGATGAGCCCTCCGGCGAGGATGCCGATGACCAGCAAAGCGTAGAGGCCCGTCACGCAGATGATGAGTGTGAGTACGGTGGACAGGTTGTAGTAGAAGACGACCTGAGCAAGGCGTTCATTGACCGGGCGATCCCAGAGGCGATTGATCGTGATCAGCCAGCCGACCATGACTGCGATGGCGATGGCGCCGATCGAGATGAGGCGGGCGGTAGACAGATGGTGGGACATCTGCCAGATGGAGCTGTAGAAGATGCCGAATGCTCCTGTGGCAGCGGCTGCGGCCATGGCTCGTGAGAGCCTGCGGGCCATCCGCAGCGGCTCATTGGCCATGGTCATGCCCAGGACGAGGCGGGGACCGCCCGTGAATGTGTGCGAGTGGAGCGTGCGACGCCCCGATTCGGCTCTGCTCGACCACTGCCCCCAGCGCGGCAGACGATGCGCCTTGGCAGGCAGGTGCTCATCGGGCAGGAGCTGATTGAGGCAGCTCATATAGATCTTCAACAGACGGCGCTTCGTCGTCAGCGCTCCGAGGGTGGGGTAGGAGATCACGGCGACATTGCGTTCGGGCAGCACCTCGGCGATCAGCGGTTTGCCGTGGGTGTGGCGCGGAATGTCCGTGAGCATGATGACGAGGTCGGCGTCAGGGTAGCGGTCGACGATCGCATCGAGCGTCGACAACTCCAGTCGGTGGTCGGCCTGGACCCGGAGCGCCTCCGTGCACACTTCGACAGTCACCTCCGACTCGAAATCCTGCCGGAGGAGTTCGGCAAACTCGTCCTTGAACGAGGCCACACGGCGGCTCGGAGGCCCGGGATCGCAGATAAGGAGGATGTGCATTTTCCCACTGTGGCAGGGCCGTCTGTTCCTGGCCAGGGGGACGGCGAATTCCGAAGCTTTCCTCACGGGGTTTTCAGACCGAATCTGAACTCGGACACCTGAACGCGTATTCTGATACCGACGTGTCGAAGAGACGAAGGAGGACGCGGTCAATGGCAGTTCTGGTGACCGGAGGGGCAGGCTACATCGGTTCGCACGTGGTGCGACTGCTCACCGAACGCGGCGACGATGTGCTCGTCGTCGATGACTTCTCCACCGGCATCGACGCTCGCGTCGAGGGCCTTCCTGTGGTCAACCTCGACCTCGCCGCCGCCGACGCCGAGGAACGCCTGGTGTCCGCGATCAGGGAACACGGTGTGGACTCGATCATCCACTTCGCCGCGAAGAAGCAGGTCGGCGAATCCGTCGAAGAACCGGTCATGTACTACCGGCAGAACATCGGCGCCCTGACGAACATCCTCGCCGCTGTCGAAGCGACCGGCATCGAATCGCTCGTCTTCTCCTCCTCAGCCGCGACATACGGCATGCCCGATGTCGACATGGTCGGCGAGGATCTCGACTGCCGTCCCATCAACCCCTACGGACAGACGAAGCTCATCGGCGAGTGGATGATCGACAACCAGATCACCGCCTCGCAGATGCGGGGAACCACGTTCAACGCCGTGAAGCTGCGCTACTTCAACGTCGCCGGTGCCGGCTGGAACGAACTCGCCGACACCGCCGTCATGAACCTCATCCCGATCGTGCTCGGACGGCTGAAGGACGGCAAGGCGCCGATCATCTTCGGCGACGACTACGACACCCCCGACGGCACATGCATCCGCGACTACGTCCACGTCAAGGACCTCGCCGAGGCGCATATCGCCGCCCTCGACTACATGAAGGCCGGCGGCACCACGGAGACCGTGTTCAACGTCGGCACCGGAACCGGCGCTTCGGTGAAGGAAGTCATCGACACCATCGCCGAGGTGACCGGCCGTGACATCATCCCCGACATGGGCGATCGTCGCGCCGGTGACCCACCGGCGCTGGTCGCCGATGTCACCCGGATCTCCGCCCTGCTCAGCTGGAAGGCCGAGTTCGGTCTCGAGGAGATCGTCCGCAGCGCCGTCGAGGCCGCGGGAATGCTGCCCGAGCAGAATTAGGCGATCCGAGAGTAGAGCGATCCGAGTAGGGGAGCAGAGTTTTGGTCTCTCATATCGTCATCGGAGCAGGGTTGGCTGGTGCCGCGGCCGCGTATTCGCTGACCTCGCGTGGCGAGGACGTCACCGTGCTCGAACGGCATACCCCGGCCAACGATCGTGGCAGCTCCCACGGTTCGGCCCGCATCTTCCGCTACGCCTATCCGGATCGTCTCTACACCGAACTCGTTGTGCGTGCGCGTGAGCTGTGGGACGACCTCGAAACGAAATCGGGAACTGAGCTGATCACCCGCACGGGAGCGCTCGACTTCGGCGACGCCCGGCACACTGATCTGCTCGCCGAAATCTTCGATGATGTCGGCGTTGAGTACGAGGTCCTCGATCCCGAGAGCGCCGCGGAACGGTGGCCGCAGTTCGCCTTCGACACCGACGTGCTGTGGCACCCCGACGCCGGCGTCATCGACGCCGAGACCACGGTGACCACCATGCTTGAGCGTGCGGTGGACACCGGGCGGGCTCGGACCCTCAATGATTGGACGGTCGCCGAGGTGGCCCGACGATCCGCGGGCGGCTTCAGTGTCACCTCGGCGAAGGGGGACATTGTCGAAGGTGACCGCGTCATCGTCGCGGCGGGCGGCTGGCTGCCCGACCTCCTCGGCGATCTTGGTCTTCCGCAAGAGTTCCTCGAGGCGCTGCCGACATTCGAAGTGCGGCAGGAACAGGCGTTTCACATGCCCTACCGCGATGCCGGTGCTGACGGGCGGCCGAGCACACCGTGGCCGACGTTCATCCACAAATCCGGGGAGATGTTCACCTACGGACTGCCCGGCGGGCGGGACGCCGGTTTCGCGGGACAGAAGTTCGCGCAGTTCAACGGCGGGAAAGTGATCGGTTCGGCCCTTGACCAGGACGGACAGATCACCGAGGAGATGCGGGCTCGGATGATCGACTATGCGAAGCGGAACCTGCCGGGACTCACTCCGGAACCGTATGCGGAGACTACGTGCCTGTTCACGAACACTCCGAACGAGGATTTCGTCATCGACGAGGTCGACGGTTTCGTCATCGTCTCGGCCTGTTCGGGGCACGGGGCGAAATTCGCGCCGCTGCTCGGCGAATTTGCTGCCGACCTCGCTACGGGTGCCGGCGATGTTCCGGATCGGTTCCGGGTGGGCGGCGCTTCGACGATGTGATCGGGCGGCGTGGTGTCTCAGCGTTCTGTCGCGATGAATTGCCTCAGCGCTTTGACACGATGATGAGGTGCCGCGTCGAATGCGCGACGAAGGGCTCGCCTCGACGCATCCGGGCATCGAGTTCACGCAGCTGCGGAAGATAGTCGGCAACTGAGAAATCGGGCACCCACCACGGACACTTGCGCAAGATCCACACGATCGCACCGACGTCGAGGAACTCCATGCGGCAGCGCGCGGTGCGCAGCGTTTCGACCGTGAGTCCGGCCGCCTCGGCGGCGTCGGATTCGGTCTGCGGGTGCCGTGAGCGGCGATTTTCCGGCAACGGTCCGAGGAAGAACTCGATGAGCTCGAACGCCGAGGCCGGACCGACGTGCTGGGCGAGATAGGTGCCGCCGGGGACGAGCACCCGGGCGATCTCCGACCAGGCGGGGCTCACGGGATGTCGGGAGGTGACAAGGTCGAAGCTGCCGTTGGCGAACGGCAGCCTGTGCGGGTCGGCTTCGACGACATCGACGCCACGCGGACCGAGCCGGTGACGGGCCACGGCGATGTTGGGGCGGTACGACTCGGTCACCGCCATGCGCGGCGGCAGCACCGGTGCCTCGTCGATGACCTCCCCGCCGCCGGTATCGATGTCGAGAGCCGCCGTCGCCGTCGACAGCCGCCTGGCAAGAAGACTTGCGTAACCCCACGGTGGTCGCTCCTCGGTGGCGCGCCCAGCGAGCCAGCCGAACCCCCAGCCGGTGACATCGGCGGACTGTGCCTCGGTGACGAGCTCGTCGAATGCGCGCATACCGCCATCTTCGCGCACACGACTCTCACACGTCGAGCCAAGCGGTCACATCGACGAACAGATCGTGCGGTGCCTCGAGCGGCACAAGGTGGCCCGAGCGCGGGAAACGGGTCATGTGCGGGCTTCCGGGCAGCGCTTCGGCGAGGCGATCGGCTTGGTCGGCCGGAATCCACGGATCGTCCTCACCCCACCCGATGCGGACCGGGCAGCGCACCTCGCCGAGGCGGTCGACGACGGGCGCCGTGTGCTCGGGGCGCAGCGCGGCGATCTGTCGGTAGAACGCAGTTTGACCGGCGTCGGTGCGCCAGGGTGCGCTGAGTGCGGCGATCCATTCCTCGCTGAGACTCGAACGGTCTTCGCCCGATGGCGATTCGTCGGCTGGCATGGCCGCCGCCCCGGAAATGTATTCGCGGACCAGGGCGCGATGGAGTCGAGGTGGGAGGGCGGCGAAGACCTTTTCGTTCTCGGCGACGAGGCGGAAGAACGGTGAGCCCCACGGGTCGAGAGTGACGATGTCGAGCAGATACAACGACGCGAAATCGCAGCCTTCGAGCAGGTGTGCGCCGAGAGCGACAGCGCCGCCGATGTCATGGGCGATGACGTGGGGATTCGAGACGTCCCAGCAGTCGATGAGCTCGGCCAGTCGACGACGTTGGGTGATGAGATCAACGGCGGGGGCCGCCTCGGCGAGGGGGTCGTCCGTCGGCTGTGCCGACGTGGTGGAGGGACCGGAGATGGACTTGCCGGATGTGGCGGGAATCGAGTCGTCGTAGCCGGGCATATCCCACAGACGGACGCGATTCGTCTCCGCGAGGTCGCGAGCAAGCGGCAGCCACATCCGGGATGACCACGGGGTTCCGTGACAGATGATGACCTCGCCGAGGCGGTCCTGGACGTTGTCGTGGAAGGTCGGTTCGAGGGTCGTGGTGGCCACCTCGGCGCCGTCGCTCAAGGTGATGCGGTCGGTGCATATGCGGAGGGCGGGGCTGCGATCGGTCGGCGTCATCATGGATCGACGGTAGAACTTCAGGTCAACCTGAAGTCAAGGTGTCATCATGGAGTCATGAAGATCGGGGATGCGGCAGCGCAGCTGGGAACGGCCGCCCATGTGCTCAGGCACTGGGAGGACGAAGGCGTCGTCGTGCCGGACCGCACTGCGGCCGGGCACCGTGAGTATTCGGATGAGCATCTGAGCCGGTGTCGGATCGTGCTGTCGTGTCAGAGCGTGGGCTTGAGCCTTGCCGAGATCCGGGCGATCCTGCACCGTGGGGAGACCGGCCGCGCCTCGGTGATCGCTGCTCGGCTCTCGGCGATTCGGGCGCAGCGGACCGCGCTGGACTCAGCTGAGAGGTTTCTCCTCCATGTTCGCCATTGCCGGCACGACCTCATGACTCGGTGCCCGGAGTGCTCGGAGTATGCGGGGTGAGCGGTCGGCCGCCTCGGCGAGTTCGATGTTGCGGTGGGCGGAACTCAGTGCACATTGCGCGAATTCTCGGGTCGGTGAAGGTCACAAAATCTCGCAGAACGGGCATGATGGCCTTATGACCACAGATATGGATATTGCGCTCAGCGCCG
>Ga0308157_10004091_pt1 | contig 19890 bp, 18 predicted proteins | sample PhyBR1_FD_201035 | JGI IMG/M metagenome (GOLD analysis project Ga0308157, IMG submission 201035) | Phyllosphere microbial communities from UC Gill Tract Community Farm, Albany, California, United States - DLSLB.R1 | ecosystem: Host-associated > Plants > Phyllosphere > Unclassified | place: USA...
TAATAAAATGTATTCAGGTTCAGGATTTAGCAATTGGGAAATTGGAGATGTTGATGTATTTATAGATGAAAAAGGAATTCATCATTTATTTCATTTAATCATTCCTAATCACGATTATATTGCCCATGCCGTTTCTAAAGACGGTCTTTCGTGGAAACGAGTAAAAAATGCCTTATTTGTAGGCGATCCCGGAGAATGGGATGATGATATGTTATGGACAATGCATATCAGCAAAAAATCGGATGGCGAAGGTTATGAAATGTATTACACAGGACTTAAACGTCAGGATAAAGGAATCGAGCAAAAAGTAGGAAGAGCAATTTCTTCCGATTTACTCACTTGGAAAAAGGAAAATCTATACGGACTTCCTTTTAAAAGTGAAGCGCCACATTATGAAGGTCCAAACAACAATCCGCGACAATGGATAAGTTTTAGAGATCCTTTCAAATACCAATACAAAGGAGAAGATTATTTGTTAATCTGTGCCCGAAGCGCCTCTGGACCAACATACCGAAGAGGCTGTATTGGTGTGGCAAAAAGAGAAAAAGAAGGTTATGTGCTGCAGAAACCGCTTCATATTCCGTATGTGTATGATGATGTAGAATGTCCTTGTGTTTTTGAGATTAAGGGAACACATTACCTTTTGGGATCAATTAGGGAAGATATTAAAGTTCGTTATTGGTCTTCGCCTGAGTTTAGAGGCGAATATTATGCTTTTCATAACAATGTACTTATGCCACAAGGAAACTATGCAGCAAGAGTGGTCAAAGAAGGCAAGCATTTTTTAGTCTATAATTTCTATTTCGCAGACGGAAATGTCAATACGCATCGTGTTATTCCTCCGCCAAAAGAGCTCGATGTTGATAAAAACGGGCGGCTTTTATTGAAGAGTTATTATTATTGGCAGAAACTCTATCAGAAAACAATTCTCCAGAAAGATCTTCCTCTTCCCTTACCTATTTTAGGAAATCCAACAGCCGATTTTGTTTTAGAAAATGAAAGCAAATGGCGTTTTGGATGTCGAAGCGGTTACGAAATTTACGGTTTCGAAAAACCATCAAACGATTTTGTTTGGGAAGGAACATTATCTGTTGAAGGAATGGGAAAAACGGGCTTCGTAATTGAATGTGATAAAGAAGGAACGGGATACTATATTTCGATAGATTTTATGAACGGTTTCGTACAGTTTAGAGCGTGGGGATTTAATGAAAAAGACGTCAAGAATAATTTTATCTTCGAAAACATTCAAACCAATCAGTTCGAAATTGGAGAAGAAAAACAAATTTCTTTTAAGATTATTCGCTACGGAAATTATTATGAACTCTCAATAAATGATATCGTAAAACTAACTTTATTGGATTTTAAATACAATGAAGGAAAGATTGGTATTTATGTCTGTTCTGCTGTAATTTCGATAAGCGATTCTAAAATTCATGTAATTCCAGAACCTGAAAATGAATATGCAGCTTCAGATCCTGAAAAATATGATAATGAATTACAACCTAATTCTTTAATTTAATGTCTTTACTTATATTACAATCTGTTTAATTTAAGTATATAATCTCGATTTGCGCATTTTTGTCATTTCGACGAAGGAGACTCGAGCGATAGCGAATTGGCGAAGCAAATCTCCACAAGTAGCTCGACAAAGATTGTCAACCATAGGAACGGAGTTTCTTGCGAAGATTTCTCCTTCGTCGAAATGACAATTATTGTGGTTATAAATGTCAAACTTTGTCAAAGTTTTGAACTTTGACAAAGTTGTCCTAACAGTCTTCACAAAAGAACAAACAGTTAATACAGCTGTTTTTATTTTGAAAGATTAAACTTAAATTGGCATTTCAAACTCATAATTTAAAAAAATGCCACAAAGTCCGTCTCCAGAAGATGTAAAAAGAATTTTCGAAAAGTATTTTACTGCCGATATGAATATCTGGAAAGGGTTTTCGGAGAAAATTAAAGTCCGTGAATTTGAAAAATCAGAAATTATAAAAGATTATCATGGTGTGGAGAAATACCTTAATATCATCATTAAAGGATCGGCAGGATTATTTGTTTGGGATGGCAAAAGAGATATTTGCATTAATTTATTGTATGAAAATAGTTTTATAAGTGACTATATGTCTTTTTTAAATCAGCAGCCATCGGTTATAAAAACTGAAGCTTTAGAAGATATAGTACTTTGGTCTATTTCTCATCAAGATTTAAATGAATTATATCAAAGATCAGAAACTGGTTTACGAATCGGAAAAGCTATTTCTGAAATGCTCTACGTGCGCAAACAGCAAGAACAGATTAATCTTTTGACGCTTTCGCCCCAAGAACGTTATTTAAAACTTATAGAAGGAAGACCGGAAATTTTTCAGAGAACACCTTTAAAAATCATCGCTTCTTACCTTGGTTTAACGGCAGAAAGTCTAAGCCGAATTCGAAAAAGAGTTATGGAAAAATGATTTCTTACCCAAAGTCAATTTTATTTTCATTTTGCCTCGCTAAGTTTGCTTCACTAAACCAAACAAATTTAAAACGATGAAAAATAAAATCAACTTTGGAGCTATTATAGTTTTTTACGTAATCGCTGTAATCTGCAGATATGCAGCGGTAAAAACCAATTTATTATCTGGAATAGAAAATCCGTATTTAGTTATTTTACTGCGCGGTGCTGGTCCTGCTTTGGGCGCTTTGGCTGCAATAAAAATATTCTCACTTCACAATCCAATGTCTTTAAAAGGAATATACAAAAATGCAATTGTTCCTTTTGCCGTATATTGGATTCTTCCAGCAGTTTTAATCGCTGGAGTTTATTACGCTACAATTGGCAAATTCCCAATTTTATTAATGTTTACCGTTCTAGCTTACGGACTTTTGGAAGAAATCGGTTGGCGTGGATTTTTACAGGAACAGCTAAAATCACTTCCTAAATTTACCTCTATAGTAATTATTGCGGTTCTTTGGTTTGCTTGGCATTTAAACTTAGAAATGACTCCAAATAACATGATTTTCCTCGGAATTATTTTCTTTGGAACTTGGGGAATCGGGAAAGTATATTCTTCTACAGGATCATTGTTGGCTGTTGCAGGAGTACATTCACTAAACAATTTCTTCAGAGATGGATTACACTCGACAGAATTAACTTTAATCGCAATTTTATTAATAATTTGGATTGGTTTTATTATTCTTTATAACAGAAAATACAAAACTGTTGCAAACCCAACTTAACCAATAAGTTTTAAATAGTTTATATAAAAAACTGCGTAAGTCTTGACTGATTTACGCAGTTTTATTTTTTTTTAACACATAGAAACATAGTTTTAGATTGTGTATAAAGGCATTTCACTTGCATTAATACACATAGCTGTACGACTTGAATCTATGTGTTAGAAACTAGTTTCTTTTTATATTCTTTATTTTAGAAATTAAATATTATGTTTCTATGTGTTAAAATTAGATAATCTCTATCTTAATTTAATCGTTCTGTAGTTTCCATTCTTAAGCAATGCTCACTTCCAAGATAAAGCGGATTTCCATGTTTCTCAGACCAAAATCCGTCCAAAACATCTTTTGTAATGCATCTGTAAACCGCAACTCCTTTATAGGTTTTATTGTCGTCTCCTTTATAATTAAAGTTAATTACCAAAATATTGTCCTTAAAGAAACCCGTTCCTTTTTGCTGATGCGAATTGATAAGCCAATTTGCTTTAATTCGGTTGTTTTTATCCAAAGCTAGAGTCAAAACACCTTTGTATGTTATTTCATTGCTTTCGTCCTGATTGCTTCCCGAAACCGAAAAAGTGCCTACTAGATCTTCTATTGTCATTATGAATGCTGCTATTTTTTGGCAAAAGTAAAAATTATCTTTTAAATGAATTTTCGTTGATACTACTCTAGAAAAATACTTTTTATTGTTTTAAGATAAAGGTTGAAATTTTGTTAATTTCTTATCGAATTAAGTAAGGTTCGTGTAAGAATTATGACTAAATTGGTAGTATGAGAACAAATCCTGATGTGCTTATTATTGGTGGCGGTCTTGCTGGTCTTGCTGGCGCTATACACTTATCCAAAAAAGGATTAAAGGTAGTTCTTATCGAAAAAAATACGTTTCCAAAACATAAAGTCTGCGGAGAATATATTTCAAATGAAATACTTCCCTATTTATTCTGGCTTGATATTGATGTTTCAAAATTGCATCCTACAAACATTTCAAATTTTGAATTTACAGCCCAAAATGGCAAAACAGCAAAAACCAAACTTCCTTTAGGGGGTTTTGGAATAAGCCGATATGAGTTAGATCATTTTCTATTTCAAAAAGCAAAAGAAAAAGGCTGTATAATTCTAACAGAAACGGTTACTCATATTTCTTTTCAAAATGACATTTTTACGGTAAACACTTCTGAACAGATTCTTATAGCAAAAATCGTTTTGGGCGCTTATGGCAAAAGATCAAATATAGATCAGGTTTTGTCAAGAGATTTTATTTCTAAAAAATCACCGTGGTTAGCTGTAAAAGGGCATTACTCTGGAAATTTTGACAAAAGTCTTGTCGCTTTGTACAACTTTCAAGGTGGTTATTGCGGTGTTTCAAAAGTCGAAAATGACGTGATGAACATTTGCTATCTGGCTGATTTTGAAACTTTCAAAAAGTATAAAAACATTGAAGATTACCAAAAATCGGTTCTTTATAAAAACAAGAAACTAAAGGCTATTTTCGAAAATAGCACTTCCCTATTTGAAAAACCTTTAACCATAAGCCAGATTTCATTTGACAGAAAAGAGCCTGTCGAAAACCATATTTTAATGATTGGCGATACTGCAGGATTAATTCACCCCATGTGTGGCAACGGCATGGCAATGGCGATTCACAGCGCCAAAATTGCTTCAGAATTAGTATTGGATTTTTATTACGGAAAGATAGAATCAAGAATCGAATTGGAGAAAAAGTATGTTCAGGAGTGGAAAAAGCATTTTAGCAAAAGGTTATTCTTTGGACGAATATTAGCCAAAGCGCTGACATACAGAAATTTCACACATATAATGACCACTATTGCCGCTTCGGTTCCGTCATTACTTTCTATTATTGTAAAACAAACGCATGGCCGTCCGATAACAATTGAATAAATGAGTGTAAACACTAAATATAGAACCGAAGAAATTGAAATCATGGACGATTTTTCGTTAGAAGGCGAAGAATTGATCGGCGCTTTAGATCAGATTGCTTCTATCAATCAATTGCTTGGCGGAAATAAACTGACGCTTCATGGCATAAAAGAGCTTTTTAAAAAGACTGATATTTCTAAAACAATTACCATTGCCGATATTGGCTGCGGAAATGGAGATATGCTCAGAATGCTTGCCAAATATGGGAAAAAAAATAATCTCAGCTTTAAACTAATTGGTATTGATGCCAATGCTTTTACGATCGATTATGCTAAAAGACTTTCTAAAGATTTTCCGAACATAGAGTACCTCTGTATAGATATTTTTAGCGAAGAATTCCATCAATTAAAATATGATATTGTACTATGTACACTCACATTACATCACTTTACAACAAATCAGATTGCAGATGTAATGAATACTTTAAACAAAAATGCTTCGATAGGAATTGTGGTAAACGATCTTCATAGAAGCAAACTGGCTTATCGACTATTTGAACTTATTGGCGTCGTTTTCAATCTCAACAATATGTCGCGTAATGACGGATTGATTTCTATTCTTAAAGGATTCAAGAAAAATGAACTAGAAAGTTTATCGCAAAAATTAAACTTAAAAAACTACTCCATAAACTGGAAATGGGCTTTTCGCTACCAATGGATAATTACAAAAATATGAGTGTCAAGATAATCACAGCTGTTAAACAGCTTCCGCAATATTCACGTACCACAGAAGAAATTCTTCCGTTTGTCGATATATGGCTTGAAGGTCAGGAAGAACGTTTTGTCAAGAAAGTGAAAAAAATATTTGAAGGTGCTTCAGTAGACAAACGCTATTCTATTATGCAGCCTTCAGAAGTTTTTACTGCTACTTCATTTGAAGAAAAAAATGATATTTATAGCCGTGAAATGATTGTTTTAGGACATCAGGTTCTTGAGAAAGCGTTAGAAAAAACAGGCTGGGATCCGCAGAGTTTAGATTACATTATTACCGTAAGCTGTACCGGAATTATGATTCCTTCGCTTGACGCTTATCTGATCAATAAAATGAAATTAAGACAAGATATTGTTCGTCTTCCGGTTACCGAAATGGGCTGTGCAGCTGGCATATCTGGAATTATTTACGCGAAGAATTTCCTAAAATCAAATCCAGGCAAACGTGCGGCTGTAATTGCGGTTGAATCTCCAACAGCAACTTTTCAGCTCGATGATTTTTCGATGCCAAATATTGTTAGCGCTGCCATTTTTGGAGATGGTGCCGCCTGCTGTTTATTATCTTCCAAAGAAGAAGATTCTGGTCCCGAAATTCTAGACGAACAGATGTATCATTTTTATGACGCCGAGCACATGATGGGTTTTAAGCTCACTAATGGCGGATTGCAAATGGTTCTCGACATTGAAGTTCCAGACACGATTGCTTCTCATTTTGGCGATATTATTCATCCATTCTTAAAGCAGAATAATCTAGAAATTAAAGATATTGACCACATGATATTTCATCCAGGAGGAAAAAAAATTGTGACAACTGTCGAGTCACTTTTTGCTGGACTGGAAAAGAATATTGATGATACAAAAGAAGTTCTTAGGGAATACGGCAATATGTCGAGCGCAACTGTTTTGTACGTTTTAGAAAATATTATGAATCGAAATCCGAAAAAAGGAGAAAAAGGTTTAATGCTGAGTTTTGGCCCAGGATTCTCGGCACAAAGAGTTTTATTACAATGGTAATTTGAAAGTTTATGAAATTAGATAATATTATAGCACAACTTCCGTACAGCGAACCTTTTTTGTTTGTTGATGAATTGCTTCATGCTGATGAAAACGGTGTGACAGGAACATATACTTTTCGAGAAAATCTTGACTTTTACAGAGGACATTTTAAAAACAATCCTGTAACTCCTGGCGTAATTTTAACTGAAACGATGGCTCAGATTGGAATGGTTTGTTTGGGAATATTTCTTTTAGGAAATGATTTGGGAGAAAACACCGTAATCGCTTTTACATCTGCCGATATGGAGTTTTTGAAGCCAGTTTATCCAAATGAAAAAGTAACGGTTACTTCTGAGAAATTATTCTTTCGTTTTGGAAAATTAAAATGTAATGCGATAATGAAAAATGAAGCTGGACAAGAAGTCTGTCGAGGCGTTCTCGCCGGAATGATAACAAAAAGATTATGAAAAAGCGAGTTGTTATAACAGGTCTTGGAGTTGCCGCACCAAATGGCGTTGGCATTCCTGCATTTACTCATGCGCTGCAAAACAGCATTTCAGGCATTCGGCATGATGCTCAGTTAGAAGAACTGCAATTTTCTTGTCAGATTGCGGGTCAGCCTCAAATTTCTGAAGAGTTGAAAGCGCAGTATTTTACAGAACTTGAACTTCGCGGACTTAACAGCACGGGAATTTTATATGGCGTTATTGCAGGAATAGAAGCTTGGAATAATGCAGGATTGCCATTAAATGAAAATCCAGATTGGGACAGCGGTGCCATTTTTGGAGCTGGAACTTCTGGAATTGACAAATTTCGCGAAAGCATTTATAAAATTGACGAACTTCAAATTCGCAAACTTGGAAGCACTGTTGTGGCACAAACCATGAATAGCGGTGTCAGCGCGTATCTTGGCGGCAAAATTGGATTAGGAAATCAAGTTACAACCAATTCTTCGGCTTGTACAACTGGTGCCGAAGCTATATTAATGGCGTATGACCGAATACAATCTGGACAAGCAAAACGAATATTAGCAGGAAGCACATCTGATAGTGGCCCATATATTTGGGGCGGTTTTGATGCACTTCGTGTCTGTTCATCCAAATTTAATGACAAACCCGAAGAAGGTTCAAGACCAATGAGCGCTTCGGCAGCAGGATTTGTTCCTGGAAGCGGAGCTGGTGCTTTTGTAGTTGAAGATCTTGAAACGGCTTTAGAACGCGGAGCGGTAATTTATGCTGAAATATTAGGCGGAAATATCAATTCTGGCGGACAAAGAGATGGAGGAACTATGACGGCCCCTAATAGTACAGCCGTGCAAAGATGCATTAAAACAGCCATCGAAAATGCAGGAATCAGCGCAAATGAAATTGATGCTATAAATGGTCATTTGACAGCCACAACAAAAGATAGTCTTGAAATTGAAAACTGGACAAAAGCTTTGGGTCGAAACGGTGCTGATTTTCCATATATTAATTCTCTTAAAAGCCTTACTGGGCACTGCTTAAGTGCTTCTGGAAGTGTCGAAAGCGTTGCTGCAGTATTACAGCTTCATGAAGAATTTTTGTTTGGAAATATAAATTGTTCTGACCTTCACCCAGAAATTGCAGCATTAATTGATCCTTCAAAAGTGCTTTTAAAAACTATTAAAATCAACCCAAAAATAATTGCAAAGGCCAGTTTTGGTTTTGGCGATGTAAATGCATGTATATTATTTAAAAAATTTGAAAACTAAGATGAATAGAACTGAACTTATCAAGGAATTAAAAGTAATTATCAAGCCTTTTGCAACTAACACAGAAGCTTTTGACAATCTAACAGAAGAAACTGATTTTATTAAAGATCTAAATATCAATTCGGCCAATCTAGTTGATATTGTATTGGACATTGAAGAAAACTTTGATGTCGTGATCGACAATGCCGATATGGAACGCATGCTCAACGTAAAAGCTGCTGTTGAAATTATCGAAACCAAACTCGCCGAAAAATGATTGGCAATGATATAATAGATCTTGCGCAGTCACGCATAGAAAGCCGTTGGCAGCGCAAAGGTTTTATAGAAAAAATTTTTACTGAAGAAGAACAGCAATATATAAAAGACTCTGAAAAACCTGAAATTATGGTCTGGCTTTTATGGAGCATGAAAGAAGCTGCTTATAAAATTTATAACCGACAGACCAAAATACGGGAATTTAGTCCCAAAAAGCTGTGCTGTTTCATAGATTTTTTAAGCTCTAATCTTTCTTTAGGAAAAGTGATCTGCAATGAAAACACGTATTATACCAAAAGTATATTTTCTTTAGAAAGCATTCATACGATTGCTGTAAATAATTTAGAAAATATAAATAATGTAGTCGAAGTTGAAAATCCAGAAATTATAAAAGACAAAAACGGAATTCCATATTTAAAAATGGATAATATGCTTCAGGATATTTCGATTAGCCATCATGGAAGATTTGAAAAGCGAGTAACATTTAGAAAAGATTTTTTACCTATTTAATAAAAATTCTTTTAGCACAACAGCATGGTTTATTTCAGGATCTTTTGCTCCAAACAGTAAAGTTAATGGCTGTTTTCCTGCAACTTTCTTTAAACGTTCTATTTCTTCCTTTTTTAACTTTAATTCTTCGACGTATAATTTTGAAAATTCTTCAAAACGCTCTTTTTTGTGATCAAACCACATTCTCAATTTAGGCGAAGGCGCAATCTCTTTGTTCCATTCATCAATTGATAAATCCGTTTTCTTTATTCCGCGCGGCCATAAACGATCTATCAAAACGCGATAAGTTCCGTCACTTTCTTTAGAATCGTAAACTCTTTTTATATTGATTGTTTTCATTTTATTTGATTTCCTTCAAAATACTTTCTGCTATTTTATTATAATCATCGTTATAATGATGCGAACCAGGTATTTCGATGGTTTTTATATCCGATTCTGCAAACTGTTTACGAATTTCAGGTTCTTCTTCATTTCCAAAAAAACAAACCGGATTATAGGCCTTGATTTTCTTCATTTCAGAAATCACATCATAGTTATCATTTGAGCTTTCCAAACTTAACATATCGGCAATATGAATTTCAAAATCTGCTTTTATATCTGGCGATAACGAATAAACTCCTTTTAGTTTTTCTTTTAAAGTTGCTGGTAAATTAGCCGCAGCAAACGGAACAACAGATGCTCCAAATGAATAACCTACAAGAATAAATGCTTTTTTGTTCCATTGCTGTAAATAATGCTCGACTGCTTTTGAAATCGAAATTGAAGTTTCTAATGGCGATTTGGCATTCCAAAAATACTTCTGCGCATCGAGTCCGATAACGGCAATTCCTCTTTCGACTAGAGCTTCTCCAACTGATTGGTCAAAACTGGTCCAACCTCCATCACCCGAAATCAAAAACGCAATGGGAAGATTTTCATCTTTATTTTTTGTCGGAATCAATGTTAAAGGCATTTCAAACGGAAGCGGAGCCAAATGCTGTTCTTTTAATAATGAATTTTGCTCTGACTTCTGTTTTGCATAATTAGGCGTATTTAGAACTTCTTTATAGGCTTCAATAAATTGAGGCAACCAATTCTTTGTAACAGAAAATCCATGTCCGACTTTAGAAAGCGAAATTAACTTTCCCAGTTTAAGTCCATCCATATATTTTTTGGTATCGGCATAATTGCATACCTGATCGGTCGTTCCTTGCAGTACAATAAAAGGCGCCGTAAGTTTTTCTGTTTTTTCGAGGTAATACGCTTTTCCAGGTTTCAAAACATGAGATGTAAGTCCAGAACCATCACATAAAGTTCTGTCTGTTTCAATATCTGGACAAAATCCCAAAGCAATTCCGCCGCTAAAAGTATTGGCAGGAGCTTGAGCCAACATGCCATAAACTAAGGTTGCTCCAGAAGAATATCCGACCAAAATGGGTTTTAAATATTGCTTTAGTTTTAATTTTTTCTGCAAAATCAGACTCAACTCTTCAAAATCACCTGCAGGATAATAACATTTCGATTTTTCTTTTTTAATGCTTTTAAAATAATGCTGAATATCAACACCCACAACTAAAGCGCCTTGATCTACAATATTTTTTGCCATATCTACCACTCCGCTGTTCCATCCGCCATCGCCAGAAATAAATAGCACAACTGCATTTGGTGCTGTTTTGGGCTTATATATGGTGACTTTTCCAAATGAACCCACTTTTATAGTATCAGCATCTGATGCAAAAATGCTATTGCTAAAAATTAAAACGAAAAGAAAAATTAGAGCTGTTTTATTCATCATAACCTATATTAAATTAAACTAAGCCTTCTTACCATACATTATAACCGAAAGAACTATAAAATAGACATAGAGATTTAGCATGAAAAGCCTTTGCCACAATCCTTTGTAAAGTGAAATAAAATTATCTTCATTTGGAGAGAACCGAAATGTAAATAGTATCGTTGTAATAAGTCCCACAGCAAAAATGATCCATGAAAAAATATAAAACTGAGATTTTTTTTGTGTTACAATAGCTTTTCTCAGAACTAAAGGAAGCAACAATGCTGCAAGAACTCCAATACCTCCTGCCAAACTGTGAAGCAAAAAAGAATTAGTCATTTTTCCATCAATTTTATCTGCTTTAAATAATCCAGATCCAATTCCTTCTCCTAAACCGTAAAATATAATTAGTAGAGAACCTAATTTTATATTTTTCGAATTGCCGTTGAAGGTTTTCCAAAAAATAACTCCGAAGCAAATAAATACCATTCCGATACAAATCCACCAAATTGAAATTATATTCGAAACTGGACTAATACTTGCTCCTAAAGAACTCATCGTATTTTTTAGCTGACTATAACCTAAATAATGATTTCCTAATAGAAAGACAACAATAAAATCGGAAACACAAATCATGATACAAAGTATCGCTGCTATTTTTGTCCAATTGAATTGTGTCGTTTTCATATTCTTAAAAATTACGGTTTTACAACTTTATTCAAAACAATTGGAGCCTGAAGCAAATCGTAATCATGAGAATAGACCAAATATTTGTTGTGCCAAACGGGAGAAAATTTTTCTTTAAAATCTCTTAAACCTTTGTAATGCGAAAAGAATTTGATCCTTTCGTAAGCAAACTTCATTGATTTTTCTGGAAAAGTATCTGCTTCTTCCATCCCACTCATTGCTGCCAATCCAAGATTTACCGAGGTGTATCCTTGCGATTTTAAAAATGTAAAAAGTTCAATAAGAATAAAATCCATTATGCCGTTTGGAGCATCGTTTGTTTTACGAATTAAATCGTATGTTCCTTCGTTCTTGGCATAATCTGGAATAACATTTAAAAAAGCGACAATTTTTTCTTCAGCATTATCCACAGTGATAATAGTCTGCTGTTTCAGTTCTTCCCAATCAAATCTTCCCTGCGAAAAAATAATCTCGCTTCTTCCCGTATTATACAACCATTCATCACTTACCGCTTTAATTTTCTGAAGCACGCCATCTTTTATTGGCGGCGTGTAAATGGTAGTTTTAAAACCTTTTTCTTTGACTTTGCTTATTGCATTTCGCATTGATTTTCTTGCGCCGCCTTCTAATGTAAATAGAGACAAATCGACAACGCCTTCTTGACCAATAAACAAACTCTTTTTTTGCAGTGAAGCAAACAGATCTAAATTTTCTTCAGACACACGATAGTAGAGACTTCTTAATCCGTTTTCGTAACAATAAGAATCAAATTCTATTATGCATTGTTTCATTTCTTCTGTTGATTCTGCCACAGGATTTTCTAATACAACAGCAAAATTATCAGCAACGCGATATGCTAAAAAAGACTTTTTATTATTGGAAATAAAAATAGTCTTATCGTCATAGGTTTTAAAATAATCCAAAGAAGATGATCCGTATTCTTTTAGAATTTCATTCGCTGTTGCGAAATCACTTTCAACAGCTTCCTTTTTAATAGAATATGGTCGAATTAAAGCATAAAGCAAAAATCCTAAAGATAAAAATCCGCATATATTTATTGATATCAGAAAGTGTCTGGCAAAACGATCTAAAGGCACTAAATCTGAACTTCCTATTAGAAAATAATTCTGCAGGGTATATTTTATCGATTGAAGCCAATTGAAATCTATATCAAAATGTTTTTTGTCTAAGAAATAAAAACCTAAAATCCCATATATTAAAACAGCCGAAACACTTATTAAAACGGTTTTAAAACCTACATTCTGCAAGTGTGAATTGCTTTTTACGTAATACTCTTTTCTAGTCACAATCAGACTAATCAAAACAATGAATGCAATTATAGCTTCTTCATAATCAATTGCTTTTGTAAGGTTTCCTATAACAGAAATACCTGTCAGGAACACAGAAAACCACCACGCAGTTCTTAATCCTTTGAGCATAAAAGCAGCGTTAACGAGCATAAACAATCCAGCAGTTATCACAAAATAATTAGATACTTTAATAGCAGAAATTGGAATTATATCTTCTAAAGCATCCAGACGTTCTGAAATAGCTGGCGTCAATACAGAAATGATATTCACTAGCCCTAAAATAAAGATTAAGAAAGAAGGTATTATACGCATTAAAACTTTATTGGCACTCAATAAAAAAAGTGCAGCGCCTGCCAATAGCGGAATCCAAAATTCAAAGAAACGATATAGAAAAGTTATAGCTATTGCATTGACATTCTGAAAACCAAATTGTATCAATATAAAGCTCATTGATATTTCTATGGCTCCAAGTCCGCGAAGAAAAGGAGAAACAACCAAAAATATAACCGAAATAATATAGCCCATTATGGCTGCTGTTAAGGAGGGCGTAAATCCTAAAGCAATCATGGCAACATACAAATGCGCTATTCCGACCAATTCAATAATTACTGAATAAAGAACAACTAGCAGGAATTTATTTTTTATGATTCTGTTATTTCTCAAATCCTCCATAAAAATCTCTACCGAAGGGAAAAATCTTATGATCATCTTGTAGACAAATCCTTTTTCTAAAACCGAAACATAAATAAAGTATAGCATAACGCTCAATGCAATAACTCCCGCAAAAGCATACCATTCGCCAGCACCTGTAGTTCCTTGAAAAAAAGAATAGATTAAAGCTGGAATTGCCACGATTATCACTGAGAGAATTCCAACAAAACCATAAACGATTGATGCAAAATGAATTTGAGTTGCTTTTACGCCTTTCTTTTTTATAGGTTTTGTAAAAAAAGCTAAAGAGGAAACTCCGCCAGCAGGTAGAAAAACACTAATGAAGTTTCGTTTTAGAAAGAGTATTACTGCGTCTTTAAATACAATTTTACTTTGTACCGCCATAAACGAAGCATAGTACATTAATGCTTGTAATATTATATAAACTGCCGCTAGAATTACTCCGCATAAAACCCAAAAACTGCTGGCGCCTGCAATTACGTTTTTTACTTCTTTTAGTTCTGAATGTTCATGTTTGATAAACCATATTCCGATTCCGAGAAAGAAAATGGTAAAGATCGATTGTCTAATAATTTTATCATTTTCGCGTATAAAAGAGATTCCTTTTTTTTCTTTAAAAAAAACAAAAAATCTATTCGAAATGGATTGTACTTTCATATTTATACTATAACATAATTTAGTAATAAAAATAAAGGTCTTGAGTTGTATAAATTTACGATAATTATCTATTACATATAATTTTACACAAATCTTTTTTGAATTACCAACGCATCAGTTATTAAGAAGATTCTTTATATTTGAATTGAATTATATTCTAAGTTTTATTTGCTAGCAACCTGAAATCTATGAGAATACTTTTTACTAAAACAGTATTATTTCTATTGGCCTTATCTTTATTTTCATGTGAAAATAAAAAACCGAAACCTATAGCAAAACCAGCATATAAAGCGGGTGTCATTTTATCTTTTGATGATGCTTATGTTGACGAATGGTCTGAAGCAGATCAAGCTTTGCGAAAATATTCTTGGAAAGCCACTTTTAATGTCTGCCGAATAGATTCTATTGGATCTCCAGAAATTAAAACATTGTTAGAAATGCAAAAATATGGTCATGAGATAGCTGGACATGGTTATCATCATTACAATGCGGTTAAGTTTACCAAACAATTTAGCGTCAAAGAATACTTAAAACAAGAAATAGATCCTATGATTGTTTCTATGAAGAAAAAGGGATTCAACGTTACTTCTTTTGCTTATCCTTACGGAGAAAGATCAGATTCTCTGGATCAGGCTTTATCTCCTTTATTCAAAATTATAAGAGGACGAGCATTTGGAGGCGAAATTCCAGAGAAGCAAGACAGTTATTTTGATTATTCTAAAATTGTATTTGCTTTTGATATTGATAATAGCCATATCCATTTTAGTATTCCGTATTTGCTTGAATTATTAGATTATGCCAAAAAGAACAATAAAATCCTAATTCTATGCGGTCATAAACCTGTTAAGGAAATAACCGAAAACTATCAGGTCAAAATTGAAACTTTAGAATTTATCTGCAAATACATGAAACTTAATGATCTTAAATTCTACCGCCTTTCAGATTTAGATAATCTGCTTCCGCCTCAGCTTTAATCCATAAAATATAAATTATAAATAATGAAGATCCATCTTGTCTTTATGCTCGCTGCCGTAACGGTTTGTCAAGCTCAAGTAAAAAATTCTGTAATCAAAGCTTCTTCAAAAATCTGCTATATAAAAGAAGACAATGAAGAAAAAACAAAATGGTATTTAGATCCAAAAACAAAACCAGATTTATACGTTACAAATAAAAGTCCAAAAGAGAAAATCGTTGTTTTTTATACTAATGAAGATTCCATCTCAATAAAATTAAAACCTGGAAAAAAGTTTGATTTTACAGTGCTCTTAAATAATACTGATAGCTGTTTTACACGCGTTGAATGTCCGTCATTAAAAAACTTTTCGAAACTCAAACCTGAGTTGCATGATACAATTCCATTTGTGCTTTCAGAGTATAACAATATCATTTTTAAAGTAAAATTAGACGATAAAGAAACTCTCGACTTAAAATTTGATTCAGGAACAAGTGATTTTCTTTTAACAAATGAGGCGCTCAATCAGCTAAAATTAAGCAGTTTAAAAGGACATAGTTTTCAACTTGGGAATCAAACCTGGAAAGATCAGGAGATTTTTCCTGTAGAATTGTCTGGACAAGGAACTGTAGGCCGTTTTGGATGGAATATATTTGATGGAAAAATAGTAGAAATCGATTATGATAAAAAGCTCTTTATAATTCATTCTAAGCTATCAAAACGAAGTAAAGATTATATAAAACTTGATATGGAATTTACTCGTACTCTTTTTTGCGTTCAAGGACAGCTTCAAATAAATAATACAGATTACAAAGGGCGTTTTCTTTTTGATAATGGCTATCAGCGTACCGTAATGCTCGATCAGCAGATAATGAAGGAACAGCAATACCCGAAAGAAAATTTACCTGTTCTGAAAAAAGTTATTTTAAAAAACGGACAGGGAGAAGAAATTCCTGTTCTGACGGTGAAAAACGAAAAGTTTTATTTAGGAAATTTATGTTTGAATGATGTGCCAGTTCAATTGCTTGCAACAGGCAATCCAGCCCAATTCAAAACCCATATTCTTGGCAACGAAGTTTTAAAAAGATTTAATACGATATTGGATTTTCAGGAAAACAAAGTTTACCTAAAACCAAATTCACTATGGAATGAACCGTATACAGAAGGCTAACTAAAAGAATCCTGTTTAAACTAACTCTTTAAATAGGATTCTTTTTTTGTATTTTTAATCATTCATAAGTTTTTCTATTACTGATTTAAAATGCTAAAAGAAAAAACAATTCAGACTTTATTCTTAGTGACTTTTATTATCTCTTCTCTTCCGACTTGTTACGGACAGTACAAGATTTCGGGATATGTTGATGCTGAACAGAAAAACAAAACGGTCTATTTGAGTCTTCTGAAATATGATGAGGAAACCATGATTACCGAAAATCAGATTCTTTTTTCAACTCATACAGATAATTCTGGTTACTTTGAATTTAAAGGACAATTGTTATCTGAAAAAGATAAGCTTTACCGTATTCATTCTAATATCAACTCGATTAAAGGATTACAATTGGTTGCGGATAATGAGAAAAGCAATTTTTACAATTTTATTTTTTCTAACAGAGATACAATCTATTTTCCAAAATCTGGAAACAATTGGTTTAGCCAATCCAAAAACAGCAATTTGGCAGACAAAGAATGGAGAAAACTTAAATCTTTTGAAGAACAATTAGAGAAAAATAATGCTCAAATAAAAAACAAAGAAGCGCAACAGCAGGCAATACATGATTTTGCCGAGAAAGTGAAAACATACAGCGAAAAGAGCATTAAACATCCTCTGCTTAAACTTTTAGCCTTTTCGGATATCAAAAGAAATGATTTCAACATAAAAGCCGATTTCGAAAAAGATGAGGTATTTTACAATGCTGTTTCAAACTCACTAAAAAACTACTACGGCGAAACGTCTTATTACCTCCAGTATCAAGATGAAATTTCAAAAATTTCAAATGTTATTTTACAGCAAAAATATGCGTTTCAGAAAAAGCTCAATTATACTTTAGGTATACTAGTTTTAATTTTGACTGTCATTTCCGTTTTTCAATTTAGAAAACTGAAAGCTCTTAAACCTCAAAAAATAATACAAGAAATCTCAAGCCTGACCCTGACCAATCAGGAAGAGAAAATTACCAAACTGATTCTAGAAGATAAATCAAATAAAGAAATTGCCGATGAGCTTTTTATTTCGTTGAGTACGGTTAAAACACATATTAGAAATCTTTACGCGAAATTGGATGTTGCAAACCGTCATGAATTGTCTTCTAAATTAAAAAATCATCCTTGGGATTAGTCCCAATTTCAGCCTCTACTTAACTCATTTTCAAAACTACTCGATCTAATTTTGTTTCCGAAATTTTAAATCAATCGGAAATGAAAAGACATTTTTTACTATTAACCTTCATTACAATCTTGCAATTTGCTACAGCGCAAGAAGCAGACAAAGCTTTTAAAAACAGGCAAAATATTCAAGAAAAGCTATTGGAGGCAAAAGTGCTTTTAGAAAAAGACAATGGAAAACTTTGGGGAAAGCCAATCTGGAACGATAGTATTATTGTAATCGATTTTGACAATTCAATCTATAGTTTGGTAAAATTACCGAATAGCAAAACGGATAATGGCGTTTTATATTCTAAAACTATGGAACCTAATTCTCTAGTTTTTGTCAATACCACACAAAAATATGAAGGAAAAGAATATGCCACGGTTCTGAATAATTATCTGGACGATAAAAGTGCCACGATTATTCATGAATTGTTCCATTTACTTCAAATGAAGTATCGAAAGTTTAATGGAAATCCGATTGAATATCTTGACGAAACCAACGCGCGAATTTTATTAAGATTGGAATATCAAGCTTTAAAAAATGCTCTGAAAGCGATAATAGAAAAAAGAAATATAGATGAGGTTAAAAACTATTTGAAAGATGCCGTTATTTTCCGAAAAGAACGACAGCATCAACATTCAAAAAAACTGAATGATGAGCTGGAAATAGAGACTTTGGAAGGCTTAGCAAATTATACTGGTTTTGTTCTCTCTTCTTATGACAATAAATATGAAAAAGCGATAGAAGAAATTAACCAGCGAGAAGAAGCAAAAACTTACACTAGGCCTTTTCCTTATGCCACAGGACCAGCTTATGGATTGATTTTTGACTACTTGAATATTGCTTGGAGAAAAAGTTTAGATAACATTTATAATTTCGCTGACATTTATGAAGTTATGATATTAAAATCAAAATTAACTATCACTAAACAGCAGCTACAATTAGCCAAATCCAGAAATAATTTTATCGAAATAAACAAACAAGAAATTGCTCGGGAAGAAGAACAAAAAAAACTGATTTCTTATTACACTGAATTGCTAATCAATAAACCAATCCTAAAAGTTGCTCTTACCGATATTGACCATTACGGGCGCACTTTTAACATGAATGGAACGCTAACTTTAAATGATAAAGGAATTGTGTATTCTAGTATTAAAGGACGTGATAAACTGGGAAATAACTTTGGAAATTTTGCTACTATCGAAGGAAAAAATCAATTGGGAAAAGCTGGAATTTTAAGTTATGATAAAGATGGGAAAACTTATTTTGTTTTTCCGTTTCCGTCTAAAATTGAAGGAACAAAAGTTATAAGCGAATTTTACGAAATAGAACTAAATCCTGACTGGAAAATTGTTAAACAAAATGACGGAAATATGGAAATTGTAAAAGAATCTAAAAGCTAAATACAGCTGTTATAAAACAAAAATACGTTGTTCAAAAGGACAGCTTTTTTTTAAGCTTCAGAGAAGCGAAATATTTATAGCAAAGAATAAATATCTGCAACATAAAGCTCCGTAGGAGCAGCATATATTTAGATTACAAAAAATATATGCCGCTCCTACGGAGCTTTTTTATTTGTCTGATTGTATTTCTATAAATATTTCGCTTCTCCGAAGCTTAACAAAAAAAATCTTTTGAGATAGCCACATCTTTTACAATAAAGTTTCCTCATCTTCAGGATTAAAACTGCCTTCATCAGGATATTTTATACTTCCTTTTAATTCTTCCACTCGTTTCGGATCAAATTTAGGAAGCTGTAATTCATTGTCTTTCTTCCATTTTTTAACTGTTTCAGCGATTTCATCTGCTTTTTCTTTTGAAAAAGGAGTGTCTCGCGCCATATACAATGTTTGTGATGGATATGCCAATGAAGTGCCACTTTTTTCAATAATATCCAACATTCTCAATAAAAGATCTTCTTGAACTTCTTGCGATGTTTCTAGGTTTATGGCTTCGATATAAGCTGTAATTTCGACTTTTAAAGCATCGGCTGTAATTCCAGTAAAACGAACTATTGGCGGAGTATTTAGAACCGCAGGATGCGCATATAGTAAAGACCTTAATTCTACAAGTAAATAACGCATCTGATCTGGAGTGGTTTCCATTCTAAAACCAAAAATCGGATTGAATATAA
>Ga0308157_10004092_pt1 | contig 19886 bp, 16 predicted proteins | sample PhyBR1_FD_201035 | JGI IMG/M metagenome (GOLD analysis project Ga0308157, IMG submission 201035) | Phyllosphere microbial communities from UC Gill Tract Community Farm, Albany, California, United States - DLSLB.R1 | ecosystem: Host-associated > Plants > Phyllosphere > Unclassified | place: USA...
ACCCGAAGAGGATTGGCGGACGACGCTAAAGCAGACGGCAGCTGCGCTAGGCGAGACGGAAGCGGCTGAACGCTGGTTGGCCTCGTATCGGGAAGCGGCGATAACGATCGGCGGTTCGATCGGTCAGCGTAGACGGGGTGAACGTACGCTGTTGCTCCGTTTCTGGCGTGGAGGTTTTTACTCGGCGGGAGCTTCTTCGGCGGCAGGCGTATTGCGCGAAGATCTGGGCATTAATCTGCTTCCGCTGCCTTCGCGCTATGAGGAAGGCCATGCGATGAATCTGGAGATGTTAAGTTCGTTTCGAGCGGATCGAATCTTGCTGATGGTTTGCCAGGAGGGGGAGACGCTTCCTGGTTGGGATGTTGTGCGTCAGTCACCGGAATGGGCGGCGTTGCCCGCGGTGCGTGCGGGAAAAGTTCACATCCTGCCTTCCGATCCTTGGAGAGAGTGCTCGCCAAGTGCGCATAAGCGGGTATTGCGCGAAGCGGCGCGGATTTTTTGAGAGAGTTAATTGAGACAAGCTTGTCTCATTCTAATACAAAGTTATGCTCATATGGACGATTTTCCGCACTGACGGAGGATCGTCCATTGTTTTTCGTAGAATTGTGCATGGTTTTGAAAAGAGTGGAGCTTTATGATTTGGTAATGAGAATCATTATCATAAAAAGAAGATTCGAAAGGGGAGCAATCATCATGCAACAACGATTCAAAACATTATCCATTCTGTTCGTCCTGGTCCTGACTGTAGGGCTGCTGGCCGCTTGCGGTAACAACGAGGCGCAAACTTCGGCCGAACCGGCGGTGCAGGCCGAAACGACGGACAACAGTACGCAAGCGGCGACAACCGACGAAGCTACCGAAGCTGCGGAGGAAACGACTTCCGAAGCGGCAGCCGGTGACCGTACGATTACATACCTCGGTAAAGAGTATACAGTTCCTGCTAAGGCAGAACGCGTCGTAATCACCGGAGCGATGGAAGCGATGGAAGATGCCGTAACCTTGGATGTTCATCCGGTAGGTGCCATCACTTACGCAGGCGAATTCCCGGAACAGTTCGCATCGATCACGGACAACGCGCAGTCGATCGGCGAGAAGACGGAACCGAACTTCGAGACGATTCTGTCGCTGAAGCCGGATGTGATCTTGGGTTCCACTAAATTCCCGGAAGAAACGTTGGCTCAATTGGAAAAAATCGCGCCGACCATCCTCGTTTCGCATATTTCGGACGACTGGCAGGATAACCTGAAACTTATGGGCGAACTGACAGGCAAAGAAACCGAAGCCCAAGCGGCCATCGATCAATATGCGGCTGACGTCGAGACGGCAAAAGCAGAGATCGGAACCAAAGTCGAAGGCAAAAGCGTGCTGGCCGTGCGTGTTCGCCAAGGCTCGCTGTTCGTCTATCCGGCCGGTATTTTCGTGAACGCGATCCTGTACGGCGATCTGGGTATCGAAGTGCCGGAAATCATCGCATCGGCTGAAGCGCAACAAGAGATTTCGGTCGAGCAATTGGCGGAGATCAACCCGGATTATCTGTTCCTTCAGTTCTCCGAAAACGAAAACAGCAAAGCGCCTGCCGCGCTTGAAGACCTGCAAAACAACCCGATCATGCAACAGTTGAAAGCCCACAAGGACGGAAAAATGTTCGTGAATCTGATGAACCCGTTGTCCGAAGGCGGACCTGCCTGGAGCCGCGATCAGTTCCTGAAAGCGGCAGCCGAGAAACTTTCCGAGTAAATGGGAGGCAGAAGAAGAATCCATCCGCTCGTGCTGATGACGGTCGCGCCTGTGCTGATCGTCATCACCTTGGCGGTGTCGGTTCTATACGGTGCCAAAAATATAGACGCCTCCGCCGTCCTGGAGGCGGTCTTTCATTTTAACCCGGATCAGATCGATCATCAGATTATCGCCCAGTCGCGGATTCCTCGTGCCGTCGGCGCGCTGCTGATTGGTGCTTTTCTGGCGATGTCCGGTGCGATCATGCAGGGGATGACCCGCAACTATCTGGCTTCGCCTTCGATTATGGGCGTCTCCGACGGCTCGGTCATGGCGGTAACGTTATGTATGATCTTGCTGCCGGGAACTTCTAATTTCGGGACGATTATGTTCTCTCTGGTAGGTTCGGCGATCGGAGCGGGTATCGTATTCGGTCTGGCCTGGCTGCTGCCGAACGGAACTTCCCCCGTGCGCATGGCGATTCTCGGCACGATCATCGGTACGTTCCTGAGCGGTATTGCCGAAGCGGCCGCGATGTATTTTCAAGTCTCCCAGTCGATCAGCTTCTGGTATAGCGCGCGACTGGATCAGATGGACCCGGTATTGATCCAACTCGCGATTCCTTTTGCCGTAGCGGGGATAGCGCTTGCGCTCGGTTTGTCGCGTTCCATTACGGTATTGTCGATGGGCGACGATATTGCGGCAGGGCTGGGGCAGCGTACCGCGCTCGTAAAAGGGCTTTCGATGCTGGCCGTGGTCATTTTGACAGGAATCTCGGTCGCTTTGGCGGGGAAAATCGCATTCGTCGGACTCTTGGTTCCGCATATCGTGCGCTTTTTCGTCGGAACCGATTATCGGTGGATCATTCCTTGCAGCGCGTTTGTCGGCGGCTTATTCCTCGTCTGGTGCGATATTGCCAGCCGCTTCATCAATGCGCCGTACGAGACGCCGATCGGCGTCGTAACCTCCTTGATCGGCGTACCCTTCTTCCTGTATCTGATCAAGCGGAAAGGAGGGCGTGCCAATGCGCTTTAATACCCCGCGCCGCCTTACGTTGGTAGTGACTGCTACGCTTGCCTTGATTCTTGTAACGGTGTATGTGAGCGTCACGAACGGTACTTTTGATATGTCCGCGGGAGACGTGCTGCGTACGCTGCTGCGGATCAACCCGCTGCCGGAGCATGATCTGGTCGTGTTCGATTTTCGGCTGCCGCGTATCGTCATTGCTTTGCTTGTTGGCTTTGGTCTCGGAATTGCCGGTTCTGTTGTGCAGGGCATCACGCGCAACGGCCTGGCTGATCCCGGCATGCTGGGGATCAACGCGGGAGCGGGCATGGCGATTGTGTTGTTCATGCTGCTTCTGCGCGACCGTCTGAATTTCAAAGACGGCTGGCTGTCGTTTATGGCGATGCCGATGTTTGGTCTGTTAGGCGGCTTGGCAGCGGCGTTATTGATCTTTATCTTCGCGCAAAATCGCGGTCGGCTTGATCCGCAGCAGTTGATTTTGGTGGGGATTGCGGTCAGCTCGGGATTTGGTGCCGTTACCTTGTATTTGTCTCTAAAAATGAGCCCGAGCGACTTCGAGGCGGCAGCCGTCTGGTTGGCAGGCAGTCTGCATCGTTCGAATTGGCGGTACATTACGGCGATGCTGCCCTGGTTTGCGTTGTTGACGCCGTATATTTGGTACAAGTCGCGAACGCTCGATGTGATGCAGCTTCGGGACGATAACTCCTTGGGGATTGGCGTTAAGCTTACACGCGAGCGGCAATGGTTGGTACTGGCGGCCGTAGGGCTTGTTGCGGCATGCGTATCCGTCTCGGGCAGCATCGGCTTCGTCGGCCTGATCGCTCCGCATATCGCTCGCAGACTGGTCGGCATCCACTATCGCTACATGATGCCTATTTCGGGTCTCGTCGGCATGGCGATGGTCGCGCTCGGCGATCTGATCGGACGCACGGTTTTCGCTCCGGCGGAACTTGCGGTCGGCGTGGTCATTTCGATTATCGGCGTGCCGTATTTCGTTTATTTGTTATTCAAGTCAAAAGCCTGAGCCTACTTTTTTTGTTTTCGAAAGATTTGATTCCCGGATCGGCTTGCCTGTACACTGGAGACAGATGTGTACGGGTAAGCCTTTTTGCAAATCGATTTTGAAAAATCAGGAAACGAATAAGGAGATGGCATGTATGAAAAAAGCAGTCGAAGGGGAACTCGCTTATGCGTATCCGGGCATGGTCGCCGTGGTGACATCCCGATTAGGCGAACAGCGCAACGTGATGGCATCCGGCTGGCATTCCTACATCGGTTCAGGTCCGGCCTTCTACGGGATTTCCCTGCGCGAAGCTACGCATAGTTATGGCTTGATTCGGGAATCCCGCGTATTCGGTGTCCACTTTTTGCCGGCGGCATGCAGCGAACAGATTCAGGGCGCCGGCACGCTGAGCGGACGGGACGTCGATAAGCTGCGTACGTTGAATCTGAAATTCGATGACGGAGAGCGGACGGGGGTGCCGATTCTTCGCGATGCTTATGTCGCTTATGAATGCCGGGTCAAAGATATCCATGTGTATGGAGACCATTATTGGATCGTGGGCGAGATTGTACAGGCTTATCGGGACGACAGCGTATTTGGTGAAAATGGTCTGCCGGACTTGAGCAAACTGAATCTTCCGTTATACATGGGACGTGCCACGTATCGCGTATTGGATGAACAAGCCGAACCCAAATCCTATTGGCCGCTTAAATAAAGGCATGCAGAGACATATAGGAAAAATCTATACATAAAAATGGTTAGAATAGCTTTTAGGATAAGGAAACGGAGAAAATAAGGTATAGAAGAATTGTATTCATCCGTTTTCTTATTCATATTTTCTATATATTTTTACATTTGAATATCCATTGACAGTAACGCCTGCGGACACTATGATACATTAAACCGACTTAATTCATCGGAAAAATAATAATGAAAGCGGGGCAGCCGAGTGAATATCGAAAATATCGAATCTTTCGTCTATATTAATCACTACGGGAGTTTCAACAAAACGGCCGAGGCGCTGTTTTTATCGCAGCCTTCGGTAACGGCCAGAATCCAGACGCTGGAGCGAGAGCTCGGCTGCCGATTATTCGACCGGATCGGCAAGCAGGTGGTCTTGACGGAAGAAGGACGCAAATTTCTGCCTTATGCCCAAGAAATGCTGAAGACGCTGCAAAAAGGGCGCCAGCATATTCGTCGTTCGGAAAAACTGCCGCAGGAGCTTCGGATCGGCAGCACGATCTCCGTATCGAATTATCTGATTCCCGAGCTGCTGCCCCGCCTGCACGAACGCTGCCCCGGCATCCACGTCAAGCTGACGACCGGCGGTACGGACGACTTGGTCAAGCGGCTGCTTGCGGGAGAGATCGATGTGGCGTTTATCCGCAAAGTGATGCACCCGTCGCTGCGTACCGCGGCTTTTTACGAAGATCCGATCAATTTGTATGTTCGTTGGGACCATCCGTTCGCCAACGAAGAATCCGTATCGGTGGACGAGCTTCAAGAACGCAAACTCATCTTTTTCGAATGCGGAACGCTTGACTGGCTCCGTATTCACCGGGCGTTCGAAGCCTTGGAATCGCCCCCGGAGATCGCGTTCCACGTCGATAATTCCGAGACGGCGAAAAAGCTGATCCTGCGCGGAGCGGGTATCGGATTCCTGCCTGCGGTTTGCGCGCGCGAAGAAGTACGGGAAGGACGATTGACGCCTGTGCGCGTGCGCGAGTTGTCGGAATTCGCGCTTCAGACGAGCTTGGTCGCGCTGCGACAGGACGATTCGGCGGTTACCCGCCAACTGTCTTCAATCTTCGGGGATTTGGTGCGCGAAGGAGAATTGGCGGCGTCTCCATTGCCCGGTCACGGCGACGAGGATGTACTGCGCCGAAGCAAGCCGCAATCCGGCATTTCGCGTGCGTTGGCTCGATGAATCATTAGTTCAGTCCGTGGAATATATAAGCATGGAACAAGCGGTTTCTCTGCTGAGAGAGGCCGTTTTTTTTGTTGAAAAAAGGCTTCGCGCCGTGTTAGTTTTATGGCTGCCGGACAAGAATACGCACTGCTTTTTAGCGTCTCGGTACATTGTGGAAGAGGAAGGGAATGGGCTACCATTGTTGATAAATTCCCGATAAGGAGAGCTGCACATGACCCTTCACGAAACGATGATTAGCTATAGAACGATGGACAGTGCTTATGTCAGTGGCCGCGAGATCAAGGATTTGTTTCAAGATTACCCGGAGGCTCAAGTCGAAGTGACTGAAGTTTACGGCGAAAAAGGAAAAACGGACTTTGTGCGTATTCTGATTCCGGGCACTTCAGGTAAAACGTCTGGAGGTATCGCGCCTACGATGGGAATTGTCGGACGTCTGGGCGGAATCGGAGCAAGACCGTCGCGCGTTGGCATCGTGTCCGATGCGGACGGAGCGGTAGCCGCCGTTGCGGCAGGTCTCAAATTAGCCGATATGCAGCAGAAGGGCGACCGACTGGTCGGCGATGTGATTGTCACCACGCATATTTGTCCGGATGCGCCCACTCGTCCGCATGATCCGGTGGACTTCATGGATTCCCCGGTCGAGATCGACGTGATGAATCGTTACGAGATCGAAGCCGCTATGGATGCGATTGTATCGATCGACACGACAAAAGGAAACCGGGTCATTAATCATAAAGGCATTGCGCTATCGCCGACCGTGAAGCAGGGCTATATTTTGCGCGTGAGCGAGGACCTGCTGCGCATCATGGAGATGACGACAGGGGAGCTGCCGGTGACATTCCCGATTACGACGCAGGATATTACGCCTTACGGCAATGGCTTATACCATATCAATTCGATTCTGCAACCGGCAGTCGCTACGGATGCTCCCGTTGTCGGATTGGCGGTGACTGCGAAGTCGGCGGTTCCGGGCTGCGGCACGGGAGCCAGCCACGAAGTGGACATTGCGTCTGCTGTACGATTTGCCGTCGAGACAGCGAAAGAAGTTACCGCCGGAACATGCCGTTTCTACAACGAGGAAGAGTTTGCGGCGCTTCATCGTCTCTACGGTTCGATGGCACAACTCCAGACACTCGGCGCAGAGGAGACGGAAAAAGCAGAAGCGGCTATGGAACCGTCGGGCCTGTGAGCGGTTCCGTTCATGATCGGACGCGACGGTTGGGGATGATCACAATCGGTCAGGCGCCTCGTACCGACGTAGCTCCTATTTTGGAGGGCGCACTCGGAGAAGGGACCGAACTGATACAGGTAGGCGCACTGGACGGCATGGTCGAATCCGATATCCGCGAGCAGCTGTATCCGGAAGGTTCGGACGATCATGTATTGACTTCCAGACTGGCAAATGGGCAGGCTGTCGTCTTTTCCCGTAATAAGATCAAGCCGCTCATTCAGCAAAAGATTAATGAATTGGAAGGGCAAGGGATCGGTCAAATTTTGCTGCTCTGTACAGGTGTTTTTTCAGGGTTGACGACTGCAAACGCATTACTCTATGAGCCGGATCGGCTGCTTCCCCCGCTGTTGAAAGCATTGGCGGGTGAACGTCGGCTAGGGGTGATCGGTCCGTTGGAGCAGCAGGCAGAGAGCCTGCGGTTGAAGTACGGGCCTTACGGATTGGAGCCGGTTTATGCTTCCGCATCTCCTTATGCACCGGACCGGGAAGCCTTTCGCAATGCGGCCCGCAGTCTGAATGGCCGCGCGGATCTGATCATTTTGGACTGCATGGGATATACGAAAGAGATGCGTAGCTGGGTAACGGAAGAACTGGATATTCCCGTTATTTTGTCCAATGCGCTGATCGGTAAAATATTGTCGGAAACGGTATAAGGGGGTGTGAAAATGAGTGAAGCTCGAATCGAGATTGCTTGTCAATTATTGCGCGATTGTCTGGATGTCAAGGTCGGCGAGTCGCTGGTGGTGGTTACGGATGACAGTCGGCGCGACTTGGCTGATTCGCTGTATGCGGCAGGGAAACGTCTGGGAGCAGAGTCGATGCTTGCGGTGATGAGCGAACGCTCCAAGTCGGGCGAAGAGCCACCCGCTCCGATCGCCGACGCCATGGAAAAGGCTTCGGTTGTCGTCTGCATCACCCGGCATTCGCTTACCCATACGAAAGCGCGCAAACATGCGGCTGCCGCAGGGGCTCGCGTAGCGACAATGCCCGGCATTACGGAGGATATGTTCGTCAATGGAGCGATCACGGCCGATTATGGCCGGGTTCGCGACTTGACGGAACGGATGACCGCGCAGTTATCCGAAGCCTCTGCCGTGCGCATCGAGAAAAAAGGATACCGATTGACCTTCTCTATTGCCGATCGTAACGGAGTTTCGAGTACCGGGCTGTACCGTAATCCGGGAGAATCCGGAAATCTGCCGTCGGGCGAAGCTTATATTGCTCCGATCGAAGGGCTTGGCGAAGGCGAGATCTGGGTGGATGGGTCCGTTGCCGGGATTGGCGCGCTAGAAGAACCGTTATTGTTGCGGGTACATGAAGGACGTTTAGTTGCGGCGGAAGGAGCGTCAGGATCCGAATTGCTGACTATGCTGGGAGAAGAAGCGGGACGAACCTTGGCGGAATTCGGAATCGGAACCAACGATAAGGCTCGGATCACGGGGGTTGTGTTGGAGGACGAAAAGGTGTACGGTACCATTCATATCGCTTTCGGAAGTAATCATACCTTCGGCGGGACTGTTGATGCCGGCGTACATATCGACTGCGTTGTTCGGCAGCCTGATGTGTATCTCGACGATCGCCTTGTGATGAAAGCGGGTAAGCTGATCGATTGAGAGGAGGTCGTCTATGCTGGGAATCATTCGCGTCATTACGATGCAGCGACAAGCGGATATCGATCAACATGGTCTTTTGATTGAAAAAGATAGCGGTATTCGCACGCTGAGCGCCTGTATTCCGAATCAGCCGAACGGAGTCTATGATGAGGCGACAGAAGCGGAATCGCTTCCGAAAATTGTCGCGTTGGCTCGTGAACTGGAACGTCGCGGTTGCCGCGCCGTCGGAATCAGTTGTGCGGCTGACCCCGCGTTGGAAGAAGCTCGATTGGCGGTCGGGGTGCCTGTCTACGGCGCGGGGTCTTGTGCTGCGCGTCGGGCGCTGCGCCTTGCACCACGGGTGGGCGTACTGACTATTTTAGAGGAAATCCCGCCGCTCATTTATGAGGCGTTGGGTCAGGCTTGTATCGGAATGGACCGGCCGGAGGGCGTCGTAACGACAATTGATCTTCAGGCGCCTGCCGGACGCGAGGCTGCGATTGAAGCGGCACGGCGTCTGCGAGCTAGAGGAGCCGAGGTACTCGTATTGGCTTGCACGGGTTTTGCCAGCATTGATTTTGCGGCAGAACTGTTCGCCCGAACCGGGATTGTCGCAGTTGATCCGATTCTTGCGCTTGGCGCGGAAGTCGTACATGACTTGACGGTTTAAGTTGCAGCTTGAGCAACCTTTTATCAAACACGGTCATGGTAATCGCGATGTTGGATTGTTCGATAGGAGGAGTTGGTGCACACGAACAACCCGGGTTATTTATTAAGTTGTACGATCAACAGGCTTTGTTTTCCGGCAGAAGTGTTCCGGCAAGCAAAGCCTGCTTGCTGTGCTCTTTTCAAGATTCATGCGAGGTTAGTATTGAATCCATTTCCATTGATGGATATACACGGAATAGGATAACGTTTACTTTTCACAAATAGCTGACATGCTCTATTCTTAACCTTCGATGTCTGATAAACTAACCTGAAAATTGAGCAAGTCGGCGGATGAAAGAGTTGCAAAATCCATTTGAGCACTCGGACAGACGCGATAACAACTTAGACAGGATGGTGAGGAGATCGTGGAGAAGACCGGAGTGACTGTTAGTGAACTGCTTCGCATGCCTCTACTCGGGCAGGCCAAAGTCGTCGGAGGTGCACAGGGATTAAGCCGCCCTGTACGTTGTATTGACATCATTGAGGTGCCGGATTTAAAAGGATGGGTGAAAGAAGGCGTGCTCATGCTGACCACGGCTTATTCCATTCGTCATGATCCTTCACGCCTGACGGACATGATCCGTACGCTGGCCCAGGGAGGGGCTGCGGGATTGGCAATCAAGCCTGCTCGTTTTCTTAATGAAATCCCAATGGAAGCGTTGCTTGCAAGCGAGGAAACCGGATTGCCGCTGATTGAATTACCGCCTGAAATTCCTTACACCGACATTACGCAAGCGGTTATGGAGCAGGTGTTGGATCGACAGGCTGTATTACTGCGCCGTGCAGATGAAATTTACCGCAAGTTGACGCGAATGGTACTTGAAAATTCAGGTATTCAAGCGGTGCAGGATCAGGTATCCGCGCTGCTTGGAACTTCAACGGCTGTCGTGGACTATGCAGGTTGCACGCTTGTTGCTTCCCCCGTCGGCTGGGACTATCGAACCGCGGAGCATCCGCAAGAATGGAACATCGATGTCGACCGGCGCTCTGTGGCTCGTCTGCTTGTTGATAAACGCGAATTGGATGAGCTGGAAGGGGTTGCGATTGAGCAGTTTCGATTGGTACTGGCGTTGGAGCTGATGCGCAACAAGATTGTTGCGGACACCGAGAGCCGACTCCGGGGGAATTTTATCGACGAGCTGATGACGCCTCCGGGATTGTCACGGCACGAAGCGGAGCAACGGGGACGTCAACTTGGAATGAATCCGGCACAGATGTGGCAGGTCGCTGTCATTGAAGGCGATTTATCGCCGGACGAGACCGGATTAATTCGTCTGCTTCAACAAGAAGCTGCCAGTCGAGGCGTCAAGCCGCACGTGGAATTCCGCAGCAATCGGGCCATTTTGTTCTTGCCTATGTTTGCTTCAAAAGAAACGACAACGCTGGAAGAGACTCATGTCTGGACAAGTGTAGTTAAGGATTGGATGCGAAGCAAAGAATCCGGACTTTCCCGGTGCAGGGCAGGAATCGGACGTCCCAAATGGCTGTGGGATATTCATGAAGGGTATAGCGAAGCGCGGAGTGCTTTGTCGATCTCGAACAAACTCAGCGGCGGAGAATTGACGGACTACGAAGAGATTGAACTGTACCATCTTTTGCGCGGCACCGCAGACGACGTCGGATTCAAAGCCTTATTCGAGCGGCGGTTGGGTAAACTCAAACAGTACGACGAAGATCATGGCGGGGATCTGCTGCGAACCTTATTCTTTTATCTGAAAAGCCGCGGAAGTCTGATTGATACAGCTAATCATTTGTTTATTCATCGCAATTCGGTCAAATATCGCTTGGAACGTATTCGCGATATTGCGGGTTTTGACCTTAATGACCCGCATGAGCAACTGACTTTGCATCTCTGTCTGATTGCCTATTATTTGTCTGAACAACCATCTGAGTGATTTAAAAGTTACTTTGGAGCGGGAAGCGAGAAGACTGCGAGAAAAATTGCCAGCATAGGCTTCCGAAGTGCATTTCTTCGAAATGCTTCACAAAACGCTGTCTCACTCGGAAAATGGATTGGATTTAAATAAGGAATTTTCCGAGTTCAAAGGCGTCAACATCGTGCTGAATGTTACCGCAGGTTTTCTTCGAAATCCTGTGTTTCACTGAATTTTTCTCTCCGTCGTCTCGCTTCCAAGTACGTTTCTATTGTATACGAATAACTTTCTTTTTTTGCTCTGAAGCTTCTTTGTTTTAAAGCGGTTTAGCTGTATTGAGGAAAATAATTGACATGAAGAGTGATATTCGTGCTTGGAGGACAGGAGAAGCTTTGTTTTTTTAGCGGAATAGGACGTAGTGAACCGGTCTTAATCTCTGTAGAATGAGCACAAATCACTGAAACGCGAATTGAAAAAGGGATTTGGAAATGCAGATGTGAGGAAAACGGACAACAGCTAAAGAACAAAAAGGGGTGGATCGATTGTTTGGATATACCGTCAAAAGGCTTGGGCAGATGATTCCGTCGCTGCTTGGGATCGTGATTATCACGTTCATTCTGTCGAGAGTCCTGCCGGGTGATCCGGCGGTGATGATGGCAGGCGAACAAGCGGATGATACGGTCATTGAGAACATCAGGCGCGATATGGGGCTCGATCAGCCGTTGTACATGCAGTTTTTCAGTTACGTGATCAAGTTGTTCCAGGGAGATCTGGGCATGGCGTATCACACGGGACATACGGTAGCCGAAGACTTCGCCAACCGGTTTCCCGCTACGATCGAATTGACGCTGTTCAGCATTCTGATCGCGGTGCTCGTTGCTATCCCGGTCGGCATTATCGCGGCTACGCGTAAAGAGTCGATTGCCGATCATATCTCGCGTGTCTTCTCCCTCATTGGGGCGTGCGTGCCGATCTTCTGGTTGGGCTTGATGTTCATCTACATTTTCTATTCGATTCTGGGCTGGTCGCCCGCGCCGATGGGAAGAATCAGCGGTGACTTGAACCCGCCTACCGATATTACCGGATTGTATCTGATCGACAGTCTCATTACCGGCGACTTTCTTGCTTTCCGATCCAGTCTGGCGCATCTGATTTTACCCGCGATCTGTCTTAGCACCGGAACGATGGCGATCGTAGCCCGAATGATGCGCTCCAGCATGCTGGAAGTCATCGGACAAGACTTTATCCGTACCGCGCGGGCTAAAGGGATTCATGAGTTTCTGGTGATTTCCCGTCATGCTCTGGTGAACGCGTTGATCCCGACGCTGACCGTGCTGGGACTGCAATTCGGCTATTTGCTAGGCGGTGCGGTCATTACCGAAACGATTTTCTCTTGGCCGGGCGTTGGCGGTTACGTCACGGATTCCATTCTCGCTGCCGACTACGCACCCATTCAGGCTTTTACTTTAGTGAGCGCGCTGCTCTACAGCCTGATTAATTTGCTCGTCGATCTGATTTATGGATGGATCGATCCGCGTATTCGTTACGAGTGAAACCAAGGAGGCTTAACCCATGAGTGAAACGGCAACAACGCTTGTTCCCAATCCTGTCCCGCAACCTTCGGCGCAAGTCGCTGCGGCGAAACGGCAGACTTTTACCCGGCTATTGATGAAAAATCGTCTGGCCATGCTGGGATTTGGCTTCATTATCATCTGGACGATCCTCGCTATTATTGCACCTTTGGTTGCGCCGTACGGGCCGACGTTAACGGATACGGCCTCTAAGCTGCAAGCTCCGAATGCGGCACATTGGTTCGGGACCGATAACTTTGGGCGAGACGTGCTCAGTCGCGTTTTGTACGGTGCCCGTATCAGTATCTGGACAGGCTTGATCGCCGTCGCGATTTCCTTTTGCATCGGCGTGCCGCTTGGCGGAATCGCAGCCTACTACGGCGGCCGAATCGGCAATGTGATCATGCGTTTGATGGATATTTTGTTGGCTTTCCCTTCGCTGGTGCTGTCGATGGCGATTGCCGCATCGATCGGAGCCGGGCTCACCAGTGCGATGATTGCGGTCGGCGTCGTCGGGATTCCGGAGTTTGCCCGATTGATGTACGGCCAGACCATCTCGCTCAAGGAAAAAGAATATATCGAGGCCAGCCGTGCGATCGGAGTCAAAGATAAAGTCATTTTGTTCCGACATATTTTGCCCAATGCGCTTGCTCCGCTGCTGGTCCAGGCTACGCTCGGTATGGGCTTTGCCATTCTTACCGCATCCAGCTTGAGCTTCCTCGGACTTGGCGTCAAGCCGCCGATTGCGGAATGGGGCGCCATGATTGCCGAGGGACGCGAGTATATCATTTCCGGTCAATGGTGGCTGGTCACCTTCCCGGGTCTCGGCATCGCGACTGCGATACTTGGTTTCAACCTGCTTGGAGACGGACTGCGAGACGTGCTTGATCCGCGGCTTCGCTCCGGGAAGTAAACATAGACTTGCATAGGAAAAGGGGAGATTCATATGAAAAAAATGAAATGGTTCGGCGGATTCTTGGCTCTTTCGATCGTACTGAGCGGCTGTGCAAGCAATGCAAACCAACAAACGGCGAATGCGGACGGCGAACAAGCCAAGCCTACCTTGACGGTTGCGTATTCCGAAGGCGGAACGACAATGGACCCTGCCGAAGCCAGCGATTTGACGTCCGACACGCTCGTTTTGGCGGCTTACGACCAACTGGTTACCTACGGGAAAAAGACAGTCGACGGCTCGGAAGTAGCCAATACCGACGATATCCAGCCGATGCTCGCCAAAAGCTGGGAAGAATCGGCGGACGGGACCGAGTATACGTTTACTTTGCAAGACGGCGTGAAATTCCAAAGCGGGAACCCGATGACCTCGGCAGACGTGGTGTACTCCTATGAACGTCTCGGCGCTTCGAGCTCGGGCAGCTTCCTGTACGGAATGGCAGATATCAAGAGCGTAGAAGCACCGGACGACTCCACAGTGAAAATTACCTTGAACCAGGCGAATCACATGTTCATGCAGATTATCGCCTTGTATAACTTCTCGATTATTGATCAAAAGGCGATGGAAGGCCAAGCCGACGATTACCTCAAAACCAACACGGCAGGCTCCGGCGCGTTCAAGATCGACAAATGGGACCCGGCCAGCGAAGCGGTATTCAGCGCTAACGCGGACTATTGGAACGGCGCTCCGGCGCTGGGCAAGGTCACGTTGAAGTTTACGAAAGAAGCTTCGAACCGCGTGCTGCTGCTGGATAAAGGCGACGTCGACATGGCGATCGAGATTCCGGCGAAAGACGTATCGGCTCTGGAAAGCAATGAGAACCTGACCGTTCAATCCAACGCAAGCAACCGGATTTTGTACTTCGCGATGAACAACAAAGTGGCTCCGTTCGATAATGCCAAAGTTCGCCAAGCGATCTCTTACGCAATTCCTTACGAGCAACTGATCGGCGATGTGATGTACGGTCAAGCCAAGCAAATGAAAAGCGCGGTCGCCAGCAACACGCCGGGATATACCGATGCAGGCTATGTGTATGATACGAATCTCGATAAAGCCAAAGAGCTGCTGACCGAAGCCGGTTACCCAGACGGATTCGCCTTCGATCTGACGCTCGGCTCGGGCTTCCAAGACTGGGAGGACGACGCGGTCATTATCCAGGCGGAACTCGCGAAGATCGGCGTAACCATGAACATCGAGAAGGTTGCGCGCGCCCAGTTCCTTGAGATGCAAAAAGAGAAAAATTTGACGGCCTTTATCTCCAAATGGACTTCGTTCGTCAATGATCCGGGTTATCACCTCGGTTTCCTGCTTTCGAGCGAAGGTTCGTCGAACTATATCAACTACAGTAATCCTGAAGTCGACAAGCTGTGGGAAGAAGCCGGCAAGGAAGCGGATCAGAGCAAGCGCAACGAACTGTATGCCAAAGCGCAGGAACTGATTACGACGGATTCCCCATGGTCTTACCTGTACGAATACAATCGCATTGTAGGCATGAACAACAAAGTGAGCGGATATATTTACTACCCGGACGAGGTTATTCGCTTCAATACCATCAGCAAGGCTCAATAAGCAACCCATTCTTCCCTTGAAGCAAGGCCGGCGTGCAGAACGGCGAGACCGGGTTTCGGCGGTCTGCCGTTTCTTTTTCGCAACAACGGTCATCCCTAACATAACGATTAAGCTAAGGAGTGTTGAATCATGACAGACAGCATCGATTGGAAAGCCAGGCTGCTGCAAGAGATTGATAACAGGCAAGACGAACTGCTGGAATTATGTTCGGCGTTGATTCGTTTTCCGTCTGAGAACCCACCGGGGGATTCCCGCGATATCAGTCAATTTATTATTGCTCATTTGAAAAAGGCAGGAATGGATACCGCCGTGCATGAAACGACCGAAACGATGTGGAATCTGGTTTCGACATTGGGCGGCGCGGCATCGTCTGATTCGGAAAAGAAAAAGTTGATCTATTGCGGCCATACCGATGTCGTACCTGCCGGAGACTTGGAACGTTGGGATTTTGATCCGTTTTGCGGAGAAGTTCGCGACGGCTACATGCTGGGGCGCGGAGCTTCCGACATGAAAGGCGGCTTGGCGGGCTTGATTTTTGCGGCGGTGCTGTTGGCTGAGCTGAAGGTTCCGCTTCAAGGCGATCTCTCGCTGCTTATCGTTCCGGACGAAGAGACGGGCGGTCATCTCGGCGTTCCTTGGGTGCTGGATCGCGGCCTCGTGGAAGGCACGGCTGCCGTCATTGCTGAACCTTCCGGTCCGCTCAATCCGACAATCGGGCAAAAGGGCAGTTGTTGGTTCGAGTTTACGGTAGAAGGTACGCCGGGTCACGGCAGCTTGTCTCCTGTAGTAGGCGTGAGTGCTATTGTCAAAGCGGCCAAAGGAATCGAAGCGCTGCAAAAGCTGTGGGACATGAAGCCTAATATTCCGGACGAGGTTCAGGAAATTATTCGAATCTCCAAAGATTATGCCATCCATAGAGAAGGCGCGGCGCCTGGTTCGGAGCAGGTATTCGATCATGTTACCGTCAATATCGGCACGATCGAAGGCGGAACAAAAGTCAATGTGGTCGCAGATCGGTGCACGGTACAGGTCGACAGTCGCGTTCCGTTCGGCGTCGATTATCTGGCAGTGATGGAACGTGCGAACTCGCTGCTGCTGGAAGCGGGCATCGAGACGACCGTCCAGCCGTTCGGTTTCCAGGGTAACGCCAATTGGACGCCGCCGCATGAGCCGATCGTATCCGATCTGGTTGAAATGATCTCCGAGGTCAGCGGGCAAGAAGCGTACGGCGTGCTGCAATGGGCATCCAGTGACGCTCGGCATTTCCGCAAGCATCATATCCCGGTGCTTCAATATGGTCCGGCCGAGTTGTCCACGATTCACGGGTTTAACGAAAAGGCGCCTGTCGACCAAATTATCCAATGTGCCAAAGTGTATGCCTTAACGGCATTGAAATATCTGGGCGTGAAGTAAAGCGTTGATTCGAAATGAAGGGGAGGGATGACCATGACGGCGGAATTGCTTGAAGTATCCGGGTTACGGACCGAGTTTGTGACCGGCGGGGGGGTCATTCGCGCGGTGGACGGGATCGATCTGAAGATTTCCAGGGGCGAGACCCTTGGGATCGTCGGGGAGTCCGGCTGCGGAAAAAGCATCACCTCGCTGTCGATCATGCAGCTGTTGCCCAAAAAGATCGGTCGGATCGCGGCAGGCGAAATCCGGTTCAAAGGAGAAGATCTCGTTCGTAAGTCAGGACGGGATATTCGCAGAGTACGCGGCAATCGGATGGCGATGATTTTTCAAGAACCGATGACCTCGCTCAATCCGGTCATTCGCATCGGGCGTCAAGTTGCGGAATCGGCACGTTACCACTTGAAGATCGGACGCAAAGAAGCCGAACTTTTGTCGATCGAGATGCTGCGGAAAGTCGGAATCTCGCGGCCGGAGCAGATTGTGAAACAGTATCCGCATGAACTATCCGGCGGTATGCGCCAGCGTGTCATGATTGCCATGGCGATGGTTTGCAAACCCGAATTGCTGATCGCTGACGAACCGACAACGGCATTGGACGTAACTATTCAAGCGCAAATTTTGGACCTCATGCGCGAGCTGCAGCAAGAGGAAGGCACCGCGATTTTGATGATTACCCATGACCTCGGCGTTGTGGCTGAAATGTGCGATCGCGTGGTTGTCATGTATGCCGGGCAGGTCGTGGAAGAAACGGATGTGCGCACATTGTTCCGCAGTCCGCAGCATCCGTATACGCAAGGTTTGCTCGACTCGCTGCCGCAGCTATCGGAAGGTCGCGAGCGCCTGGCATCCATCCCTGGACAAGTGCCGAATCCGTTAGAACTGCCGCCGGGATGTCGATTCGCCCCGCGTTGTCCGTTGAAGATGCGCCAATGCGAAGAATCGGCTCCTGAGTTGTTGTCGACGGAAAGCGGTCATCAGTGTCGGTGTTTCCTGCGGCAGATGGAGAAGGAGGCGGTGGGGTCATGAGTACCTTGAATAAACCGGAAGAAACGTTGAACGGTGCGGCATCGCTGCAAGGTTCGGATTCTCTGCAGCCGACCGACTCTGACGTCCTGCTCGAAATTCGGAATTTGACCAAGCATTATCCGATCCGCAAAAAGATGTTCAGCAGACAGCCGGCAGGCGCGGTGCGTGCGGTCGATGGCGTGAGTTTGTCGATTAAGCGCGGCGAGACGATTGGAATTGTCGGCGAATCCGGCTGCGGCAAGTCGACAACCGGAAGGGCCGTATTGCGTTTGGTTGAACCGACAGCAGGCGAAATCCGATTTGAAGGCACGGATATCCGTGCGCTGAATCCCGAACAATTGCGCAAGTTCCGCACGAATATGCAGATGGTGTTCCAAGATCCGTATGCTTCGCTCGATCCGCGCTGGACGGTACGTCAGATTCTCGAAGAACCGCTGCGTACGCACGAGACGATCGGCCAAAAGGAATTGGAAGACCGAATCGATTCCCTCATGGAAACAGTCGGTCTCTCGCCGTATCATGCCAGCCGTTTCCCGCATGAGTTCTCGGGCGGCCAGCGGCAGCGGGTCGGAATCGCTCGGGCGCTGGCACTGAATCCGCGCTTTATCGTCTGTGACGAGCCGGTCTCTGCACTGGACGTCTCGATTCAATCCCAGGTGCTCAATCTGATGCAGGATTTGCAGCAGCAGCTCGGCCTGACCTACATGTTCATCTCACATGATCTGTCGGTCGTCCGCTTCATCAGCGACCGCGTCGGCGTGATGTACTTGGGCAAACTGGTTGAATTGGCGCCGACGGCAGAGATGTTCGCGGAACCTCTGCATCCTTACACGAAGGCGCTGATGTCGGCCGTTCCGCAGCCGGACCCGGACGCGCCTCGGGATCGCATCGTGCTGAAGGGAGATGTTCCAAGCCCGGCTAATCCGCCTTCGGGCTGTGCTTTCCATACACGGTGTCCGGTTGCGACCGAACGCTGCAGGGCGGAGCTTCCGGAGTTGAAGACATACGGGAATCGGCAGGTGGCTTGTCATCTGTATGCCTGATCTGAATGTTAGGTGGATAGATTTGATAGTATGTCGCTAATCCAATGCGGGACGTGCAGCAAAGAAGTTGATTCTTTGCCGCACGTCCCGCATGATTCTGCGCAAAACTTTCTTTGATGCACACTTTTCGCTACAATAAAATATGAAAGCGATATCAAAGATTGGCAGAGGCCGGAAGGGTGGAGAATGTTCTTGAACGATTTCGTGAATGTCGGCATGATCGGATACAAATTTATGGGCAAGGCGCACAGTAACGCATATCGGGCGCTGCCCATGTTTTTGCCGGATGTCCCGAAGCCTCTCATGACTGCGATTTGCGGTCGGGATGCGGAAGCGGTACGTGCGGCGGGCGAGCAATTCGGTTGGGATAGCATCGAGACCGATTGGCGTCAGCTTGTGAACAGAGACGATATTGACCTGATCGACATTAATGCCCCGAGCGATGCACATAAGGAAATCGCGCTCGCCGCCGCTGCTGCGGGCAAACATATCTTTTGCGAGAAGCCGCTCGCGTTAAGTCTTGCCGATGCCGAAGAAATGCGGGCGGCCGCAGAAGCTGCCGGCGTTAAGCATATGGTCGGCTTCAACTATCGTTTCGCTCCGGCTGTACGATTGGCGAAAAAGTTGATCGAAGAGGGCAGACTGGGCAAAATTTATCATTTCCGCGGTCTTTTCCTGCAAGATTGGATCATGGACCCGGATTTCCCGCTCGTCTGGCGTCTGCAAAAAGAAATCGCCGGTTCCGGCTCGCTCGGCGATCTGGGCGCGCATACCATTGACATGGCCCGCTACCTCGTCGGCGAGTTCGATGAAGTCATCGGCATGACCGAGACCTTCATCAAAGAACGTCCGATGCCGACCGAAATGACCGGACTCACGGCAAAAGGCGCTGCCGACGGCCCTCGCGGCCAAGTCACGGTCGACGACGCCGCCATGTTCATGGCCCGCTTCGAAAACGGCGCGCTGGGCACATTCGAAGCCACCCGCTTCGCCAACGGCCACCGAAGCACCAATTCGTTCGAAATCAACGGCAGCCTCGGCAGCGTCCGTTTCGACTTCGAGCGGATGAACGAACTGGAAGTCTTTTTCTCCGAAGACGCCGAAGACGTCCAAGGCTTCCGCCGCGTACTTGCCACCGACGCCGCGCACGACTACATGCACGCCTGGTGGCCCGCAGGCCACACCATCGGCTACGAACACACCGTAACCCATGAAGTGCATGAACTCATGAA
>Ga0308157_10004093_pt1 | contig 19868 bp, 13 predicted proteins | sample PhyBR1_FD_201035 | JGI IMG/M metagenome (GOLD analysis project Ga0308157, IMG submission 201035) | Phyllosphere microbial communities from UC Gill Tract Community Farm, Albany, California, United States - DLSLB.R1 | ecosystem: Host-associated > Plants > Phyllosphere > Unclassified | place: USA...
CCGTGAACTCCTCAAGACCTACCTCGAAAAGAACCAGTACGAGGTGATCCTGTCGCACGACGGCGAGAGCTTCCTGGCCGCGCTGCAGGCCCAGGCCGACGCCTTGTCGCTGGTGATCCTGGACGTGATGCTGCCCGATACCGACGGCTTCATGCTGTGCCGCCAGGTGCGCCAGCGCTCCAATGTGCCGATCATCATGCTCACTGCCAGCTCGGACGAGACCGACCGCATCGTCGGGCTGGAGCTGGGCGCCGACGACTATATCGCCAAGCCCTACAGCCCGCGCGAGCTGCTGGCCCGCATCAAGGCGATCCTGCGCCGCTCGGCGGTGGAGGCGCCGGCCGCGCGCTACTACCGCTTCGTCGGTTTCACCCTCGACCTCATGGAGCGCAAGGTGCTGGATCCGGACGGCGCCCAGGTGGCCCTGACCGGGCTCGATTTCCAGTTGCTGAAGTATTTCGTCGAGCATCCTGGCATCATTCTCGACCGCAGCCTGCTGTGCGAAGAGACCCGCGGGCGCGATTCGGGGCCGATGGACCGCTCGCTCGACGTCCAGATCAGCCGCCTGCGGCTGCGCCTGCACGACGACGGCAAGCAGCCGGCGCTGATCAAGACCGTGCGCGGCGCCGGCTACGTGTTCTCGGCCGACGTCAGCGTGTCGAGTGTCTAGCCGCATGCAGCCCTGGTTGCAGCGCATGGTGCCGGCCTCGCTGCTGGGCCGCCTGATGCTGGTGATGGCGGCGGGCCTCTTGGTCACGCAAGTGGCGGCCAGCACGATCTGGGCCAGCCAGCTGCGCTACAAATCGCAGGTGGAGGCGCAGTCGTCGGCCAGGTATGTGGCGCACAGCGCGGCGGGTGCGATCCGCTTCTTTCGCAGCCTGCCGCCGGCCTACCGCGCGCTCATCATCCAGCAGCTGCGCGAGATGGGCGGCACGCGCTTCTTCGTCAACCTGAACCACGCCCATGTGCCGATCGAGCACATCGCGCCGCATCCGCTGGCCGACCAGGTGATCGGCACCGTGGCCGCCACGCTCAAGAGCGACCTGCCGAATTCGCCGGGCTTCCGGCTCGGCTTCGCCTGGCCCGACCGGCTGGTGGTGGCCGAACACGACGTGCGCCTGGAAGACTTGCCGAATGCCTGGGTCCAGCACGTGCTGCTGCTGCAGCCCGACCCGGCGCCGATCCTGGTGATCCAGACCGAGATCGAACCGGGCAACTGGCTGTATATGGCGGCGCTGATGCCGAATCCCTACTTCTTGAGCGGCAACGACCCGTTCAGCTGGGATCGATTGATGCCGCAGGCGCTGTCGCTGGCCGTGGTGCTGATCCTGTGCCTGCTGGTGGTGCGCTCGATCACGCGGCCGCTGGCCGCATTGTCCGACGCCGCCGCTGCCGTCGGCCAGGGCCACGACGATGCCAGCCCGCCGCTGCCTGAAACCGGCAGCCGCGAGTTCGTCAATACGGCGCGCGCCTTCGGCGCCATGCGCGAGCGCATCGGCCGCTATATCGAGGACCGCGAGCGCCTGTTCATCTCGATTTCGCACGACCTGCGCACCCCGATCACGCGCCTGAAACTGCGCGCCGAGTTGCTGGACGACGAGGCGCTGCGTGGCGAGTTCGAGGAAGACCTGGATGAACTGGACATGATGGTCAAGGGCGCCCTGCAGTGCGTGAAGGACAGCGACATCCACGAGAACCCGGCCGAGATCCGGCTCGACGCGCTCCTGGGCCGGATGGTCAAAAGCGCGCGGCTGGCCGGCCACGAGGTGGGCTACCAGCCATCCGGCATCGCGGTGCGCGGCAAGCCGCTGGCGCTCAAGCGGGCGCTCGGCAACCTGCTCGACAATGCGCTGTACTACGGCGCACGGGCCGAGATCGCGGTGCGCCAAGAGCCGGGCAGCGTCGTGATCGCCGTGCGCGACCACGGTCCGGGCGTGCCCGAGGATGCGCTGGCCAGCCTGTTCGATCCGTATGTGCGCCTCGCCCATGGGCGCGACACCAACGACGGCGGCATGGGGCTGGGCCTGGGCATCGCGCGCGGGATCGTCGAGGCGCATGGCGGGCGGCTGGAACTGTCGAACCATCCGCAAGGCGGGCTCGAGGCTCTGGTGCGCTTGCCGGTGGCGGTCGGCGCACCTTGCTTCGACGCCTAGCCGGCGCCTATACTGTTCGGCATGTCCTCGAATACGCTGATCATCCGGCCCGCCGGCCCCGCCGACGAAACCTTCCTCGCCGCCCTGTACCGCTCAACCCGCGACGACTTGCTGGCGCTGCCGGCCGATCCGGCCATGATCGACGGCCTGGTCGCCATGCAGCAGCGGATGCAGCTGGCCGGCTACCGTAACAGCTACCCGGAGGCGCAGTACCAGGTGCTGGCGCTGGATGGCGTGGCGGTGGGACGGCTTGTGACGGCCCTGGCAGATGGCGTCGTGCGAGTGGTCGACATCGCGGTGCTGCCACAGGCGCGCGGCCAGGGCGTGGCGCGAGAGGCGCTGCGCCGCCTGCAGGCCCAGGCGGCCAGCGAAGGGCGCGACCTGGCGCTGGCGGTGCGCAAGGACAATGCCGGCGCACGCCGCCTCTATGCGGCGCTGGGATTCGCGGTGGCGGGCGAAAGCGAGATGGACCTGGAGCTGCGCTGGGCAGCTCAGCCGGGCAGCACCGTATAGTCGAGGCCAGGGTCCGCGCCCAGGCGATAGTGAAACCGCACCTGCTGGCCGGCAGAAAACAGCGGCTTGCCCGCCAGGTAGCGCGGCGTGTTCAGGCTGCAATCGCCTTGTGTCAGTTCGATGCCGTCGAAGGTCGTGATGTCGGTCAGGAGGCGTAGCGTGGCATGTGGCGCGATCCCTGCCGGCAGCGTCACCGTCGCTGCAGGCAGCGCGCCGTCCACCGCGGCATCCCAGTTCGCGACGGCTGCCGCGTCCAGCGCGAATACCTGTCCCAGGACCGTGGTGTCGCGCCAGGCCGAGGTTTCGTCCGGGCGTTCGCTCAGGACGCATTCGACGCGTACCGAGGCCGGCACCATCAGCGCGCGGGGAGCCTGGCCGAGCAGGTTGCGGGTGATGGCGACTTGCGGTTCGCGTTGCAATGCCGCGCTCATGGTTTCGCTGACGATGACGTCGGGCAGGGCATCCGGGTCGAGTTCGACTGTCGCCGCATCGGCCTGGACCCAGGCCCTCACACGATCCTCCAGGCCGAGAGCCGTGACCAGCCTGCGCGCCGGCGCCAGCGCCTCGGCGTGGATGTCGAGCATGGTGAAGCGCGCCCGGTGCGCCGGCCACAGCGCCAGCAGGGGCAGCAGCAGGAAGGCGTACGGCCCGCAGCCGGCGTACAGCACCCGCACCGGACGCCCTTCGCAGCGCGCCGCCGCCTGCTCCAGCGCCCGCGCCGCGCCCTGGATGAAGGCGGCGCCGCGCAGGAATTCGTGTGCGCAGAGCGCGGCATTCACTGGCGACACCGCCAGGCCCGAAGGCAGCCGGCTCTCGCCATCGCCGATATTGCACTGGACCGACAGGTCCATGCCGGACAGCCTTTCCGCGAGCAGGCGCAAGTCCCGGATCGGCAAGATGGCCTGGCGCAGGTCGGGCGCCGCGGACAGGATGGCGTGGGCGAGTTCGTGCAGCCGCGCGAGCGCATGGTCGGAATCGCTTATATCCATTCGGTTCGAGGGTCGATGGTATCGGGCAGGTAGGTCAGGTATTGCACCATGCGCGGCAACGTGCCGCGATTGGGCGTGGCGCAGTGGGGCAGGGCCTGGTGCCACAAAATGAAGTCGCCGGCCTGGCCCGGCACCGGAGTGGGGCACAGGTCGTGCAGCGCCCAGTCGCGCGGGTGGATCCCCGCCGGGACGCCGGCCAGCCAGTCCGGCAGGCGGTCGTGAAAGCCCGGCACGCAGTGGAAGGCGCCGTCGAGCGGGCCGCAGTCGCCCAGGTACAGCAAACCCTGCAGCCTGAACGGCATCGGCAGGGACAGGCTCGCGTCCCAATGGAGCGGGCTGCCCTGGAAGCGCGAGTCGCGCGTCTCGGGCGGATTGAAACTGACCTTGTCGATCGACGGATAGATCGCGCGCGTGCCATACAGCTGCTCGCACACGCGGCGCACCAGCGGCGCGGCGCGGTTGGCGGCTAGCGCCGGATGGCCGTAGAAGTCGAGCATCATGCCGCGCTTGCCCGGGTGGTCGCGGTACCAGGACGCCGGATCGCCTGGGCTGGAGTCGAGGAAGTCCCAGATCGCCGCGCACGCTGCCTCGCATTGCGCGCGCGGCACGGCGCCCGGCAGCACCAGGTAGCCGTCGCGGTCCCAGGATGCGCGCTGGGCGGTCGACAGTTCTCCGTTGGGAGCGCTGGCAGATTCCTCGCCGGCCGCAGGTGGCCGGCCGTGTTCCAGCAGCCAGTCCTGGAAGGCTTGTCGGCCCGGACGCTCCCGATGCAGGAACTGCAACGCGGTCTCGATCGAGATGCCGCGCCGGTACAGCGCCCGGACCTGGCGTTGCCAGTCCGGCCCACTCGCGGCGCCGCGCATGCCCGCGCTGCGTTCACGCAGCGCTTCGAGCGCGGCCTCATCGTTGGAGGCGTCTGTCGTGCTCAGACCAGCCACAGGCCCGGGCCGGTGAACTGAGCGTCCAGCACCCCGTCCTGCGCCACCCAGGTCGCGACCAGCTCGGCTCGGGTATGGGTCGCCAGGTAGCTCTCCCAGCTCGCCTTGCCGCCGGCGGCGTCGGCTTCCAGGCCCGAGTTGTCGTACAGGGCCTGGACGAACAGCCCATCGCTGACGCCGTCGTAGCGCACCTTGAACTCGTCGCTGTGGATGAAGACATCCACCAGCCCCTCGCCGTCAAGTTCCCGGCCCACCCACCACTTGAAGCCGCCCATGTCGCCGGGGCGGTCGAACAAGGTCTGGTACAGGAGGCCGATCTGCTTGAGCGTTGCCAAGTCTCCCTGCAGGAAGCCCAGGTCGAGCGTGCCGTCGTTGAATTCGCCCAGGTCGATGCCAAATAGCTGGTCGAGATCGCCGCTGGCCTTGTTTTCCACCTTCAGGTGGCCGTCAGCATCGATGATGAACTTATAATCGCCTTGCTTGCCAGTGTAGACGGCGGTATCGATTCCGCTGTCCATAATCCAGCCGTTCTCTCCGGCCACCGCGGCTTCGCCGATCAGGTAGCCGCTGGAAGTGTTCCATGTCAGCTTGTGTTCGTCACTGTACGCGATCCCCAGCAGTACGTCAGCGCGGCTCAGTGCCGGCGAACCTGCGTTGCCTGCCAGCTTAGCGGTCCAGAAGGCCAGGCCGGCGCTCTCTGGAGCCCGCCCGAGTGCATGCTGGTACAGCGTGTCGACGAACTCCCCGTCAGACAGCGTGTCGCCGCCGGCTGCCTGCCATTCGGGCGACTGCAGGAACAGCGTGGCCACGGCCTCGATGCTGGCGCCGCCCAGGGCCCAGAACGAGAGCCCGCCCAGGTCCGGCGCGCGGCCGAAGGCGGCGTGATAGAGCAGCGATAGCGAAGTGAGTATGCCCTTGTCGGCATTGAGGAAGGCGAGTTCGCCGCTGGCTGCGTTGAGCTCGGCCAACGCCAGGTCTTCGTGCTGGCCCGGCGCGAACAGCGCGGTTTCGTGGCGCGCCTTGAGCGTGCCGCTTGCGTCGAGGTAGAACTCCCACTCGCCCTGACTGCTGCGCCCGCCCTGCAGCACATTGTCGCCGGTGCCGCCCACCAGGCGGTCGTTGCCGATGCCGCCCACCAGGATATCGTCGCCGGAACCGCCGTCGAGCAGGTCGTCGCCGCCAGCGCTGCCGATGATGTCGTTGCCGCCGCCGCCCAAGAGCACGTCGTCGTCCGCGCCCAGGAAGATGTTTTGCGCGCTGTCGTCGCCGGTCACGAAGTTGCGGCCCTCGCCGCCGCGTACCGTGGCGGCGCCGATGATGGCGGCGAAGTCGACGTTGTTCAGCTGCACGGTGCTGCCGCCCGGCAGGCCAGTGGTGTCGATCACCAGGCCGATGGCGGTTGGGTTCTGGCCGCCATTCGGCGGCGTGGTCGAGCTGCCGTTGATCAGGATGGTCTGCGGCGTGCCCAGGCCCGGAGCCGAAGCCAGTACCAGCGTCTGGCTTTGCAGCAACGCATTCGGCGCCAGGCTCTCGATGAAGCCGGTGCCGTTGCCGGTCATGCCCTGCTGGGCGCTGGAGCCGTTCTCGGTCTGGTTCTCGATGCGGCGGATCAGGTCGAGCAGCGCCTGCGCATTGGTCAGCAGGTCAGACGGTCCTTCGGCCCGCATCCCGGTGCCGACCGGGAGGCTGACCAGCAGTTCGGTGCGCGGTCCGGTGCCGCTTCCGAGGCCCAGCGGAATATCGGCCAGGTTGCCGTTCGGCGTGTTCGGATCGTCGGGACGGCCGCTGGTCACGATGGGCACCGTCACGGCCTTGCCGGGCACGCCGGTGGCCGGATCGACCGGCAGCGTTTCGAGTTCCACTTTCACGCCGTCGATCGTGCCCGGTGCCGGTGGATTGGTCGGTGGATTCGGGTTGGTCGGCGGGTTGATGGTCTGCACGGCGTAGGCCGGGGACGGCGCGCTGCCCGAGCCCGGGTTACCGGCCACGTCGGTCACGCCTGCCAGGCTGACCGAGACCACGTTGGACGCCACGTTGGTGTTGGCGTTCGGCGTGAAGGTCGCGGTCCAGGTCTTGCCGTCGTCGGCGGTGGTGAACAGGCCCAGCGTGCCGTTCGGCGCAGTGACCGCGGAGTCGGCGAATCCGAACACGATCTCGTTGAAGGTAATGGTCACCAGGGCCGTTTCGCCGGCGCGCAGGTCGAGGTCGCTCAGCGTGACGGTTGCGGTCGGCGCGCGGGTATCGACCGCGTAGTTGCCGCTTGTCGCGATGCCGCTGTTGGCGTTGCCGGCCCCGTTGACGATGCCGGCATAGTTCAGGGTCAGGACGTTGCTGGCCGCGGTGGCGCCCGGGTTCGGGGTCAGGGTCGCGGTCCAGGTGATGCCGTCGTCCGAGGTCGGCGCCGACAGCGTGCCGTTCGGTACGGTCACATTGGCTGCGGTGAAACCGCTCACCACCTGGTCGAAGACGAAGGTGACCTTGGCGGTTTCTCCAATCGTGAGCGCGGTGTCGTCGATGTCGATCGGCTCGGCCAGCGCGGGAGCCGTGGTATCGACCGCGTAGTTGCCGCTGTCGACGCTGCCCGCCCCGGCGTTGCCCGCAAGGTCTCTGATGCCGGTGTAGTCGAGGGTCAGCACATTGGTGGCGTCGGCGGTGCGATTGGCCGGGGTCAGGGTCGCGGTCCAGGTGATGCCGCCATCGAGCGACGCCAGGTTCGATAGCGTGCCGTTGGGGACCGCGACGTCGGCTTTGCTGAAGCCGGTCACGGCCTCGTTGAACACGAAGGTGACGGTGGCCGTCTCGCCCGAAGCCAGGTTCGTGTCCGAGATCTCGATGTCCGAGGCGAGCGATGGGCGCACGGTATCGACCGCGTAGTTGGCGCTCTCGCCGATGCCGGCGCCGACATTACCGGACTCGTTGCGGATGCCGGCATAGTTCAGCGTGAGCACGTTGGTGGCCTCGCTGGCACTGGCATTCGGGGTCAGGATGCCGGTCCAGGTCGTGCCGCCGTCCACGCTCCCGAGTTGCGTCAGTGTGCCGTTGGGGACGTCGACGTCGGCTTCGGTGAAGTCGAACACCGGGCCGTTGAACGTGAACGTGACGATGGCCTCGTCGCCGATCTTGAGCGCGGTGTCGGAGATCTCGATCCGCCTGGCCAGCGCCGGCGCCGTGGTGTCGATCGTGTAGTTGCCGCTCTGCTGGGTGCCGACCCCGGGGTTGCCGGCCACGTCGGTGATCGCGGTGAAGTCCACGGTCAGGACGTTGCTGGTGTCGACCACGCCGGTGTTGGGGGTGAGGGTGGCGGTCCAGGTGATGCCGTCGTCGCTCTCCAGGTCGCTCAGCGTGCCGTTGGGGACGGTGACGCTGGCGATGGTAAAGCCCGTGACCCTCTCGGTGAAGGTGAAGGTGACGGTGGCGGTCTCGCCGCTCGTCAGCTCGGCATCGGAGAACCCGATCGGCAGGGCCAGCGCCGGCCGCACGGTGTCGACCACGTAGCTGGCGCTGTCGACCGGCGTGCCGCCGCCGTTGCCTGCCGCATCGAGGATGCCCGTGTAGTTCAGGGTGATCGCGTTGCCTGCCGCGGTGGTGCTGGCGGCGGGGCTCAGCGTGGCGGTCCAGGTGATGTTGTCCGCGGTGACCAGGTTGGTGAGCGTGCCGTTGTCCGCCTGCAGATTGTCCAGGTCGAAACCGGTGATGGCCTCGTTGAACACGAAGGTCACGGTGGCGGTGTCGCCGATCTTGAGCACGTTGTCCGAGATCGTGATGCCGCCGACCAGGTGCGGGCGCACGGTGTCGATTGCGTAGTTGGGGCTCTGCTCGATGCCGACGCCGGCATTGCCAGCCAGGTCGGTGAGGCCCGTCATGTCCAGCGTCAGGACATTGGTGGCGTCAACGGCCCCATCATCCGGGGTCAGCGTCGCGGTCCAGGTGACGCCGCCGTCGCTGGACGACAGGTTCGTCAGCGTGCCGTTGGGGATGCTCACATCGCCGGTGGTGAAGTCCTTCACGGCCTCGCTGAAGCTGAAGGTCACCGTGGCCTGGGCGCCGACATTGAATGCGGTGCGGCTGAGCGTGATGTCGGCCGTCAGGGCCGGCGGCGTGTGATCGAAGCGGTAGACCTCGCCGTTCGTGTAGCCGCCTGCGATGGCCTGGCCGTGGCTGTCCTCGATGCCGGTGCCGTTCGGATTGAGGTCGAGCCGCAGCGTGCCGTCGCCGCTCACGTTGGTGACGGTGATGATGTAGGTGTCGCCTTCGCCGTCGATTCCGCTGATCTGGCCGCTCGCGCCGTTCCCGACCAGGGTGAAGTCGCCGGCGTCGACGCCGGTGACGGCGTCCGAGAAGGTGACGGTGTACTGGACCGTGTTCGCATTCGTGTATTCGTCGCCGACGCGCTCGATGGAGGCGACGCCGGCCGCCAGCGCGTCGACCAGCACGTCGCTGGTGGAGGCGCGGTTGTTGAGCGTGACGACGATATCGTTGCCGGCGAGGTCACGGATGGCGCCGTTGTTCAGGGCGATGCTGCCCGACAGCGTCACGCCGTTGGCGTCGGCATTGCCGGCCACGACGGTGTAGCTGAATACCAGGGCGCTGGTGCCCGAACCGCTCTTGTACGTCGCCAGCACCGTGCCGCCAGTGTCGAGCGTGAGGCCGATCGAGGGCGTGCCGTTGGTGCTGTCGACCGTGACCGCTTCGTCGAAATTGACGGTGAATTCGAGCGGCTGGCCGGTGCGGTAGGTGCCGGCCAGCGGTCCGCCGACCGAGGTGACGGTGGGCGCGACACGGTCGATGTCGTAGGCTTGTCCGGCGGTATAGCCGGGCGCCGCGTTGCCGGCGCTGTCGACGATGCCGGTGCCGGTGTTCTTGAGGTCCAGGCGCAGCGTGCCGTCGCCGCTGATGCCGGTGACGGTGACGGTGTAGGTGCGGCCGTCGCCGCTGTCGACCGGCGCGCCGATGGTGCCGGCGGCGGTGCCGTTGCTGTTCAGCTGGAAGTCGTTGGCGGTCACGCCGGTCACGGGTTCGGTGAAGGTGACGGTGTAGGTGACCGTGCCGAGGTTGGTGGCGCCCGTTACGGGTGTTGCGCGCACGATCGAGTCGACCTGTGGCGCGGTATGATCGAAGGTGTACGTGCTGCCGCTATTGAAGCCGCCGGAGACCAGGTTGCCTGCCGGGTCGGCGATCCCGGTGCCGCTGTTCTTCAAGTCAAGGCGCATGGTGCCGTCGCCGCTGATGCCATTGACGGTAATGGTCCAGGTGACGCCGTCGTTGCTGGTGGCATTGGAGACGGTGCCGGTTGCGGTGCCGGTCGGGAACAGGGTGAAGTCGTCGGCGCTCACGCCGCTTACTGCTTCGGAGAAGGTGACTGTATACGTGACAGAAGTGGCATTGGTGCTGCCTGGGCCTGGATTGGCGGGCACGATCGACGTCACGGATGGGGCGGTGCGGTCGACGCTGTAGAGCTGGCCGTTCGTGAAGCCGGCCGCGGCAGGATTGCCGGCCTGGTCCTGGATGCCGGTGCCGCTGCCCTTCAGGTCCAGGCGCAGCATGCCGGTGCCGCTGATGTCGTTGATCGTGACGGTGTAGGTGCTGCCGTCGCCGTTGGGTGTCACTGTGCCGATGGTGCCGCTGGCGTTGCCGGTCGTCGTGGTCAGCGTAAAGTCGTTGCTGTCTACCCCGTCCACACTCTCTGAAAAAGCGACAGTGTACTGGAGCGTGGCAAGGTTGGTGACCCCGGGTCCAGTCGTGGTGCGGATGATTGAAGCCACAGTCGGCGGAGTGCTGTCGCCAGGGGCGTCGGCGCTGACGTCGGCGATCGTTATGCTGTGGAAATTGAGTTGGGAAGAGTCAACCGGTTGGAATGGGTTTTGCGACTCCGCCACGACTGTCCACTTTATGGTGACCGAGGCTACGCCTTGGTCGGACGTATCAGTGATCGTGCTGATGAGTTCACTTGCTCTGAAAGGGGTTGATGAGCGAGGTTCGTAAAGGCCTTGCATCGTATGAGTGGAAATGACCTCATTGTCGATGCCGCTGGTAATAATCTGCAGCGCAGAGAGTGCGGTGAACGAGTAGCCAGGCGGGTGGGGATATTCGAGGAGTGAGAAGGTGAAATCCTGGAAAGTAAATGTCTTCGCGATCGACCCTCCTTCCGCCCTGATAACAACTTCGCCGCTGACGGATGGTACGTCATCTAAATAGTAAAAATAGCTACCTTCCTGTACGATCTTGTTGGTAATGAGGAATTTATCCCCAACTTTGACGAAACCCTGGTCGCCTGGAGCGACGGTCGGCGGTGGCCCGCCGAAATCGTAGGTGTCGTCAGCAGTGCCCTGCCACGCTAGCACTCCAGTATAATTTCTTAGAGAATTCAGCGATAGCGGACTGGAGCTCTCGATCGTTCCACTGATGCGTTCGAGTTCCCAGTCTCCTCCTGCCGCGAAGGCGCCAGTCAGGTTGGTTGAGGCGCCGACGTCGGCATTGGTAGCCTTTGCAAGTTCTTCCACAAAGATCTGGCCATTGGTTCCAGCACCAACTTCGCACCCGTACAGCAAAATGTCGGCGCCAGGATCGAGTGCGGCACGGATCGTGGAAAGCTCATCGGCGTGGGACGGCAGGCTATCGGTGGTCAGTGCCAGCGTACCGAGCGATACTGCTCCTTCGCGGCCATGAGAAACGATGTGCAGCGCATCGATGCCGCTGCGTCCGTGCAATATCTGCGCCATCTGCGCCAGGCCATCGGCAGCCGCATCCAGGACATGAACCTCGGTATCCGGCGCCAGGCCGACGAGCAGCGACTGATAGTCGGCGATGTCCGCCATGACGAACACGATGGGGTTCCGCGTCGGCTGGGGCAGTGGCGACATTGGATCGGAGGGCGGGAGTGGGAACGGAGTCGATTGGCTCATGGTGCGGACATTATGGAATTCAGAACAAATAGGGCGATGGCATTGACGCCACCGCCCGTCCGGGGGAATTATTGTTTAGGCGGAAAGACGCCTTCCAGCGCGATGATGAAGCGCAGGGGCAGGAACGGCTGCATATTGTTGTGCGGCTGGCTGCCACCCGCCAGAGACAGCGCCAGCGGACTCATTTCCACGGTAGGCGTGGGCGCGAAGCCATTCGTGTCCAACACGGGACGGACCGACTTCGGCGTCTTGGTCCAGACTGCGCCGGCGGGATCGGCCAGCTTTCCCTGGTTGTCGATCGCCTGCGGCGTATGGCTGTGGGCTGGCATCTGGCTTTCCAGCAGGGTCACGGCCGCTTCCCCTCCTTGCTCGCCTACCTGCCTCGGCGTCAGCCCCGGGCCAGTTCCCTGGTGCATCGGCACGCGGCCGTTCAGGTTGGGCAGCGCGAAGGTCGTGCGGCCATCGCCGCCATATATCGCGCCGATCACGGTGAACAGGATCTGGTTCTGCTGGACGGGCATGATCTGGCCGTTGCAGTCAGCCCAGCCCAGAGGGGGGAAGGTACCGGAAAAAATGCGAACTTCGCCAACGTAGGGATCCATTGGTTTCTCCTTATGGGCGCGATGGGAAGATGCCCGCCGTGGCGATGCAGAAATTGATCGTCAAGTAGGGCTGCATATTGTTATGTGCTTGCGAGCCGCCGGCCACGCTCACCGCAGCGGCGCCCATCTGGACATCAGGGGCAGTTGCCGAATAGGTGCTGGGGATTTGGGGCCAGACATTGCCCGCCGGCGGGACCAGCGTGGCGGGCTCACCGGATGCCGACACCGAATGGGTATGCATGGGCATCTCATTGAACGTGAGGGTATGTGCAGCCTCGCCTGCCGCCGCTCCCAGCGGATAGCCAGGCGACGTGTTCAAGGGCACGCGGCCACGCAGGTCGGGCAGGGCGAAGGTGGTGCTGCCGTTGCCTCCGTACTGGGCGCCTAGCAATGCGAACAGTGCCTGGTTCGTCTGGATCGGCAGGATCTGGCCCTGGCATGGCAACCAGCCGCGCGGAATCACGCCGAATGAAAATAACCTGATCTCGCCTACAAACGGTTCAGCCATGAATTGTTCTCCTTGATGTGCTGTTACGATCAGCCTTGGGATGGGTACATCCCTACGGTCGCGATGATGAAGGTCAGGACCATGTAGGGCATGACGTTATCGTGAGGCTGGCTGCCGCCGGTGGATGAGATCGCCGCGGAGGACATCGCCACGAGGGGCGTGCCCGCGGCAGGCTGATCGAACACCCTCTTCGAGGCCCAGACATTGTTGGTTGGGAGAGCCTGGTCTCCCGCACCCGACTGGGCGGCCGGGAGGTGGACGTGCGCCGGCAGTTGAGATTCGAGCAAGGTCACGGTCTCGGTGCCGGCCTTCTGGCCCATCACATAATTGCCGCCACCGCCAGTCCCCATGCTGATCGGCACCCGGCCGCGCATGTCGGGCACCCCGAATGTGGTCCTGCCGTCGCCGCCATAAGTCGTGCCGAGCAGGCTGAACAGTATTTCGTTCTCCGAGATCTGCAGTATCTGGCCATCGCACATGGCCCATCCCTGCGGCGCATAGGTCCCGGCGAACATCCGGATCTCGCCCACATATTGATCGGACATCTTATCTCCTCGTTCTGGAATAAAACCTGTGAAAAAACGTCATACGACCGGAGGGGCGCCATAAAAAATCGATATCTCGTGACGGGTATCGAGGCTGTCTCTGTCTTGTTTTTGGGAAATTCTACATGAGGGTTTGGCGATACTGTCCCATCAATATCGATTGTTGCCCCAAATTAAATATTTTTTTTACCGAAAGTTGTAATGGCACTACAAGAAAGCGTCTTTCAGTCGCTCGCAAGCCATGGCTCGCTGCCAGCTATATCTGTTGCAATCCACCCTTGGAGTTTTGATTTGCGCGAGTACTCGATGCAGGGGGAATATTCGTATATAAAAAGGCAATCCCCGAACTGGAAATGTGGTGGCTGTTATGAAGCCGGATGACCGTCTCCAGTGTTGGGAAGATTTTTTTCCAGGAAGGCGGACCGATCAGCCGGTCGCGCGCGCCTGGGACTCGCCGGCATGGCAAGCCAGGGAGCACGATGAAGGATGGTCGGAGGCAGGGACGACTCGCGACCGCCACGTCGGTGGTTGCCGCAACGGTAGATGCAGAGATGGATGATGCTGGCGCGAGCGTCCGGCCCGATCGGCGCCGTCGTTCAGAACACTTCCGGCACGATAATCTCCGGCGGCACCGGTCGCCGCACATAATCGTCGTGGTACTCACGCTCGGGCAACTCGATCGTCGGCCGGTCGACCTCGACATATGGCATCTGCTGCAGCAGGTGATGGATGCAATTGAGCCGCGCGCGCTTCTTGTCCACCCCTTGCACCACCCACCAGCGCGCCTCCGGGATATGGGTGCGCTCGAGCATGACTTCCTTGGCCCTCGTATATTCTTCCCAGCGCCGGCGCGATTCCAGGTCCATCGGACTGAGCTTCCACTGCTTGAGCGGATCGTGGATGCGGCTCAGGAAGCGCGCATTCTGTTCTTCGTCCGAGATCGAGAACCAGTACTTGATCAGCTGGATGCCCGAGCGAACCAGCATGCGTTCGAATTCGGGCACGGTCTGGAAGAACTCCTCGTACTGCTCGTCGGTGCAGAAATCCATCACGCGCTCGACCCCGGCGCGGTTGTACCAGCTGCGGTCGAACAGCACGATCTCGCCGGCCGCCGGCAAATGCGACACATAGCGCTGGAAGTACCACTGGGTGCGTTCGCGGTCGTTCGGCGCCGGCAGCGCGGCCACCCGGCAGACCCGGGGATTGAGGCGCTGGGCGATGCGCTTGATCACGCCGCCCTTGCCGGCGGCGTCGCGGCCCTCGAACAGGATCACGACCTTGTGGCCGGTGTGCACGACCCAGTCCTGCAGCTTGACCAGCTCGGCCTGCAGGCGGAACAGTTCATGGAAATACTGGCGCCGGGCTTCCTTCTCTTGCTCGGTGCGGGTGGGCGAGGGCAGCAGCGTCTCGGGATCGAGGTCGCGGTCGTCGAGTTCGAGCTCGAGTTCTTCGTCGTAGCTGTCGGTGAGGTCGCGCTGCACGCGGTGCGAGAGGTCGGTAGGTTGGATGGCGGACATGGCGACCTCAATTTTTGGAAGAGTAGTGGGGGACGAACAATAGAGGCCAGTCTAGCGCCGTGTCGTGTCATCGATATGACAGCGCCCTGGCTGCGCGCGGCTGGGCTGAGCGGCGGCGTGCTATACTGGCGCCGTTCCGACTCTCGCCCCGTATATGAGACGATTCATCGTCATCTGCCTGACCCTGCTGCTCCCCCTGAACATGTTTGCCCTGGCCATGGCCGCATCCGCGATGCAGCCGGCCGCAGCGACGGAACACGTCACACCTTCCGAAGTCCTCATTCACACGGCCGATCTCGAGACGGATGCCGCCGTGCCCCTGTTCGCCGACGCCTACCTGGGCGGCGGCTACGACTGCCAGTCCGGCTGCGACATCGACCCCGATGAACCGCCGGCCGGCGCCGACGTCCACGATTCGGTCTACGAAGACCTCGGCCTGCAACTGTCCGGCAGGCCGGGAGGCGCGGTCGCGCCGCGGGCGCCGCCGCCCGCCAATCACGCCTCGTTCCCTCCGCTCAAGCCCCCGCGCACGGTCTGACGGCCTGCCTGCGCCGCACCCGCGGCGCTCCTGGCCGATCACGAACTCCGCATCGCGGCGCATGTCCCCGGACTGCGTTGCCATGACGGCGCTCGCGGCCGCGACAAACTTTTGCGAAATAACGAGGTAACACCATGGAATGGCTCTTCGACCCGGCAATCTGGGCGGGTCTGCTCACACTCGTTGTCCTGGAAATCGTCCTGGGCATCGACAACCTGATTTTCATTGCGATCCTGGCCGACAAGCTGCCGCCGCACCAGCGCGACAAGGCGCGCCTGATCGGCCTGACCCTGGCCATGCTGATGCGCCTGGGCTTGCTGACCATCGTCTCCTGGCTGGTGACGCTTACCACGCCGCTGTTCGCGCTGGGGCCATGGTCGCCCTCCGGACGCGACCTGATCCTGCTGCTGGGCGGCGTGTTCCTGCTGTTCAAGGCCACCGTCGAGCTGCATGAACGCCTCGAAGGCATCACCCATTTGCAGACCCAGTCGAAGGTGTATGCCAGCTTCGGCGCCGTGATCGTGCAGATCGTGGTGCTCGATGCCGTGTTCTCGCTCGACGCCGTGATCACCGCGGTCGGCATGGTCGACCAGTTGGGCGTGATGATGGCGGCCGTGATCATTTCGATCGGCGTCATGATCGTGGCGTCCAAGCCGCTGACCCGCTTCGTCAATGCGCATCCGACCGTGGTCGTGCTGTGCCTGTCCTTCCTGCTGATGATCGGCCTGTCGCTGGTGGCCGAGGGCCTGGGCTTCCACATCCCGAAGGGCTATCTGTACGCGGCGATCGGTTTCTCGATCCTGATCGAGGCCCTGAACCAGTTCGCGCGCCGTAACTTCCTCAAGAACGAGGCGCGCATGCCGCTGCGCGACCGCACTGCCGACACCGTGCTGCGCCTGATGGGCGGCAAGCGCCGTGCCGACACCGAGGCCGACACCAGCGATGCGCAGGAAGAAGAAGCGCAAGCCTTCGGCGTCGAGGAACGCAATATGGTCAGCGGCGTATTGACCCTGGCCGACCGCTCGATCCGCTCGGTCATGACGCCGCGTTCCGAGATGTCGTGGGTGAACCTCGACGACGACAGCGACGACATCCTGCACCAGTTGCAGGAGTCGCCGCACAGCCTGATGCCGGTCGGCCGCGGCCAGCTCGACAACCTGGTCGGCATCGCCCGCACCAAGGACCTGATCAGCCAACTGGTGCTGCAGGCGCGCATCGAGGATGCCGTCACCGATGGCAATGGTCCGATCCGTAGGCCGATCCTGCTGCCCGACACCGCCGGCGTGCTCAAGGCCATGGACACGCTCAAGCGCGCCCACGGCCAGCTGGTGCTGGTGACCGACGAATTCGGCATCGTCCAGGGCCTCCTGACCCCGGTCGACATCCTGGAGGCGATCGCCGGCGAGTTCCCCGACGAGGACGAGCAACTGGCGATCCAGCCCAAGGGCAAGGGCGAGTGGGAAGTCGATGGCGCGGCCGACCTGCACCAGTTGGAGCAGGTGCTGGACACCGAAGGCCTGGTGAGCAGCGACGACGAATACACCTCGCTGGCCGGCTTCCTGCTGGCGCGCTTCGAGAGCTTGCCCGAGCCAGGCCAGGAAATCGAGATCGACGGGATGCGCTACCGCATCCTGGCGGTCGAGGAACGCCGCATCGCCAAGGTGCTGGTCCAGCGCGTCGTGGCGGAAGCGCCGGACACGCCGGGGCAGGCGGCTTGAACACCCATTTTTTACCGTAACCGTACCGAGAAGGACATCATGAAACGTACTCTCCTGTTTATCGCGACCAACGTGGGCATCATGCTGGTGCTGGGCATTACCGCCAGCCTGCTGGGCGTGAACCGCTTCCTGACCTCGAACGGCCTGGATTTACCCAAGCTGCTGATGTTCGCCGGCCTGATGGGCTTCGGTGGCGCCTTCATTTCGTTGCTGCTGTCCAAGCCGATCGCCAAATGGAGTACCAAGGCGCGCGTGATCGAGCAGCCTTCCAACTCGACCGAGCAGTGGCTGCTGAACACGGTGGCGGGCCAGGCCCAGCGCGCCGGCATCGGCATGCCCGAAGTCGCGATCTATGAAGGCGAGCCGAATGCCTTCGCTACCGGCGCCACCAAGAACTCATCGCTGGTCGCGGTGTCGACCGGCCTTCTGCAATCGATGACCGAGCAGGAAGTCGAGGCCGTGCTGGCCCACGAGGTGGCCCACATCGCCAACGGCGACATGGTGACCCTGACCCTGATCCAGGGCGTGGTCAATACCTTCGTGATCTTCCTGGCGCGCATCGTCGGCTACTTCGTGGACGGCATGCTGCGCAAGAATGACCAGGAGAACAGCGGCCCCGGCATCGGCTATATGGTCACCGTGATCGTGTGCGAGATCGTGTTCGGCCTCCTGGCCAGCATCATCGTGGCCTGGTTCTCGCGCCAGCGCGAATTCCGCGCCGACCGCGGCGCCGCCAACATCATGGGCCAGCCGCAGCCGATGATCGCCGCATTGCGCCGCCTGGGCGGCATGGTTGAAGGCGAGCTGCCTAAGAATATGAGCGCCTTCGGCATCTCGGGCAAGGGCGGCGCGATGGCGCTGTTCTCGAGCCATCCGCCGATCGAAGAGCGCATCGCGGCGCTGCAGGCGCGCTAATCGTTCGTGGGAATGCCTGGCACCCCGATCCGGATGGCGCGCGAGTAGTCGTCCGCATCGAGGTCGGCCTTGCGGGCGCGGGCGTTGATGTGCCCGCGTTGCTGCAAGACCGCATACGACAGGCCAGGCGTCAACGCTCCCTGGTCGTAGGCATACTCGGCGAAATGGCCGGATGCCAGCAGCCGGTAGTCGAGCGGCAGCGTCGGGTCGATGTGGCGCGCCAGCTCGAACAGGATCGTGGTACAGTTGCTGGTCAGGGTGTTGTAGAACTCGGGCTGGCCGCGCAGCCGCTCGGCGCGCTCCAGGTAGTCGAGCAGCACCGAGCGCAGTTGCGCCGGCGTTGCGCGCAGCCGGTACAGGTAGACCTGCTCGCCGCGCGCATTGCTGCGCGTGCGGATCAGGTCACGCTCGTCGGCCGCGACGATCACCTGCTCGAACTTGCGGAAGAATCCGCCGATCGCCGAGAACTGTTCGTCGCGCTCTTTGCGGATCTCGAGCGAGAACACCAGCCTTTGCCCGTCGCTGAAGCTGAACGACACCAACGTGTGGGCAATGTGCGGTCCCATCCAGTAGGACAGCACCAGGTCGGCCGATTCAAGTTTCGCCAGGTCATAGCGCCGCGTTTCCCAGCGTGGCGTGTAGTCGGTCTCGGTGCGCCACTCGAAGGCGCGCACATTGCGCAGTTCCAGGCGCTCGCCATCGACCGTCGATTCGAGCAGGCGCGCCACATCGTCGGCCCACGGCCGATCATGCGACGGCGTGAGTGAGTGCCACCATCCCAGCATCGACAGGACGGCCAGGGCGGCGGCGAGCAGCAGCTTGAGCTCATGCTTACTGCCCGGCGCCCGCACCAGCGTCACCGCCACCGCGCAGCCGAGCAGGCACCATGCCGCGCCGAGGAGCAGGGCAGGCGCGCGCGCCAGCTGGAACCATAGCGCCAGTACGCCCCACGCTGTCGCGACGACGACGGGAACCGCCAGCGCGATCCTGGCCGGACGGCGCCAGTTCACTGCGCCTGCTCCGGTGCGGCCGCCTGCTCGGGCAGGAACCAGTTCAGGATCAGCGCGCACAGGCCGCCGGTGGCGACGCCCGATTCGAGCACATTGCGCACGGCGTGGGGCATATGGGCCAGGAATTCCGGCACCTGCGACACGCCCAGGCCGAGCGCCAGCGAGACCGCGATCACCAGCAGGGCGCGGCGGTCGAGCGTGACGCTGGCCAGGATATTGATGCCGGCCGCGGCCACCGCGCCGAACATGACCATCGCCGCGCCGCCCAGCACCGGTTCGGGCACTGCCTGGATCACGCCGGCCACCGCCGGGAACAGGCCCAGGATCACCAGGAACAGGGCGATCCACATGCCGACGTGGCGGCTGGCGATGCCGGTCAACTGGATCACGCCGTTGTTCTGGGCGAAGATCGAGCTGGGGAAGGTGTTGAAGATCCCGGCCAGCAGCGAGTTGGCGCCGTTGACCAGCACGCCGCCCTTGATGCGCTGCATCCACAGCGGGCCTTCGACCGGCTGGCGCGAGACCTTGCTGGTGGCGGTCACGTCGCCGATCGCCTCCAGTGAGGTGACCAGGTAGATCACGATCATCGGGATGAACAGCGACCAGGAAAAGCCCAGGCCGAAGTGCAGCGGCGTGGGCACCTGGAACAGCGGCGCCTCATGCATGCCGGTGAAGTCCAGCCGGCCCATCCAGCCGGCGATGGCGTAGCCGACGGCGAGCGCGATCACGATCGCGGCGCTGCGCAGCCACACTACCGGCACCCGGTTCAGGATCACGATGATGGCCAGCACCACGCCCGACAGCAGCAGATTGTCGCCGGTGGCGAAGCTGCCGTTGGCCATGGCGCTGTAGCCTCCGCCCATGCTGATCAGGCCGACCTTGATCAGGGTAAGGCCGATCATCAGCACCACGATGCCCGTGACCAGCGGCGTGATCAGGCGTTTCACGAAGGGCAGCACGCGCGACACGCCCATCTCGATGAAGGAACCGGCGACCACCACGCCGAAGATCGCCGCCATC
>Ga0308157_10004094_pt1 | contig 19862 bp, 15 predicted proteins | sample PhyBR1_FD_201035 | JGI IMG/M metagenome (GOLD analysis project Ga0308157, IMG submission 201035) | Phyllosphere microbial communities from UC Gill Tract Community Farm, Albany, California, United States - DLSLB.R1 | ecosystem: Host-associated > Plants > Phyllosphere > Unclassified | place: USA...
AACTCACAGATTTAAAAACGAATAAGCGTAAAATTCTTCAGGACCTCTTAATTGTTCTTGAACCATATGCTCCTCATATTACAGAAGAACTATGGACTTTATTGGGGAATGAAGCAGGAACCATTTCTTATGCTAAATATCCTGAATTTAACGCGGAATATTTGGTAGAAAGCGAATTTGCATATCCTGTGTCATTCAACGGAAAAATGAAAATGAATCTTCCGCTGGCATTAGATCTTGACCAATCGGCAGTAGAAAATATTCTGAAAGAAAATTCAGATGTACAAAGATTCTTAGATGGAAAACCGGTTAAGAAGATCATATTTGTAAAAGGAAAAATTATAAATATAGTGGTGTAAACCAATACAATGAAAATCTGAAAGCCTGCTATCAGCAGGCTTTTTTTGCACTTTAATTTAATAATTAGCTTTAATGCCTTGTATAATAAACCAATTAACAATTACCTACCTGGATTCCCAACACTTAAGAGCAGAAAGTTTTATGTATAAAATATATTAAAGAAACTATTTAATAAATAGATAATAATCTGTTCATATCCAAGGAACATTGACACACATTACATTAACAGCAGATTCATTAATTACAGCCTCATAATTAGATTTTATCTTGACCATTTCTTGCCCGATTTCAATCGTACCTGTATTGGGTCTTAATTGGGTAAGTAACGGGTGAGATACGGGTAATCTCCTATTGACTGAGGTGAATAATCGAGCTCATAAGCTTACAATACTTTATCCTTAAACAGCAATTACTTTTATCATTCTAATGATATTTTACCACTCAATAAGTAGTTGTAAATTAATATTGGGTTAATATAGAAGACTCGATAAAAAACATGTTGAATGATTTTTTTAAAGAATTAAAACGTTGAATCGTTCTAATTCTTTAGATTCATCAATCATTTCTAGGGGGGTACTTGGGATTACTTTGCGTTATAAATATTCCATGATTTTTTTTGACTATAAAAATTAAATAGCCTATTTTCACTTGCTATGACAAAAATGCGCAAAACAGTCAAGAAAAAAGTAATTTCAGACCGTCAAATGAAACGAAATCTACTGTTTTGGAGCATTTCAATTCCCCTTCTTTTGGTCATAGCCATTTTTGGATGGCAACATCGTGCCGGACTTTCCTATCTCTTGATCAATTTGTTCGAAAAAGATAAAATGATCGCGGAGGATAATAGCAAATTTGATATTCGTAATGTGGAATTGATGCATCGTCACGAGGATAAAATTTTTGGTATCGATATCTCCCAATATCAGGGAAATATTTTCTGGGATGAAGTATTGACCATTAATGATCAGTTTCCTGTAGATTTTGTATTCATTCGCGCGACAATGGGAGGAAATGGAAAAGATTCTAAGTTTAAATATAATTGGAAAGAGGTTGGGAGTAAAAATAAACTTCGAGGGGCATATCATTACTTCAGACCGAATGAAAATTCTATAAAACAAGCTAATAATTTCATTAAAACAGTAAAACTAGGATACGGTGATCTTCCTCCTGTATTGGATATAGAAGAATTACCAAGAAACCAATCCATGGATAGCCTAAAAGCCGGTCTAAAACGTTGGTTGGACCATGTGGAAAAACATTATAAGGTAAGACCTATTTTATATTCAGGCGATAAATATTTCGCTGATTTTTTGGAAAAGGAATTTGCAGATTATACGCTTTGGATTGCTAACTATAACTTCTGGGTTGAAAAACCTAAGAAACATTGGAACTTCTGGCAGTTTTCTGAAAAAGGAACCGTAAAAGGCATTAAAGGTGCTGTAGATTTAAATCTCTTTAACGGTGATATTGAAGAGTTAGAAATGCTCTGTTTGCAATAGCATGTCAAATCAATGCCAACAACCTTATTTTGCTAAAGTTGTAGTAATAAGAACAGAAATAGTTTAGTATATTTAATATTAAAATAAATAATATATGGCTTCATTTAATGATATCATACAGAAGAACTCATTAGTTTTGATAGACTTTTCAGCAGCTTGGTGTGGTCCTTGCCAAACCTTAGCTCCAATATTAAAAGAGGTTAAAGATGAGATGGGAGAGAAGCTCTCTATTATCAAAATAGATATTGACAAAAACCAAGCTGTTGCAAGTAAATTTAAGGTTCAAGGAGTACCGACTTTAATTTTATATAAAGACGGAAATCAGGTGTGGCGCCAGAGTGGCTTACAGCCAAAACATGAATTGCTAAAGATTATTCAAAACCATAGTTCATAGCTTTTTAAGCTATTATCAATATTAATCGATATTGGCTATTTCATCAGAAGGTGAATTAAGAAGTTTAAGACTTAACTTATCTATTCGATGGCCATCCATATCCAATACTTCAAATTCCAGATTTTTGTAAACTACTTTTTCTCCTTCTTCTGGGATGTGGTCTAATAGTAGAAAAACTAAACCTGCTACTGTTGTTAAATTTCCGATTTCATCCTCATCATCTTCGCTTAAATCAAGATTAAACATTTCAATGAAATCGTTTAATTGATAACTACCATCAATAACATAGGACCCATCTTCACGTTTACGGATTGTTTTCTTTTCCTCAGTTTCGGGAGAGTCAAATCCGCCAACTAAGGAAGCAACTATATCAGTCATTGTGATGATTCCTTGAGGACTACCATACTCATCAACGACTACTGCTTGTAATACCTTTGCTGTTTTAAGTACTTTAAGGACATTATAGGCATAGGTATTTTCATTTACAAATGGTATTGGGCTTACCAGTTTACTTAAATCCATCTCATTCGAGGTCAAATATTCTTTGAGTAATGTTTTGACATGAACGAGACCGATAACATGGTCAAAATTACCGTTACAAACAGGGTATTCTGTATGTTCGTCAGCAAGAATACAGTTTTTGTTTTCTTCGAAGCTGTCTTGAATATCCAGATAAGTGATCTTACTCCGATGCACCATTAAGTTAATTGCTTTTTTATCACCTAGACTTAAAACTCGATCAACCATATCATGTTCAATACCCTCAATAGCACCACTATCTACGCCTTCGTCCACGAGTGCTTTAATTTCCTCCTCTGTTACTGAATTTTGATTTATTTTGATGTTAAATAATTTAACAATAAAATCCGTAGATACACTTAATAGCCAAACGAAGGGTTTAACAATTTTGGATAGTACTGACATCGGCACAGCAATAAAGGATGCATATTTTTCAGGAATTGCCATTCCAATTCGTTTAGGAACTAATTCACCAACCACCAAAGACAAGTAAGTAATAATTAAGACAACTAGAATTACTGATATTTGGCTACTGTACGGAACAAGAAAATCAACTTTAATCAGCTGTTTTTCAATAAAAGTAGAGACAGTTCCGCCAGAGAAAAAACCTGTTAAAATTCCAATGAGGGTTATTCCGATTTGAACTGTAGATAAAAAATTATTAGGATTTTCTTTTAGCTTAAGGGCGGCTTTAGCGCCATTATGTTTTGCACTATTTGCTTGTAAACGTGCTTTTCGACTCGAAACAATTGCTATTTCAGAGGCAGAAAGTATTCCGTTAAAGATTATTAAGATTAAAATGATAAGTATTTCCGTGACCATAGGGGGTATAAACGCTTTAGATGCTCCAAAATACAAAATTTTCTTATCAATACTTTAATTTAAATGCTTATAAAAACCGCTCTTAAAGAAACCTCAAAAAAATAATCTATGGATTGAATAATTATAAATTGTGCAACCGTTTGACTAAAAAAAAGATTTTAATTATTGATTCGTATTATTGATATTGCAATTACTTACATAGTATTATGAATGAAAAGTGAAGTGATGTCAACCAAAAAAACTGAAAAAAGCATAAAATCTGCCGAAAAATTTAAACTAGAAGGTGAAATTATAAACTCAACACCTTTTGGTTCCGGACATATAAATGATACTTTTAAAATTACGACCACTGGTTCTAATTTTAATCTTTATCTATTACAACGTATAAATCATCATATCTTTCAGGATGTTGAAGGCTTGATGAATAATATAGAAACGGTATGTAACCACTTAAAAAAGAATTTAGCCTATTTGGGCGAAAAAGAGGTTCAGAAACGTACCATGACTATTGTTCAGACTCATGATAACAAAAATTATCATAAAGATGAAAGTGGCGAATATTGGAGGATTTTTCTTCTAATTCCGGATACACGTAGTTATGATATTTTAGAAACTACAGAGCAAGCTTATTCCGGAGGAATGGCCTTTGGACAATTTCAAAAACAATTGAGCGATTTAGATCCCACTAAGATTGTTGAAATTCTTCCTAACTTCCATAATATCGAGTTTAGGATGAATAATCTTCGCGATGCTATTGCGAATAACCTAAAACAACGTGTTGAAGATGTTCAGAAACTTCTGGATTACATTTTTGAACGCGAAGAGAAAATGAGAACAATCCTAGAATTAGGGAGGATGAATAAACTACCTCTTCGAATAACGCATAATGACACCAAATTCAATAATGTTTTATTGGATAAGGATGATAATGTACAATGTGTAATTGATTTAGATACGGTAATGCCTGGTTATGTGGCATATGATTTTGGAGATGCCATCCGAACGATTATAAATTCTGCAGCAGAAGATGAAGAAGATATTAGTAAAATTGTATTGAATATCCCGTTATTTCAGGCTTTCACATCGGGGTATCTATCAGAAGCTAAAGACTTTCTTACCGAAGCGGAAGTAGATTCTTTGATACCAGGTGTTCATTTATTGCCTTATATGCAAGCTGTTAGATTTTTGACAGATTACATTAATGGTGATACCTATTATAAAATTTCTTATCCGGAGCATAACTTAGTCCGTACTAAAGCGCAATTAAAACTCGTTCACGAGCTAGAGATAAATAATAATAAATTAACAGAAATATTAGCTGAGAATTTAATGTCAAACTAATATGAAGCATCTTATAATAAGCAGGATTGATTTAAAAGACGTTGAACTAAACTATTGTGATTTATCAAATGCTTTAGCGACTTTGGAATGGAATTCTCTAGACCAAGCTCCCTGGAAAGATTCTTATCCCTATACTCCGCAAGCTCAGTTTCAAATTGCTTATGACGATCAGGCGATTTATCTTCATTATGATATTCAAGAGCAATTTGTTAAAGCCAAGTATATCCGCCCAAATGAAAATGTTTGGGAAGATAGCTGTGTAGAGTTCTTTATTTCATTTGATAATAGGAAAACTTATTATAATGCTGAATTTAACGTGTTGGGCACAGGACTAATCGGATATGGTAGCGCTGATAAATCACAACGGAAAAGACTGAGTTCAGAAGAAATTTTAAAAGTCGACAGCTTTTCACAAGTTCGTACTTTAAACGGTCAAAAGAGCTGGCAGCAGATACTTGTTATTCCTTTTGAAATTTACGGGCAAAAGGGAATAGATTTAAGTGGAGTGATAGCCCAGGCTAATTTCTATAAATGTGGTGACGAGTTACCGGATCCTCATTTTATTGCTTGGAACAATATTGATTATCCAAGTCCTAACTTCCATCTTCCAGAGTTCTTTGGAGAAATTAAATTTCAATAAATAATAGAAAAAAAATTGCGGCAGATTAATTTGAGGGTCAATCCGCCGCATTACATACATTTACCCATTACTATAAGGGTTTCTTATAAGAATTTCTCAACCCAGGCTTTATAAGCCTTTAAAAAATCGGCTAAGAAACTTTGACAATCTTTGTCAGTTAATTTTCCTTCTTTATCAAAATAGTTTGCAACATTTCCCAAATAGACTTCAGGTTGTGCCATAACCGGTACATTCACAAATACAAGGGATTGTCTCAGATGATGGTTCGCGCCAAAACCGGCAATAACGCCAATCGAAGAGCTGATTATGGCTCCTGGCTTCCCATTCCACATATTCTTTCCATAAGGCCTTGAAGCCACATCAATCGCATTTTTCAAGACAGCCGGAACACTGCGGTTATATTCAGCTGTAACAAACAATAAGGCATCTAATTTACCCACAGTCTTTCGAAAATCGCTGTATTCCTTTGGTGGAGTTCCTGCATCTAAATCCTCATTATATAAAGGAAGATTGCCGATCTCAATTATTTTAAAATCATAGCCTTTAGGAGCTATTGAAATAAGGTAATTTGCTATTTTTCTATTATAGGATTCTTTTCTCAAACTACCTACAAAAATTCCGACTTGTTTATTTGCCATAGTGTATTAGATTTCTTTATTCCATAACAATTTAGTTTGGAAAATGTTATTCAAAATTGATAATTGTCTTTAATTTACGTAGTGTTAGGGATAACAATATGAAAAACGAATTTGCAGAGGTATGGTTTTATAATCAAGGGTGGAAAGCTCATGAATTTCAGAAGAATTGCTGGAAAGCTATTGTGGCTGGAGAGTCCGGAATTTTAAACGCTCCCACAGGCTACGGTAAAACATTTGCCATCTGGTTTGGTATTCTGGCTTCATATTATGCTAAATTTGATGCTATAAATAATAATAAACCTAAAAAAAGAGCTTTGCATACCTTATGGATTACTCCTCTAAGGGCTTTATCTAAAGAGATTCATAAAGCAACCAGTCAAGTTTCCTATGATTTAGATTTGGATTATGAAATAGAATTAAGGACAGGAGATACCAATACAGCAGCAAGACAAAAACAACGTAAAAATCCACCACAGGCTTTAATCACAACGCCGGAAAGTGTCCATTTGATTCTCGCTAGTAAAGGTGGGCAAGAGTATTTTAAAGATCTGGAATTTATTATTGTCGATGAATGGCACGAACTATTAGGTTCGAAACGAGGTGTACTAATCGAGCTTGCATTAAGTCGATTAAAAGCAATAAATCCTAATTTGAAAATATGGGGTATATCTGCGACAATAGGAAATTTGGAAGAAGCTAAGGATATATTATTAGGTCCCGGTTTTGAGGGTACTTTAATAAAAGCAGATATCCAGAAAAGGATGGATATTCAAACTGTTTTCCCGGATAATCTAGAAAAGTTTCCCTGGGCGGGACATTTGGGAATTCGACTGCTAGATAAAGTTGTGGATATCATCAATCAATATCAAACAACCTTAATATTTACAAATACAAGATCACAGGCTGAAATATGGTACCAGCAAATCATTACGTCTTATCCTGAATTTGCCGGCTTATTGGCTATCCATCATGGTTCATTAAGTGATGAAGTCAGAAACTGGGTTGAGGAAGCTTTGCACGAAGGAAAGCTAAAAGCAGTAGTTTGCACCAGTAGTTTGGATTTAGGTGTTGATTTTAGACCGGTTGATTGTGTTATACAAGTTGGCTCTCCCAAAGGAATTGCCAGGTTCCTTCAACGGGCGGGACGTTCAGGACATAGACCAGATGCAACATCCATAATTTACTATGTCCCTACTAATTCGTTAGAGATTATTGAGGGAGATTCTTTAAAGTTTGCTGTTCAGGAAAAAATTGTAGAAAGTCGTATTCCATACCTTCGCTCATTTGATGTGCTGATTCAATATTTAATGACATTAGCTGTTGGAGATGGCTTTTATGCGGATGAAATTATACAGGAAGTAGCACAAACACATTGCTTTGAAAGTATTACCCAAGAAGAATTTGATCAGTGTATGTCCTTGTTGATCCATGGAGGTTCTACTTTACAGGCCTATGATGATTTTCACCGATTGGTTTTGGAAGATGGAGTGTTCAAAGTCACCTCCAGAAAAATAGCGATGAGGCATCGCCTTTCTATTGGAGCCATCGTGTCAGATTTGATGATGAGAGTAAAGTTTTTGTCAGGGAAATATTTAGGATCAATTGAAGAATCTTTTATTTCGAAACTTAATATCGGGGATGTATTTTGGTTTTCCGGAAGACAATTAGAACTCGTTCAGATTATGGCTAATGATGCCATTGTTAAAGTCTCGACAAAGAAAAAGGGGGTAGTACCTTCGTGGATGGGTGGGAGATTTGCTATTTCCCCTGACCTAGGTATTGCTATTAGACACAGCTTTAAATCTATTCATAAGACGAAAGGTATATCAGCTGAAATTAAATTCTTAAATCCGCTATTCAAAGAGCAGGAAACCTTATCTGCTTTACCAAAAGAGGATGAACTTTTAGTTGAATATATTCAAACTAAATATGGTTATCATCTATTTTTATATCCATTTGAAGGAAAATTAGTCCATGAGGGTATGGCTCAAGTCTTAGCATATCGTTTAAGTCTTATAAAACCTTCCACATTTTCTATTGCAACGAATGAATATGGGATAGAGTTACTATCAGAAACAGACTATTCCATTGATTCACAGTTATTAAAAGATTTATTTAGTCCCAAAGACCTACATAAGGATATTAATTCAGGAATCAATGTACAAGAAATGGCTAGGAGAAGGTTTAGAGATATTGCTGGTATCGCGGGATTAATATTTCAAGGTTTCCCCGGAAAACAGATGAAGAGTAAACATTTACAAGCGAATGCCGGACTTTTCTTTTCAGTTTTTTCGGAATATGAACCAGGAAATCTCTTACTTAGGGAAGCCTATGATGAGGTATTTGATTTTCAATTAGAAGAGGGGCGAATGCAGAAAGCATTTGAAAGAATCTCAAGGCATAAAATAGTTTTTTCAAAGCCCACAAAACTAACTCCCTTTGCATTTCCTATCTTTGCAGAATCATTCAGAGAAAGATATAGTAATGAGGATTGGCAAAGCCGCTTAGAGAAATTAAAAATGCAATTATTGGATGGCTAAACGAATAGAATTGAATGGACTTGAGCTTTATCTTTTACCTCAAAAGGCGCTATATATTCCTCATTATACGATGTTAATTATCTCAGATTGGCATTTAGGAAAATTAAGTCATTTTCGTAAGGAAGGATTATTTGTACCTGCACCAGACATAGAAGAGGAATTAAACCGTCTGAATTTGCTTATACAGAATTTAGAAATTAAAGAAATAGTTTTTTTAGGCGATTTGTTTCATTCAGATTGGAATTCCGATTGGGAAAAGCTTAAATCATATATCAATACGATTTCCAATCAGGCTATTAAGTTCACACTTACCAAAGGCAATCATGATATTTTACCTCATATTCATTTTGCAAATATGAATATGAGAATCAAAGAAGAAATAATTTTAGCGGAAGGTCTGGTTCTTTCTCATGAACCAATTTCAGGTTTGCCTGATTATCTATATAATATAGTAGGACATGTTCATCCAGGTTGTTTAATTGAAGCAGGTGCACGACAATCATTTCGATTGCCTTGTTTTTACCTGCAGAATAAAGTTTTGACTTTACCGGCATTTGGAAAGTTTACCGGGTTGCATATTGTAAAAAAAAATCAAGACAGTAGTATCTTTGCCATTGTAAATGATTCTGTAATTTCTATTTAAATATTCTCCGAGGCATTGATGCTATTCAATTTATTATTATATTAGAATAATCAAATGCTAAATTGATTTACCTTATTGACCATATAACCTTATTAAACTAAAAGAGATGATCTCAAAATATAATCTCATTACTTTATTTTTATTATTTACCAGCTGCATTTCCACTAAACCTGAGGTTAAAAGTACGCCTGACATCGTATGGACTATTGGAGGGTTTGAGCGGCCAGAAGGAGTAAATCCCATTATTACACCTGATTCGACAACAACATTCTTAGATCCTATGAGTGGCTCATTAGTCCGATGGGAAGAAAATGACACATTCAATCCGGGAGCAGTAGTAAAGGATGGAAAAGTTTATGTGTTATATAGAGCTGAGGACAAATATGGGATAGGTATTGGGTACAGAACTTCTCGATTAGGTTTGGCAGAAAGTCATGATGGTATTCATTTTACCAGAAGAAAAGAACCTGTATTATTCCCGGCAGATGATAACCAGAAAGATTATGAATGGCCAGGAGGCATTGAGGACCCTAGGTTGGCAGTAACCGAGGACGGCACCTATGTGGTATTTTATACGCAATGGAATAGAAAGGTTCCTAGATTAGGTGTAGCAACTTCCAAAGATTTAATCACTTGGAAAAAGCATGGCCCTATTTTTAAAAATGCCAAATATCAACAAGTATTCAATGAGGGGCATAAATCCGCTTCAATTGTTACCAAACTAAAAAAAGATAAGTTGGTTATTACAAAGATTGAGGGAAAGTACTTTATGTATTGGGGAGAACATGGTGTTTCAGGAGCAACTTCTACAGATTTAGTGAATTGGGAACCTGTCTTAGATGAAGAAGGGAAGTTGGCTAAATTTATTAATCCCCGTGATGGATATTTCGACTCAGCTTTAACAGAATGTGGACCTCCGGCAATATTGACAGATAAAGGAATACTTTTGTTTTATAACGGCAAGAACCATGATTCACAGGATCTTGCTGATCCAAGGTTTAATCTAGGTACCTATAGTGCAGGTCAAGTACTATTTTCAGCAAAAGAACCTGCTAAAGTGCTACAGCGTTTAGATGTGCCTTTTTTAAGACCTATGGAGGACTTTGAGAAATCGGGTCAATATAAAGATGGAACAGTATTTATTCAGGGTTTGACATATTTTAAAGACAAATGGTTCTTGTATTATGGATGTGCGGATTCTAAGGTTGCTGTCGCTGTATATGATCCGGATAAATTAGTGAATTTTGATGCTATCCCTGAAACAAAATAAAAATATATAAAACCTAACCCTATGAGTAAAATCTGGAAATACGTATTTATTGCCTCGCTTGGAGGATTTCTTTTTGGCTTTGAAACAGCAGTCATATCAGGAGCCGAAAAGATTATTCAAGAATTATGGCATCTCAGTTCCTTTTGGCATGGTTTCACAGTCTCTATATCATTAATAGGAACAATTTTCGGTGCAATAGCTGCCGCAAAACCATCTCAGAAGTTTGGTAGAAAACGTGTATTAAAAGTTGTCGCCTTACTATATTTGTTATCAGCAATCGGTTGTGGGCTTTCCTATAACTGGCACATGTTTCTTTTCTTCCGCTTATTAGGTGGAATCTCTGTGGGAGTAAGCTCTGTTGTTGGTCCTTTATATATATCGGAGATTGCCCCTGCTCAATTACGGGGCAGAATGACAGGAATGTTCCAAATTATGATCGTAAGCGGTATATTCATTGCCTATTTAACTAATTATCTTTTCGCTGGCATAGGTGAAGATGCTTGGCGTTACATGTTGGGGATTATGGCTATTCCTGCATTAGCATTTTTAATCTTACTCAATACAATTCCTTATTCTCCGAGATGGTTAATGTTGAATAATAGAGAAGAAGAGGCTAAAAAAGTATTTGCTGAATTAGGCCAATCGGACACTGATTTTATCCAGGGCAATAATTCTGATTCGAAAGAAGAATCCCTGTTTCAGAAAAAGTATAAAAAACCAATTATTTTTGCCGTCTTATTAGCTGTGTTTAATCAGTTTACCGGAATTAATGCAATTCTATATTACGCGCCACGAATATTTGAAATGGCAGGATTCAGTAGAGAATTGGCATTTTTGCAACCTATTTTTATTGGTGGAACCAATCTATTATTCACCTTGATAGGTATGAGTATAATCGATAAATATGGTCGTAAGAAACTGTTATTGAGTGGAGCTGTTGGAATGTTTATCTTCTTATTATTAGCAGCATTTGGCTTAAAGTCAGGTGAGAATCAGTATCTATTATATTATATCATTGGTTTTATTGCTTCATTTGCACTATCTCAAGGAGCAGTTATTTGGGTATTCATATCAGAAATATTCCCTAATGCTGTACGAGCAAAAGGTACATCATTAGGAAGTACCACGCATTGGGTTATGGCCGCATTGATTTCATGGGTGTTTCCAATTGTTGTAGAAAATATTGTAGGAGGTGGTTTCTATATTTTTATGTTCTACGCTATTATGGTTGTTCTATCTTTCTTCTTTATTTTAGGTATGCCCGAAACTAAAGGTAAATCGCTGGAACAAATTCAAAAAGATTTAGAATAGGATATTATTACTATTAGAAAGTTCAAGTCTTTGGCACAGATTATAAGACTTGAACTTTCTAATATTCTTATAGATGTGATTCTAAAATTATTCTTTTATAATTAGAATTGAAGGCATCTCCGTTAACCATAGGTTTTTAGTATCCATTAACTCTCTCCAACTCTCAGCACTTAATAACACTAAGTCTTGATCTTTGACAAGGTTTACAGGAAGTTCAGCCCCTTCATATTTGGTAATATGATTCGGAGCATTAAGGGAAATGGCACGGATAGTTTCAGAAGCTTTTTTATCTCGACTGACAAGGTTATTTATATCTGCTATTATAATCTGAGATTGAGAATTATGGATGAATTTCTGAGCATAGCTCAATAATTCAATATCGTCAGTTTTATAGATAGGGAGGAGAATCTTATTCAATTTGTTTAATCCCTTGTCCATAAAAATCCCTACAGGAATTTTAGTCTTATGCATAATCTGAATAGTACTATCGGAAAATGCAGACTTATCAAATGGACTTTCTTTCTCTTTAGCACGATAGACTAATGTTTCAGGATTTATAATCCTTGTTGTAAATCCTAATATTTTACCCAACATACTTCCTTCAAAAATAGATTGGCCCACACCAATTAATAATAAATCATACTGACCATCATTCGCTACTTCAGCAACATCTGCTTCCATATTACTTGATGCTTTAAAAAGAGTGGTTATCTTTTGTTGTATATTTTGGGACTCTTCAATAATTGGTTCAAATGTTTCCAGCTCGTAAAATTCTGAATTAAGTTGACTTAGATCACCCGTTGGTGTAAGATGCATTGCTGTAATGGATGAACTTTGATCTAATTCTTTTACCATCCCATTAGCAAGTCTTAATAGTGAGGGACTGGTTTCTGGATTCCCGAAGGATATCAGGATATTATATTTTCCTTGTCGACTAATCTCATCAGGAATTAGTTCGTCCTTAGTTTTAAATACTCTATTAAATAAATCAAGAGCAGGACCTGTCATGAATGTCGTTACTAAAGCCATAATGACCATCATAGCAAAGATTTCTGCATTTAACACACCTAAATCAAATCCTATATTCAGAACAATTAACTCCATTAATCCTCGTGTATTCATTAAAGCACCAATGGTCAAACTGTCTTTCCAGTTTTGTCCCATAAATTTGGCTGCGGCAGCACTCCCTACAAATTTACCTACTACCGCAACTAGTATAATCCAACCTGTAATTTGCCACAAATAAGGTTCATTTAACAATCCGATTTGAGTACGAAGTCCGGTAAAAACAAAAAATAAGGGTAATAAGAGTACAAGAGCAACATCTTCTACCTTTTCAATAAAGATATTTCTGAAGCGAGTATTTTCCGGCATAATAGCTCCTGCCATAAATGCGCCGAAAAGAGCATGGATTCCTATAACCTCTGTCAAATAAGAGGACACCAATAATGTTAAAAAGAATATAGCAACAATAGATTTATTAAGATTTTCTCTGGTCGAATGCAGGTCGCCAATGCGTTTTAAGAATGGACGAACGACTTTTATCATCAATAAAACATACCCAACAGCTAGAGCAATAACATATAAGGAACTCACAAATGAACCTGCTTTAACAATTGCAATAACTGCTGCCAATAAACACCAAGCAGTAATATCATCAGCTGCAGCACAAGTTATTGCGATTGTCCCAACTCTTGTTTTTTGTAAATTTCTCTCTTGCACTATTCTCGCCAGCACAGGAAATGCAGTAATACTCATAGAAATACCTATAAATAAAGCAAAAGAAGAGAAAGCAATTCCATCAGGGGCAAAGCTTTGATAAATAAAATAAGCAAGTCCAACACCCAACGCGAAAGGGAGGATAATACTGGCATGACTTATTACAACAGCATCATGGGCTTTAGTTTGTAGAACCTTTAAATCTAATTCCATTCCTATGACGAACATAAAAAGAATTAAACCTATTTGGCTTAAAAACTGTAAGTTTCCAAAAGATTCTGTAGGAAATAATGCAGAAGAGAACTCAGGAAAATACATTCCTAAAAATGAAGGACCTAACACAATCCCTGCAATAATTTCTCCTATGACTGAAGGCTGTCCGATCTTTTTGAATAACCAGCCAAAAAGCCTTGCTACTAAGATTATAATGATAATCTGAACTAATAAAATAGCTAATGGATGTTGAAGGTTATGAAACATGGAGCTTAAGAATTCTTCCCAATTAGAAAGATCAGATCCAGTCATCGATACATTTCTACCTTCCTCCATTGATGTCCCTCGATTAATTATCCAATAGATAAGAAGGGAAAATCCTCCGATAATAATTATATAAAAGAAGCTACTTTTTAATTTTTTCATACACAAATTCTCTTTCTATAGATGATCCTCAATCCTATAAATTTCTGTGAAAATAGAAATTAAATCCATTCAAACAGTCGTGTGGAGTGAGTCTAAGAAGAGAAATGTAATAAACAGGAAAAATTATGTAGTGAAATTAAAGGTTGATTTTTTGAAGGAAGTCTGTTTTGTAAATATCACTTAGCGTAAAGGATTTAAAGGTTCCATCCTCTAAACTAATCGTCGTTCTGATTTCATCATGAGAAAAGGCGGTGATGAGACTGAGCCGGATGATTTCTTTTTTATTTATTCTGCAGAATTGCATATTGGGGAGAATGTCCATTAATTTATCAAATGAGATGTTTTTTAAGGTCACTTCTTTGTTATCCAATAAGCGGACGGTTTTATCCCTGCTGTCTAGATTTGATGTTTGTATATATGCTATTTGATCAAAGTGTAATAAATACTTCCCCTGATCGGTATTTATTTGGATAAAGCTTTTCTCCTCAACTGGCTGGTTGCCCTTTAATTGTAATAGTTTGTTAATTGCTTGCCTAAGTCTTTCAATTTTAAGTGGTTTGCGAATGTAATCTATTGCATTCAGATCAAATGCATCCGCTGCATATTCTGCATATGCTGTAGTGAAAATTACGGGTTTATTCTTAATTTTTTCTGCTAATTGAAGGCCATTTAAACCAGGCATATTAATATCCGAAATTAAAAGATCAAAATCCAAATAGGGGAGTTCCTCTAGTAGATCTTCAGAAGAATTAGAGGTTTTGACAATTTCAATTTCCGGTATTTGCTGACACAGCAGCTTTAAATAACTTAAGCTTGGCAACTCATCATCGAGAAGCAAGCACTTTAGCTTTGTAATCAAGTAAATTTATTTTTAAATGAGCGATGTAAACATCACCTTCTATGAATTTATCTAATTTGTAGTTATCCTTATAAACGATATTTAATCGCTGTTCCAACATCTTGGAACCATAACCGTCTTTATCTTTTTGAATAGGAGCTTTTTTAGAAATTTTGTTGGCAACCGTCAGTGAAAAAACATTATCATTAAACTCAAACGTAATCGAAATAAATGAGTTTGAGCTTTGGATATCAGCATGTTTAAAAGCATTTTCTATCAAATCCGTACACAACATAGGTACCATAAGCTTTTGATTAAGTAAAGGCTCATTTTCTCTAATCTTCTGCTTTACTCTTAGATCAAATAATGGACTCAGCTTGATCTTATTTATTTCAATCAGACTCATAGCAAAGGAGATTTCCTGATTCGGAGTTACAAATTTCTTAGTGCTTTCATAAAGAATATAATCTAAAACCGTTGATAAAGAATCCAGGGAATGAAAAGTTTGGTAAGCGTGTGATTGAATTGAATTCAACACATTTTTAAATAAATGGGGATTTAGCTTATAGTCTATATCTTTCAACTGATGGGTATGCAGTTCATCTTCTAACTTCGTAATTCTTTTCTGAAGATGATTAAGATCTTTTTTAGATTTCATCCAATAGATTGCCAGTACAATTAGAATTATTAATAGTCCAAGGATAATGAAAGGAAGATAATTATTTATATGCATAATAGAGTTAGAAAATACATACTAAGCATTATATAATAGAACTAATAACTTAATTCGTGCTGTTTATACAATTTACTTAATGAACTTTAACGTCAGGTATATTGATTAATTATATTTTATATTTCTTCAACTATAGATTTACCCTTCGATAAATCTCCGGAGGTCCATTGACAGGTTTCATGAAGGCGGATCTTACCATTTTCCAGAATTTCAGGAATTGATTCACAACGACCTGTCATTAATTGACCAGAAAGATTGATCTGATGATATCTCATCTCTATAGTTCCATATTCACTAACTTTGCCTAATAGATGTCCATATTTAATATTTCCCCCTGAATAGTCTGCGAACACAATATTTCCTACCTGTTTATAATGGAATTCTGTTTCATCTGAAGTCTCACCATTATCCGAATTGCTTTGGGTTCGAAAGACTCTATTATGATAATTAACCATTAACATCTGTAATTTTTTCTGTTAAGATATTGAAAAAATTTAGGATGGTACAAATCTGATAGTGGAAAATGATAATGCGATTTCATATTTCAGAATGATAATTTTTAAAATATATATAACTTTTTAGAACCACAATTATGTCTAATAATCCGGTTAGATTGAACAAAATATCAGCTCTATTCTCGAAGCTTTGTCATTAAAGAGTTACAGTTTATTCTAATCAATTTAAGCTTATTGCAACTCCATCTAAATGAGAATCTCGTATGTTTGTAATATAAAAATGGAATAAGCGAGAAATTTAAGCATCTCAAAATTTCCCCTTAGTTATTTCAGGATTTAAATAAATCTGAAACTAAATTAATACAATCAACCTTTTAAAATAAAAGTACAATGTCCTTACAAAGATTTTTTCTTATTTCTCTCATCTTATTGTTAATTAGTAGCTGTGCGGTAAACAAACACACGGAACAGCAGGAAGTATCCTTCGAGGAAGGAATTGGACAAATTAAGCATCTGGTAGTAATCTATATGGAAAATCGAAGTTTTGATAATTTATATGGAGAATTTAAAGGAGCAAACGGTATTAAAAATGCAATGAAAGGCAAATTTGTCCAAGTTGATGAAAATGGTAAACCCTATAAATATCTTCCTGAAATCCCTCGGAATAACTCTTTTCCAACTAACTTACCAAATCAACTTTTTAATATTGATCAATACGTTCCGGCAGATAAAGCAACACCTGATGTTACTCATCGTTTCTTTCATAATAAGATGCAAATCAACGGCGGAAAGATGGATAAATTTGCTTTATATAACGAGTCTAAAGGTCTAGCAATGGGCTATTATAACACTAAAAAAATACCTCTGTATTCTATTGCCCAAAAATACACGCTTTGCGATAACTTTTTTCAGAGTGTTTTTGGTGGATCTTATTTCAACCATGTTTTCTTGGTTTCCGCTGCCGTACCGGTTTGGCCGAATGCTCCTGAATCTATGATTGCTAAATTCGATAATAATGGTAATATGATACAGGATGGTATTGTTACTTCTGATGGATATGTGGTGAACCATGTTCTATCAAGAAACAAACCTTATCCGGCAAAATCCGACACAACTAAATTGTTGCCTTCTCAAACAATGCCTACTATTGGAGATCGCTTAAGCGAGAAGAATATTTCCTGGGCATGGTATTCAGAGGGTTGGAATGATGCTGTAGCCGGACGTAAAAATAATTTTGCTTACAATCATGAACCTTTCCTCTATTTTGCTAATTATGAGGAAGGAAAAGAAGGTCGGAAGCATATGAAGGATCAAGATGACTTTATTAAAGCAGCACAAGAAGGAACGCTTCCTAGTGTTTCTTTTGTGAAACCAGGTGGCGGTAATGATGAACACCCGGGAGCATCCGATGTATATTCTTCTGAATTATTGGCAGTAAATTTAATCAATGCAGTATTGGAGGGCCCTAATGCTAAGGATGCTTTAGTTATATTAACCTATGATGAATTTGGAGGCTTCTTTGATCATGTAGCACCTCCCGTTATTGATAGATGGGGACCGGGAAGCCGTATTCCGGCAATAGTTATTGGTCCATTTGCTAAAAAAGGAATAGTAGACCATACTCAATATGAAACTGTAAGTATCCTTTCCTTTATTGAACATAGATGGGGGATAGAACCTCTAGCTGAAAGGGATAAAAACGCAAATCCATTTAGAAACGCACTGATTTTTAAATAAATTATATTTTGCTAGGATAAGAATTAGATGATGAAGTTGAGGGTAATAGCACTTCTGTTTATAGGAATATTTTTTGTAAGCTTTACTGCTGTTCATTCCAACAATAAAGAATCATCACAACCAAGTTCAAGAGAACGTAAAATTAAAAAACATGTCTTTAATCAGGTTGTAACTTTTAGAGATTATGTAAAAGACTCACTTCTTATTGCAATTAATGAGGATAACTTTAACGAAGAAAAAATCAGAGAAAGATTCTTAAGATCAAGATTACTCTTTAAAAAATTCGAATGGGCTTCAGAGTATTTTGCTGCGGATTTGAGTAAAAGATTAAATGGTCCTCCGATAGAAGAAATTGAGAATGCTGATTTATTAGATCCTTCTTTGGCAAGGGCTATTGATCCAATGGGTTTACAGATTATTGAGGAATTTATTTATCCCGAGATTGATAAGAAGGATAGAGAGGAATTAATAAGTAAAGTAAGGCACTTAATAATAAATACTGATTACCTGATTTCTTATTTTAACGACCAGCAATTTTCGGATTGGCGTATACTAGATGCCAGCAAATTAGAAATATTTAGGATAATATCTTTAGGAATCACGGGATTTGATAATGCTTTATCATTGAACAGTATGAAAGAGTCCGCCCAATCCTTACACAGCCTTCGTGAAGTACTTTCCCTATACACAGCTAAATATAATAAATCAACCTTATTAAGAGATTTGGATACTGCTATTTCCTATCTTATAGAAAACAAAAATTTTGATTCATTTGATAGAGCAAGTTTCATTACACGTTATGGAAACAAAATAAGTGCAGAAATAGCTCAATTAGAACAGAAATTACCGGGGCGTAAAATCAAATATAACAGAATGTTGAGACAGGATGTTGAAACTATGTTTGATATTGATGCTTTTAATGTAGATGCTTTTTCACCTGGTCCTGAATTTCATATCACTGATGCTAAGATAAAATTAGGAGAGAAGCTCTTTTATGATGCATCATTATCCGGAACAGGTACAAGAAGTTGTGCCTCTTGTCATAATCCAAACATGGCATTTTCTGATAGTCTGGAAAGGCATACAGACATTCATGATAATAGTAAATTAATTGAAAGGAATGCTCCAACATTACTAAATGCTGCTCTACAGTCAAATTATTTCTATGATATGAGAGCCCTTACATTGGAAGATCAAATTCTTGATGTTATTAGTAATAAACACGAAATGGACAATTCTATTCAAGAAGTCATTAAGTATCTGTCAACTAAAGAATCATACAACTCATTATTCGATAATGCTTTTCCAAATCGTAATAATCAAGATATCATTCCTACTCAGGTCACCAATGCGCTAGCGTCTTATATTCGAAGTCTTACAAAGCTTAATAGTCGTTTCGATGAATATATGCAAGGAAATTTAGAAGCATTATCAAATCAAGAAGTGAATGGTTTTAATTTATTTATGGGAAAAGCAAAATGTGCAACCTGCCATTTTGCTCCATTATTTAACGGAATTACGCCTCCTAAGTATGTAAGCAGTGAAACTGAAGTTTTAGGAGTTCCTGTTTCCATAGCTGATTCCACATTGGATACTGATATGGGTTATTACAATGTAATAGGGATTGATTCCTACAAATATGCCTTTAAGATTCCTACGGTGCGTAATATCAAAAAAACAGCTCCTTATATGCATAATGGTATATATTGGACCTTGGACGAAGTGATGGAATTTTATAATAATGGAGGAGGGGTAGGATTAGGT
>Ga0308157_10004096_pt1 | contig 19847 bp, 17 predicted proteins | sample PhyBR1_FD_201035 | JGI IMG/M metagenome (GOLD analysis project Ga0308157, IMG submission 201035) | Phyllosphere microbial communities from UC Gill Tract Community Farm, Albany, California, United States - DLSLB.R1 | ecosystem: Host-associated > Plants > Phyllosphere > Unclassified | place: USA...
TCTTATCTAGACCAAGTCCATCAATTGATCGAGGGATTCATGCCCCAGCTTCGTCGCGCCATCCCTGTCCTCGCCATCACATCGGCGGCCCTCCTTCTTGCAGGCTGCAGTGGTGCCGGAGACTCCCCGCCGACCGGCGAACCGGGCGGAGCAGGCGCCGGCGGCACACTCGTCTACGCGACAGGCGACGCGGAGCCGACCTGCCTCGACCCGCACGTCGGCGGGAACTATCCGCAGGGCCTGATCTCGACGCAGTACCTCGAGCCGCTGTTCGGGCGCGACGCAGAGGGCGAGATCGTGCCGTGGCTCGCCGAGTCGGCGGATGTCTCCGACGACGGGCTGACGTGGACGATCACGCTGCGCGACGACATCTCGTTCACCGACGGCACGCCCTTCGACGCCGAGGCCGTGAAGGCGAACATCGAGCATCTGCAGGATCCCGACACGGCCAGCTCGACCGGATACCTCTCGGTCAAGGAGGTCAGCGACGTCGAGGTGGTCGACGAGAGCCACGTCGCGCTGCACCTGGAGTCGCCGAAGTCGTCGCTGCTCGAGGTGCTCAGCCAGCAGTGGTCGGCCATGCAGTCGCCCGCCGGCATCGAGCGCGGCATGGAGGAGAACTGCCAGGCGCCGATCGGCACGGGGCCGTTCGTCGTGGAGAGCTGGACGCCCCAGCAGTCGGTCACGATGACCCGCAACGACGATTACGTGCCGACGAACCCCGAACTCGATCATGACGGCGGTGCGCTCGTCGACGCCCTCGAATGGCGCTTCATCCCCGACGCGGCGACCCGTCAGGCCGCTCTCGCGTCGGGTGAGGTCAACGTCATCGACAACCCGCTGCCGACCGATATCGCCGCAGCTGAGGATCAGGGCCTCGCGCACATCGATGCGCCGCGCCCGGCCGCGTCGAACCGCATCGAGCTGAACTCGAGCCAGGCCCCGTTCGACGACCGCGATGTGCGCGAGGCGTTCATCCGTGCCGCCGATCCGAGCCCGGGCATCGAGACGCTGTTCGCGGGCACGGCCTCGCGGTCGTTCTCGGTGCTCTCGAGCGCCGAGCCGTTCGCACTGAGCGACGAGGAGCTGTTCCGCACCGATGCCGACGAGGCGAACGACCTGCTCGACGCCGCCGGCTGGACGAGCCGCGACGACGACGGCGTGCGCACCAAGGACGGCGAGCGGCTCACGGTGCGCTTCCCCGTCTCGACGAACCAGTCGACGGCCGCCGAGCAGTCGCTGTTCGAGCAGATCCAGGCGAACACGGCGGCGGTCGGGTTCGATGTCGACCTGCAGCCGACCGACCTGTCGACCTGGTACGGCGCGCTCGCGGCGCACGAGTACGAGGCCGTCTCCGCGCCCTACACGACCGTCGGGCCCGACGTGCTGCGCATCCTGTACCACTCCGACGGCACCGTGCCCGCGCCGAGCGGATACTTCGCCAACAACGCGCAGCTGACCGATCCCGACCTCGACCAGCTGCTGACCGACGCGCTCGCCACGACCGATGCCGATGAACGCGCGGATCTCTACACGCAGGCGCAGCGCATCGTGCTCGACAGCTTCACGGTGCTGCCGCTGTACGACCAGCAGAACCACTTCCTGACGAACGGCGTCGAGGGCGTGACCACCCTGCACGCGATCTCGACCCCGACGTTCGTGAACGCGGCACTCACCGACTGATGTCGGCTGTCGCCCGGTGGGTCGCCGCGAAGGTGGGAGCGGCGATCCTCGTCGTATGGATCGTCGCCACGCTCGTGTTCTTCGCGCTGCGGCTCTCGGGCGACCCGCTCGAGGCGATCCTCGGCGGCCCCGGCTCGCAGGCCGGCGAGGAGACGGTGCAGGCGGCGATCGACGCGTATGCGCTCGACCGGCCGCTCGCGTGGCAGTACCTGTTGCAGCTGAAGGACATCGCCACGCTGCAGCTCGGCGACTCGTTCGCCCGGCGTCAGCCGGTCGTCGATCTGCTCGCCGCGCAGCTGCCGAGAACGCTCGCGCTCGCCGCGATCTCGCTCGCCGTGGCGTGGATCATCGCCCTGACGGGATCGGTCATCCAGGCGGCATCGCGGGGGCGCACCGGCATCGTCGTCGGCGCCGTCATGCGGGGCCTCGAGATCGTCGCGAGCGTGATGCCGCAGTTCTGGCTCGGCGCCGTGCTGATCATGGTCTTCTCGTCGGGGCTCGGATGGCTGCCCGCGACGAGCGCCGGCCCGGGCGCGGCCGCGCTGGTCATGCCCGTCGTCACACTCGCGATCCCGATCGCGGGGTTCCTCTCACAAGTCTCGCGCGATGCGCTCGATGACGCGGATGCGGCGCCGTTCGCCGTCACGGCCCGTGCCCGCGGCGCGGGCGAGGTGCGCGTGCTGCTGCGGCACACGCTGCGCCACGCCAGCCTGCCCGCCATTGCTCTGTCGGGCTGGGCGTTCGGAAACCTGCTGTCGGGAGCCGTCGTCGTCGAGGTGCTGTTCGCCCGTCCCGGCCTCGGCCGTCTGCTGCAGGAGGCGGCGCTCGCCCGCGACGTGCCCGTGGTCATCGGCGCCGTCGTCGTGGTCGCGCTGATGTACGTCGTCGTGGTGACCCTGACCGACGTCGTGGAGCTCGCCGCGGATCCGCGGCTGCGCGGGCGCACGCGCGCGCTCAGGTCGCCCGAGATCGTGGTCGGAGCATGAGGTCTCCGGGCGTCTCCGCGTCCGTCGCGGCGGGCGCCGTCGTGCTGATCCTCGTCGCCGTCTGCGCGCCGGCCCTCCTCGCTCCCGGCGACCCGCTCGCCGTGTCTCCGACCGAGGGCTTCCTCGCTCCGAGCCTCGCTCATCCGCTCGGCACCGACGAGTCGGGGCGCGGCATCTACACGCGCATCGTGCACGGCGCGCGCGCCTCGGCGGGCATCGGAGTCGCCGCGACCGCGATCGGCGTCGGACTCGGCATCATCATCGGGTTCGTCTGCGGCCTCGGCCCGCGGGCGGTCGACGCGGCCCTCACCCGCGTCGTCGAAGTGCTCTATGCGCTCCCCACCCTCGTCATGGCGCTGCTGTTCGTCGCGGTGATCGGGCCGGGCCCGACGAGCTCGATCCTCGCCATCGGCCTCGCGACCGCCCCGGGATACGCGCGCATGGTGCGCACGCGCGTGCGGCAGGTGGCCCGCAGCGATTACGTGGCCTACGCGCAGCATGAGGGCGTCACGAGCACCGCCGCCTTCGGCCGCCACGTGCTGCCGAATACGCTGTGGCCGCTCGTCGCGATGATCACGCTCGGCATCGGGCAGGCCATCGTGTGGGTCTCGGCGCTGAGCTTCCTCGGCCTCGGCGCCGAGCCGCCCTCACCCGAGTGGGGGTCCATGCTCAACGCGGGCCGCGTTTACCTGTCGTCGGCGTGGTGGATGACGCTGTTCCCCGGGCTCGCGATCATTGCCACGGCCATCGCGCTCACGATTCTCGGCCGCCGCCTGTCGAAAGGATGATCCGCATGAACGGGCTGCTCGAAGTGCGCGAGCTCAGCGTGTCGCTCGCCGGGGCGGGCGAGGTCGTCTCGCGGGTCTCGCTCGACGCGCGCGCGGGCCAGGTGCACGGCATCGTCGGCGAATCCGGCGCCGGCAAGTCGGTGCTCGCGCGCACGCTGCTCGGCCTCACGCAGCAGGATCCTCGGGCTCGGGTCACGGCGGTCGAATTGGCCTTCGACGGCCGCGACATGCGGCGCGCCGGGCAGCGAGCGTGGCGCGCGCTGCGGGGAAGCGAGAGCTCCCTCGTACTGCAGGACGCGCTGCAGTCGTTGGATCCGCTGCGCACCGTTCAGGCCGAGGTCGGGGAAACGCTCGCCGTGCGACGCACGCCGCGGTCCGAGCGCCGCACGAGGATCCTCGACGCGCTGGCGCGCGCCGGGCTCGCGGACGCCGCCTCGCTCCTCAGACATCGCTCCGGCGAGCTGTCGGGGGGCATGCGCCAACGCGTGCTGATCGCGTCGGCCATCGTCGGCGGCGCGCGGCTGATCGTCGCGGATGAACCGACGACCGCGCTCGACGCGACCGTCGCTGTGCGCGTGCTCGAGCTGCTCCGTTCGCTGGCCGCCGACGGCGCCGCCGTGATCTTCATCACCCACGACCTCGACGCGGTGCGGCGCATCGCGGACCGCGTGACGGTGCTCGAGAGCGGACGGGCCGTGGAGCAGGGCCCTGCGGAACAGGTGCTGCGCGCGCCGGCGCACCCCACGACGCGCGCGCTCCTCGCGGCGGTCCCCGACGGCCCGAAACAGGAGCCCGCCTCCCCCGGCGACGTCGTGCTCACGGCCGAGCACCTGACCCGACGGTACGGATCCGCACTCGCCGTCGACGACGCGTCGCTCACCCTGCGCGCGGGCGAGACGCTCGGCGTGGTCGGCGAGTCGGGATCGGGCAAGTCGACGCTCGCGCGCCTGCTGATCGGCGCGGAGCGGCCCGACGAGGGGGCGACCTGCCTCCTGGGTGATCCGACCGTGCGGCTCGTGCCGCAGGATCCGCTCGGGTCCTTCGACCCCCGCCATACCGTGCGGCGCATCCTCGATCTCTCGCGGCGCGGCACGGGGCCGACGAGCGGCGAGCTGTTGGCGCAGGTCGGGCTCGATGCGGCTCTGCTCGACCGACGGCCGGCGCGCCTGTCGGGCGGTCAGCGCCAGCGCGTCGCGATCGCACGCGCCCTCGCGGCGGATCCGCACGTGCTCGTGCTCGACGAGCCCGTCTCGGCGCTCGACGTCACCACGCAGGCGGGCATCCTCGAACTGCTCGCCGGCCTGCAGCACCGCGATCGCCTCGCGATGGTGTTCATCTCGCACGATCTCGCGGTGGTTCGGCGCGTGGCCGACCGCGTTGCCGTCATGCAGGCGGGGCGGATCGTGGAGACAGGGCTCACCGAGCAGGTCTACGCCGCGCCCGACCAGCAGGTCACGCGCGAGCTGATCGCGGCCTCGGGCCCGCGCTAATCGGCGTTCGTCGCCGACTGCACCGTGCCGTCGCTCGCGAAGTTCACGAGCAGCACGTCGTCGGCATCGTCGGGATCGAGCGCATATTCGAGCACCGCGAAAGGATCGTCGCCGCCGTGCTCGTCGGCGAGGATCGTCATGCTCATGAGTTCCAGAGACCGGATGATGTCGACCGGTGCGTCGCCCGACACGTCGACCAGGATCTGCTCGATCGCGTCTCCGTAGCGCTCGGTCATCATCAGGATGAACTCGGTCACGTCGCTCGCGCGGTTGTCGACCTCCGCGAGCATGAAACCGCGTGCGCGCCGATCGATCTCGTCGAGCGCGGTCACGAGCGACGCCGCGGCGTCGAGCGCGTCCGGGGTGACGTCATCCTGATCCGGCGCGGTGAGATCGACCGTCACGCGCATGTCTCCGAGGTCGATGCTCTCCGACCAGAAGATCGCACCGTCGGGGCCCGATTCCAGCAGCCCGAAATAGTCGTGTTCGATCGCCATGGGTCTACTCAACCACGACGGGCGCGCTCAGCCAACGAGTCCGGCGGCGAATGCCGACGGCGTGAAGCCCGAGATGTCGCCGATCCCCTCGCCCTCGCCGATGAGTTTCACGGGGATCCCCGTGCGCTCCTGCACAGCGAGCACGAACCCGCCCTTGGCCGACCCGTCGAGTTTCGTGATCACGAGCCCCGTCACACCCGCGTGCTCGAGGAACGCCTCGGCCTGCATCACGCCGTTCTGTCCGGTCGTCGCGTCGAGCACGAGCAGCACCTCCGAGATGGGCGCCTGCTTCTCGATCACCCGCCGCACCTTCTGCAGCTCGTCCATGAGGCCGGCTTTGGTGTGCAGACGGCCGGCCGTGTCGACGAGCACGATCTCGGTTCCCGTGCGCTTGGCGTAATCGATGGTCTGGAACGCGACGGACGCCGGATCCTGGCCCTCCCGCTCGGGCCGCACGATCGCCGCTCCCCCGCGCTCGGCCCAGGTGGCCAGCTGCTCGACCGCCGCCGCACGGAACGTGTCGGCCGCGCCGACGACGATCGAACGGCCGTAGCGCTTCAGGAAGTTCGCGAACTTGCCGATGGTCGTGGTCTTGCCCACACCGTTCACGCCGACGACGAGGACGACGGCGGGACGCTCGGTGAGCTTCAGCGTCGAGTCGAACTTATCGAAGCGCTCCTCGAGGCTCTCGACGAGCATGCGCTTGAGGTCCTTCGGATCCTCCGTCTGGAATCGGGCGACCTTCTCGCGCAGGTCGTCGACGATCTGCTCGGTGATGTCGGGCCCGAAGTCGGCCGTGATCAGCGCGGTCTCAAGGTCGTCCCACGTGCCGTCATCGATCGTCTCTTTCACGAACATGCCGCGCAGCGCGCGACCGAGGGACCACTTCTCTGCCATGGGATCCAGCCTAGCGGCGCGCGGAGGCGGTCACCGTGAACCTGCGATCGCGCGCGACCTGTCGGGTGGGACCGACGATGCGTTCGAGCTGCGGCCGGTACCGCAGGTGACTGTTCCACACGGTCCACAGCTCGCCGCCCGAACGCAGCACGCGCGCCGCATCGGCGAACAGGCGCGGTGCGATGAGGCTCGTGACGGCGGCGCCCGAGTGGAACGGCGGGTTCAGCAGCACGAGGTCGGCGGATCCGTCCGGCTGCGACGAGAGCCCGTCATCGCGAACGACGCGCACGCGATCCGACGCACCGTTCGCGACGCACGTCGCGGAGGCGGAAGCGACCGCGGCCGCCGAGCGGTCGGTGGCGATCACCTGCGCCTCCGGGCGCGCGAGGGCGTACGACGCCGCGAGCGCGCCCGTGCCGCACCCGAGATCGATGACACATTCCGCGTACGGCATATCGTCGAGCTGTTCGAGGAGGAACCGCGTGCCGATGTCGAGGCCAGTGCCGGCGAACGCCGCGCCATGCGCGACGATCGTCAGCCCGTCGTGCTCGGCGCGGCGCGGCCACGGGGCTCCGGCACCGGGGATCGGGACACCAGCGCGGAGCACCCGCGACTTGCCCGCTCCTCGGCTCGCGCTCACCTCACCGAAGTGCACGCCGAGTACATCGTTCATCGCCGTCGTCATGTGTTTGACGCGCCCGCCGAGCACGACCCGCACCGACGGATCCGCATGGTCGGCGAGCGCCCCCGCGAGCTCGTCGAGGGCGTCGAGGCCGCGCGGCAGCTGACCGGCCACGAGCGTTGCGCCCAGCGCGAGCGAGGCGTCGAGGCCGTGCCAGCTGACGCCCGACAGATCGATACCGAGGCGCTCCGCGTTGGCGGCGAGAGCACGCTCACCCGTGATCGCATCCTGGTGCACGCGGATGCGCGTTCGCGGTGCTGAGGTGAGGATCGACAGCACGAGAGCGCCGAAGCGATCGCCGACGATCACAGTCTCGGCGGGGATCTCCCCCGCCTCGACCAGAATGAGCCGGTCGCTCTGATCGGCGGCGACGAGGTCGTGGGTCTCCACGTCGGGCCAACGGTTCAGGCGCTCGGCGATCTCATCGAATGCTTCTGCGGGCGCCATGCGACAAGCGTATGACGAGGCGGGCGCTACGCGTTCGCGGCCGCGCCGATGCGCTGCCCCACCACGGCCGAGACGCCGTCCTGGCGCATCGAGACGCCGTAGAGGGCGTCCGCGATCTCCATCGTGCGCTTCTGGTGCGTGATCACGAGGAGCTGGCTGTTCTCCCTCAGCTTCTCGAAGACGCCGAGCAGGCGCCCGAGGTTCGCATCGTCGAGCGCCGCTTCGACCTCATCGAGGATGTAGAAGGGGCTCGGCCGCGCTTTGAAGATCGCCGTCAGCAGCGCAACCGCGGCGAGGGAGCGCTCGCCGCCCGACAGCAGCGAGAGGCGTTCGATCTTCTTGCCGGCGGGACGAACCGATACGTCGATTCCGGTCGCGAGCATGTCATCGGGGTCCGTCAGCGAGATCGAACCTTCGCCGCCCGGGAACAGAATCGGGAACATCTCGCCGAACGCGCTCTTGGTGTCGTCGAACGCTTCCGCGAAGATGTGCTGCATGCGCTCGTCGAGATCGCTGATGATCGTCTGCAGGTCTTTGCGCGTCTTCACGAGGTCGTCGAGCTGCTCGGCGAGGAACCTGTGCCGCTGCTCGAGAGCCTCGAACTCCTCGAGCGCGAGCGGGTTCACGCGACCGAGCTGGCCGAGCCGCTTGTCTGCGGCGCGCAGCCGCGTCTCCTGCTCGCTGCGGACGAACGGCGCCGCATCCGCGTCTTCGTCGTCGGCGGGAACGGGCTGATCCGGTCCGTACTCGGCGATGAGGATCTCCTCGCCCAAGCCGAGCTCCGACTGCGCCCGCTCGGTCAGGCTCGCGAGGTGCAGCTTCTTCTCGTGGATCTGCAGTTCGAGCCCGTGCACGCTCTCGGTGAGTCGAGCGAGCTTCTCGCGGATCGACGCGTCGCGCTCGCGCAGCTGGCGGAGCTCGCCGGATACCGCGCTGCGCACACGCTGTGCCTCCGCGAGCGCCGCTCGTGCCTCGGCGACGGATCGGTCGACCGAATCCAGGATCTCGGGCAGCCGATCGGCGACGCCCTGCGCGATGTCGCGCTGCCTGCGGCGCAGCACCGCGCGGCGCGCCGCCTGCTCAGCGGCCTCCTGCTCGCGCACGCGCTGGCGCTCGAGACCCGCGGCGTGCGTCTCAGCGGCCCGCACGCGCTCTTTGGTGGTCTCGACCTCGAGCCGCGCAGCCGTCTCGGCCTCTCGCGCCTTGTCGACCGCGTCGAGGAAACGATCGCGCGACGACGCATCGAGGATCGGACGCGGCTCTTGAAGGGCGGTCTCGAGCGCGCGCACAGCCTCGCGAACGCGCGCCTCAGAGTCAGCGACTGCGGTCCGCGACTTCTCGAGATCGGCGCTGAGCCTGTCGCACTCGGCGATCGCCGACTCGTGCCGCACCGTGACGCGGTTGACGTGCTCCGCGCGCTGAGCGAGCTCCGCGTCGTGCGCGCGCAGTTGGTCGAGCGCGCGCTTCTGCGCCGCGCGCGCGGCTTGCACGCCCTCCTGCCGGGCACGGCGCTCCTCGCTGAGGCGCTCGACCTGCGTGCGCACCTCCGCAAGCTGTTCCGCGGCCGCATCGCGCTCGGCCTGCAGTGCGAGGCGCGAGCCGCCTCCGCCCGAACCGGCCCGGATCGTGCGGGGCGTGATGATCTCGCCCGATCGCGTCACGATCGTCTGCCCGGGTTCGAGCGCCCCGACCGCCGCGCGTGCATCGTCGATCCGGTCGGCCACGAACACCGTGCGCAGCAGTCCGAGGATCCCCGCGGGCGCCGTGACGACGTCCGATGCGCAGCGCAGTCCGCGCGGGGCGGCCCGCTGCTCGCCCGCCGAGCCGTTCGCGATCACGATATCGATGGATCCGTCGTCTCCGGCGCTGTCCGCGATGCGGAACGCCGCGTCGCGGTCGTCCGCGAGCACGCCCTCGGCGAGCGGCCCCAGCACCGACTCGACCGCCTGCTCGAAGCCGTTCTCGACCTGCATCGATTCGCGCACGAGCCCGCTGATGCCCTCGCCGCCGCGGGCGATGATCTCGCTTGCGGCGTTCTTGACGTCGAGCGCGGAGCCGAGCGCCGACTCCTTCGCGCTCAGCGCGTCGGCCTCGCGCTCGGCGGACCGGTGCGACTCGCGCACCTGATCGAGGGCCTTCTCCGCGGCGCTCACATCGCGCTGCGCCTGCTCGTACGACCCCTGCAGCTCGGCCGACTCGTGCTGTCCGACATCGGCCGTCTCCAGCGCGTCGAACGCCGCCTGCGCTTGGCCCCGCCGCTCGAGCGCCGCATCGAGCGCCTCCCGCTGGCGCACGACCCCGGCACGCACGGCGTCGAGGGTCTGCTCGGCCGCCCCCGCGGATCCGCGCAGCGTCGTCACGCGCATGTCATATTCGCTGATCAGCGCGCTCTGCGCCTGGATCTCGGCGTCGACCGCGTCGAGCTCCGCGCGGGCCTTCGAGAGCGAGCGCGATGCCGTCTGCACGCGATCCTGCGCGTCGCCGATGCAGTCGCCCAGCCGGGTGACCTCCTCGTGGGCGGCATCGATGGCCTGCTGCGACACGGTCACATGATGGTCGTCGGCGCCGTCGTCGGAGCCCAGCAGCGAGAGCCGCTGATTCGCGAGCGTGAACAGGCTGCGGATCCGCTCCTGCACCTGCTCGAGCGCGAACAGGGTCTTCTGCGCCTCATCCACGGCCCGCGGTGTCTGCTCGCGCTCGAGCTGAGAGATGCGCAGCCGTACTCCGGACGCCTCCTCCTCGAGCATCACCCGCTCCGCGTGGCGCTCCTGCTCGCCGCGGGCATGATCCGAGAGCTGACCGCGCAGGCGCACCACGTCGTCTGCGTACAGCCGCGCCCTCGCATCGCGCACGACCGCGGCGATCGCCTGCGCCTGGCGCGCGATCTCGGCCTGCCGCCCGAGCGGCTTGAGCTGGCGGCGGATCTCCCCGGCCAGGTCGCTCAGCCGTGCGAGGTTCTGCTCCATGGCCTCGAGCTTGCGCAGCGTCTTCTCTTTGCGCCGGCGATGCTTCAGGATGCCGGCGGCCTCTTCGATGAACCCGCGGCGCTCCTCCGGCGTCGCCCGCAGCACGGTATCGAGGCGCCCCTGCCCGACGATCACGTGCATCTCGCGACCGAGCCCGGAGTCACTCAGCAGCTCCTGCACGTCGAGCAGGCGGCAGGTCTCACCGTTGATCGCGTACTCGCTCTGTCCGCTGCGGAAGAGCGTGCGACGAATCGCGACCTCGCTGTATTCGATGGGCAGCGCGCCGTCGGTGTTGTCGATCGTGAGCTGCACCTCTGCACGGCCGAGCGGACCTCTCGTCGAGGTGCCCGCGAAGATGACGTCCTCCATCTTGCCGCCGCGCAGGCTCTTCGCGCCCTGTTCGCCCATGACCCAGGCGAGCGCATCGACGACGTTCGACTTGCCGGATCCGTTCGGCCCGACGATCGCGGTCACGCCGGGCTCGAGCGCGAACGTCGTCGGCTGAGCGAACGATTTGAAGCCCTTGAGGGTGAGGCTCTTGAGGTGCATGCCGTCCCTCCGTGTGCGTGCGCGTGCGGGACAAGCATATTGCGCGAGGTCCCCCCGCCCGCGGAACGGCGCGGGACACGCCGCTTTCTGAGAGAATCCTTGACGCACTCGGGACGCGTGCGTAATGTTACGTTCTGCACGTAGACGTTCCGGGCATTCTCGCCCGCGGAGATTCTGAGGAGGAAGACCATGATGTTCATCGCTCACATCACTCGCGCTTCCGGCCCTGCTCTGCGAGATGGCGATCGCCGCGGAATCATTCTCCGTCAGCACTAGCAGCGCGCGCCGCGCGGCGCCCCCGGCTGTTCCACGGACGTCCGTCGCTCTGCGACCGTCCCGCTCGTTCCGAGCTCCTTCTCGATGCCGCATCTGACGGCGTCGTCGCATCATCTGCCGCCGCCAACCGGCGCATTCTCTTCTCTTTCTTCGGAGACACATCACCGTGAACACCACTGTTCCCACCCATCCGCCGAGTACCCCTGTGCAGGCCCTCTCAGGCCGCACGCCGCGCACCGCGCTGTCCGACCGCATCGCGATGCGCATCGGGCTGGCGCTGCTGCTCTGGGGCACGCGGCCCGTGAAGAACGTCGGGCCGAACGTGTCCGGCTACGGCGTGCAGAGCCGTACCGACGCTCGTCGCGAGATCGATCGCACGCTCGCCGCCCACGGACACCCGTTCTCCCCATTCGCCCGATGAGCACGAAAGGCGCGCTCGTGCCGACCGAGATCACCCCGCTCGCCCCTCCCGCCACCGCCGACGATCCCGACCTCGTGCGCTGGATCTCGATCCTCAACGCGTCGTACTCCCACGAGTCCGGAAACGACCTGCTCGTCTGGGCGCCCGATGTCGAATGCTCGCGGTTGCAGCGCCAGGAGCATCACGCACTGCGTGTGCTCCTGGCGCGACAGGGCGAGCAGATCATCGGCGGGGCTTCGTTCGAGTTCGATCGCTCCACGAGCCGTGATGCCGAGATCTTCGTAGCCGTCGATCCGGCTCGGAGCGACCCCGGCCTCGTGGATGCGCTCTACGAGCGCATCGAACAGGAGGCCCGCGCCGCCGGGCGCACGAACGTCATCGACTACTCGGCCTCGCCCATCGACGTCCGTCACCTCGACGAGGCCGAGATCATCCGTCCGGTCTCCGGCATCGGCGGGCTATCGCGCGATGCGGATCGCGTGCGCCTGCTGCGGGCGCGCGGATACTCCCTCGGACTCGTCGAGCGCGCGAGCGTGTACGACCTCCGCGCGGATCCGTCGCTCGCGCGTGCGATGCTCGACGAGGCGCTGCGCGCCGCCGGCGACGACTACGAGGCGGTGTGGTGGGCGGGCCGCACGCCCGACGAGCACGTCGAGGGGTACGCCTACGCGATCTCGCGCATGTCTACGGATGCGCCCCACGGCGATATCGACGTGGAGGAGGAGACGTGGGACGCGGCACGCGTCCGGGCGCGCGAAGACCGCGTCGCGCAGATCGATCAGCTCTGGGCCGTCACCGCTGTGCGCCACCGTCCGACCGGGCGCATCGTCGCGTTCAACGAGCTCGTGATCAGCTCGGATCGCGCCCGGATGACCGAGAACTACGGCACGCTGGTGCTCGCCGAGCACCGCGGGCGGCGCCTCGGCACCGTCGTGAAGTGCCTCGGACTGCTGAGGTGGCGCGAACTCGTGCCGACCTCCCCCGGTGTCGTCACCTTCAACGCCGAAGTCAACCGGTACATGCTCGACGTGAACGAAGCCGTCGGCTTCGTGCCGACGCACTGGGAGGGCGCGTGGAACAAGCAGCTCATACCGTGATCAGTTTGCGGCGAGAGCCGTGTCGAGCGCACGCTCGAGGTCGTTCCAGAGATCATCGACGTTCTCGATGCCGACGCTGAGCCGCAGCAGTCCCTCCGGAACCGAGTGCGGCTCGTGCGCATGCCGGCGGCGGCGCTCGATGAGGCTCTCCACACCGCCGAGGGAGGTCGCCGGCGTCCAGAGCGACACGGCCTCCGTCACCGCCTGCGCCGCCGCCGAGGTCGGCAGCACGACGCACAGAACGGATCCGAAGCCCTTCAGCTGGGCGACCGCTCGGTCATGCCCCGGATCCGTCGGCAGCCCGGGGAAACGCACCTCGATTCCGGCATAGGCGGACAAGCGCTCCGCGAGCTCCTCCGCGTTCTGCTGAGATCGCTCCACCCGCAGCGCGAGCGTGCGGAGTCCGCGCAGCGCGAGCCACACTTCCCAGGGGCCGGCGACAGCGCCCCGGATCGATCGGTGATGGTGCAGCGCCTCGTGCAGTGCGGGATCCGAGGTGAGAGCCGCTCCGAGCACCACGTCGGAGTGTCCCGCCAGGTACTTGGTCACGGAGTGCACGACAACGTCGGCGCCGACGGTCAGCGGCTGCTGCACGAGCGGCGTGGCGAAGGTGTTGTCGACGACCGTGAGCGCACCGAGTCCTCTGGCATGCGACACCAGCGCGGGCACGTCCGCGACCTCGAGCATCGGGTTCGTCGGGCTCTCGATCCACAGCATGACGGACCGGTCCGTACCGGCGTGACGCTCTGCGGCGACCGACACGGCGCCGTTCACGGCATCGGTGTCGGCGATGTCGACGGTGACCACATCGAAGCGGCCGACGGCCGCGGAGTCGTTGGCCGCGCTGAGCGAGCCGAGGTAACAGTGCCGGGGCATGATGACCGTGCCGCCCGGGGCGACGAGCTCCAGCGCGGCGGAGACCGCGGCGAGGCCCGAGGCGAAGACCAGCCCCGGAAGCTCCGCGCACTCGAGCTCGGCGAGGGCGCGCTCGAACGGCGTCCACGTCGGGTTCCCGAACCGTCCGTACTGGATCCCATCGGCATCCGCGCCATCGGTCCCGAGATCGTGCGTGCCGATGAACGTCGAGGAGAGCACGACGGCCGGGTTGAGCGGCGCATCGAGTTCGCGCGGCGGCCTCGCAGTTTCGACGACAACGGTTTCCGGAGCCCACTTCTGCGTCATCCTCCGAGAATAACCCGCCTCGGCGGATGCCCCTGCGGCGTCATCCCGGTTCCCGTGCGGAATGACCTGTGCGCCGGCGCGTTGCACTCAGCGTGGAGTTCGCGAGCGTCGTCGTCATCGGGGCCGGTCAGGCCGGGCTTTCGGCCGCTTATCACCTGAAGCGCACCGGGATCGATTTCGTGATCCTCGACGCCAATCCCGCGCCCGGCGGCGCATGGCAGCACCGCTGGGAATCGCTCTCGGTCGCGAAGCTCAACGGCATCTTCGACCTGCCCGGCATGCCGCGGCCCGACATGGATCCGAACGAGCCGTCGCGCGACGCCGTGCCCCGATACTTCGACGCTTTCGAGCAGCGGAACGACATCGGCGTGCACCGCCCCGTGCGTGTGAGCGCGGTCGAGTATGCGGATGACGACGAGGCGGGGGACCTCGTCGTCACGACCGATCGCGGATCCTGGCGCACGCGCGCCGTCATCAATGCGACCGGCACATGGGAGAACCCGCTGCGTCCCGTCTACCCCGGCGCGGATGCGTTCCGGGGCCGCCAGTTGCACACGCACGAGTACACGAAGCTCGAGGACTTCCGCGGCCAGCGCGTCGCGATCGTCGGGGGCGGGATCTCCGGGGTGCAGCTGCTCGAGGAGATCTCGCGCGTCGCCGAGACCCGCTGGTACACCCGCCGCGAGCCCGTGTTCATCGAGGGCGATTTCATGCCCGAGACGAACGGCCGCGACACGATCGCGCGTGTCACCGCCGACGTCGAGGCGGGGCTTCCCTCGGGCAGCATCGTGGGCTATACCGGCCTCGGCTGGACGCGCGACGCGCGTTCCGCTCTCGATCGCGGTGCGCTCGTGCGGCGCCCGATGTTCGTCTCCGTCGAGCCCGACGGCGTGCGCGAGGCCGACGGCTCGCTCACGCACCTGGACGCGATCGTCTGGGCGACGGGCTTCCGCGCCGACATCGCACACCTGCGCCCGCTGTATCTCGTGAACGAGCTCGGCGGCATCGCGATGCGCGGCACCCAGGTGCGCGGTGAGCCGCGGGTGCACTTGGTCGGTTTCGGCCCGAGCCAGTCGACGATCGGCGCCAACCGGGCGGGCCGCGACGCCGCCCGCGCACTCGGTCAGTACCTGACGGCAGCACCGGTGGCCTGACCGCCCCGCACCGGCATCCCCCGCTGCACAACGACGGCACGTCACGCGCCGGCCCGCGAGAACGAGCCCCCACATTCCGTTCTCCGCCGCGTTCTGCCGTAGTCCTGCATCGGGGGCGGCCGATAGCGTTGTTCCATGCGCATCACAGTCATCGGCGGGGGCGTCGGCTGCGCCCGGTTCGTCCTCGGCCTCCGCGAGCACATCCGGCGGTCGGGCTCCGGCGACACGATCGACGTCGTGGTCAACACCGCCGACGACTGGTGGGTGTCGGGTCTGCGGATCTCGCCCGACCACGACAGCCTGCTCTACGCACTCGCCGGTGTGAACGACACCCAGCGCGGATGGGGGCGAGCCGACGAGACGGAACGGGTTGCGGCAGAGCTGCACCGATGGGGAACCGCCCCCGACTGGTTCACGCTCGGCGACCTCGACCTCGGCACGCACATCGCCCGCACCGCCCGGCTGCGTGCGGGAGAGAGCGTGAGCGACGTGTACCGCCGCCTCGGCTCCCGATGGCCGCTCGGCGTCACCCTCCACCCGGCCACCGACACCGAGATCGACACACAGGTCGTCACGGACGAGGGACGCATCCACTTCCAGGAGTGGTGGGTGAGACACCGCGCGCAGCTGCCGCCCCGCGGCTTCGAGCAGCTGAACATCGGATCTGCGGCCCCCTCTCCGGGCGCGCGCGACGCGATCGAGCGCGCTGACGTCGTCCTCCTCGCCCCGTCGAATCCGATCGTCTCGATCGGTCCGGTGCTCGCGGTGCCGGGCATGCGCGACCTGCTCGCGTCGGCGCCCGCGCCGATCGTCGGTGTATCAGGCATCATCGACGGATCCGTCGTGCGCGGCATGGCCGACGCGTGCCTTTCGGCCGTCGGCGTCGAGACCTCGGCGCGCGCCGTCGCTGAGCACTACGGAGCGCGGACGGCGGGCGGAGTCCTCGACGGCTGGCTCGTCGATGAAGCGGACGCGGCGTGCGCGGATCCGCTCACGGACGCGGGCATCCCCACCCGCGCCGTTCCGCTGTGGATGTGCGACGCGGACTCCTCCGCGCAAGTCGCCCGCGACGCGCTCGAGTTCGCAGCCGCCCGAGCATGACGCGAGATGCTCGAGGAGCCCGTTCTCCCATCAACGCCGCGGTTCGAGCAGGCGAAAGCTGCGTACGTTCCGCACCTTCGCGGTCCTGCCTGCACCGGTGAGCTCCCCTCGCCAGTGATCGTCCACGTCGCGTCGGGGGCGAGCTGCTCCTCCACGGCAGCCGTGTCGTTCCGCGCCCAACTGATCACGAACTGGCTGACGATCGCGATCCGGGGTGCGTTGCCGCAGTCTGACGGGAGGGAGATCTCCATGGAGCGATGCTACGGCAGACGCCGCTTGTGTGGGTAGGACGTGCAGATACCCACACTTTCTGGCATAACTGTTGGTAAGGTGAATTCGTGTCCACAGATTCTCTCTCTCCGCGCAGCGCCCCGAACGAGACGATCGGGGTCGCGCCCGTGGCCCGTGAAACGCGCTTCTGGGCGCCGCAGGCACCGGAAATGTACAGCCGGGCAGAGGTCGGCAGGCAAACGGGAGCCTACGAGGCAACCGTCACATCTCCGATCGCTGAGCAGCGCTTCGAGATCTCGGCTCACGATTCAGCGGATATCGAAGAGGCAGCTCGGTCGCTGCTCGAGTTCGACAGCTACACGCGCAGCCGGCTGGGCACAGACCCTCAGGCGCTCGGTCCGATGTCGGCTATCCTGCTGCGCACAGAGTCGGCATCCAGCAGCCAGATCGAGCAGCTGACCACATCCGCGAAGCAGATCGCCCTCGCCGAGCTCGACGAGGGCAGCAAGCACAACGCCCACCTCGTCATCGGCAACGTACGTGCCATGGAGGCCGCACTGCGGCTGGCTGATGCCATCGAGATCTCATCGATCCTTGCGATGCATTTTGAGCTGCTGCCCCGGAGTGCCGCCCTGTCTGAGCATGCGGGCCGTTTTCGGGAGGAGGCCGTATGGATCGGCGGTGACAACGCGGGCCCGATCGGTGCCGATTTCGTCGCGCCGCACCATGACAACGTTGCCGGCGCGATGGAGGACCTCGTCGCATTCGCGCGGCGTAGAGACCTTCCAGTGATCCTGCAGATCGCCATCGCGCACGCACAGTTCGAAACGATCCATCCGTTCGTCGACGGCAACGGACGAACCGGGCGTGCCCTCTCACAGGCGATGCTGCGCCACCTCGGCCTCGCCGCGCACGCAACGGTCCCCATCTCGGCAGGGCTCCTCGTCGATACCGAGGGCTATTTCGCCGCGCTCGATCACTATCGCAACGGCGATGCCGGCCCGATCGTTCGTCGATTCGCGAATGCATCACGATTCGCAACCATGAGCGGCCGCGATCTCGTGAATGATCTCGCTGAGGAGCTCGATCGTTCGACCGAACTGCTCACCGGCGTCCGCAAGCACTCCCGTGCGTGGCAGGTGCTCCCCCATCTGATCGGTCAGCCTGTGGTCAATCTCCGCTATGTGCGCAATGAGCTCGGCCTGAACGAGATGACCGCATTGCGAGCGCTCGACGCGCTCACCGACCGCGGTGTGCTCACTGAGCGCTCCGGCCAGTCGCGCAACCGCGTGTGGGAGCACCGGGGGATCCTCAACGTGCTCGACGGCTATGCCGAAAAGATTCGCCGCGTCTCCCGCTGACAACTGCTCGCCGCACGCTCACCTGCGCCGCTGGCACCTCGGGCAGAAGTGGCTCGACCGGTTCGTGAACGCGACCCGAGCGATCGAGCGCTCGCAGCGCGGACACGGTTCGCCGGTGCGCCCGTACGCGTTGAGCGAGTGCGCGAAATAACCGGCCTCCCCGTTCACATTCACGTACTGCGCGTCGAAGCTCGTGCCTCCCTCTGCGAGGGCCTTCGCCAGCACGAGGCGCACCTCCGCCAGCAGGCGGTTCACCGCGCGGGTCGACAGGTCGACGGCGAGCGTCTCGGGGTGGATCCGGGCGGCCCACAGCGCCTCGTCGGCGTAGATGTTGCCGATGCCGCTCACGACCGTCTGATCGAGCAGCACGCGCTTGATCGCCGACCGCTTGCGCCCGACCGTCTCACGGAAGGCGCGCTCGTCGAACGCCGGATCCACCGGGTCCCGCGCGATGTGCGCGGCCTGCGTGGCGACGAGCGGCAGCGGATCCCCGTGTCCGCCGGCCGCGCCGTCGCGCGTGACGACGAGCGCATCGATGCTGAGGGATCCGAACGTGCGCTGGTCGGCGAAGACCACCGCGAGTTCGCCGTGCTCGGGATGCTCGACAGACATCCGGATGCGCTCGTGCCGCTCAGCGGGCGCGCCCGGCTCACGGAGGAGCATCTGCCCGCTCATGCCGAGGTGCGCAGACATCGCCTCATCGGATCCGTCGAGGGGGAACCAGAGGAACTTCCCGCGGCGCACTGCCGCGCGGATCGTTCGGTTCACGAGCCGCCGCTCGAAGTCGGCGGCGCGCGACGACGAGCGCCGCGCCGGATCCGACAGCGCGCTCACCGCATGCCGCGTGAGCGCGCGCTCGTCGAATACCTCGATGCCGATGACGCGCGAACCGACGACGGCCGGCGCAAGGCCCGACCGCACGACCTCGACCTCGGGCAGCTCAGGCATGCGCGTCGCGCCACAGCGTGAGCGCCGCGGCCATCTCGGCCTGCTTCTTGCTCGTGCCCGTGCCCGACGCGGTGTGCTCGCCGACCGTCAGGACAGCGCGGAAGCGTCGGTCATGATCCGGCCCGGTGCTCGTGACGACGTACGAGGGCGCCTCGACGCCGAGCCTCGCCGCGAGCTCCTGCACGCTGGTCTTCGGGTCGACGGCCGCGCCGTACCGTGCCGGGTCTTCGATCAGCGGCGTGATCAGGCGCAGCACGAGGGCGTCGGCCGCGGAGCGACCAGCCGACAGGAACGCGGCTCCGAACACGGCCTCCGTCGCGTCGGCGAGGATCGAGTCCTTATCGCGCCCGCCCGTCTGCTCCTCACCGCGCCCGAGCATGAGGTGCTCGCCCAGGCCGATCCCGCGCGCGACGTCGGCGAGCGCCAGGGTCGACACGACCGCAGATCGGCGCTTCGCGAGATCTCCCTCGGGAACGTCGGGGAAGCGCTCGTACAGCTGTGCCGTCACGGCGAGGCCGAGCACCGAGTCGCCGAGGAACTCCAGGCGCTCGTTGTGCGGAAGCCCGCCGTTCTCGTACGCATACGAGCGGTGCGTGAGCGCTAATGCGAGAAGCTCGGCGTCGATCTCGACGCCGAGCTTCTCGGTAAGCGACTCGCGCGCGCTTGATTCAGTGCGCTCGGTCATGACGCGGTTCAGGCGTCGGCGACCTTGCGGCCCTTGTACTCGAGGAACAGCTCGGTGCCCTGCGAGTCGGTGACGACCTTCGCCTGGTGGGGGCGGCTGTAGACGACCTTGCCGTTCTCCACGGTCTTCACGAGCGCCGGGGCCGAGGCCTTCCACTGCGCACGACGCGAGCGCGTGTTCGAGCGGGACATCTTCCGCTTCGGGGGGTTACCAGCCATAGCTAGCTCTCTTCTCTGCTCAGACCGGCGTCAGACACCGGTGCGGTTTCGGTAAGTTTCTGGAGCGCAGCCCACCGAGGATCGATGGGGTTCCGCGCCTCGCCGGAAGATTCGGCCAGCTTCTCACCCGTGGTGGGATCAAGACCCGGGCAGTCTGGCTGGCAGACCGGCTGAAACGGAAGCGACAA
>Ga0308157_10004097_pt1 | contig 19846 bp, 17 predicted proteins | sample PhyBR1_FD_201035 | JGI IMG/M metagenome (GOLD analysis project Ga0308157, IMG submission 201035) | Phyllosphere microbial communities from UC Gill Tract Community Farm, Albany, California, United States - DLSLB.R1 | ecosystem: Host-associated > Plants > Phyllosphere > Unclassified | place: USA...
TGCTTGTTGTTTGTTGGCGCCATCGTATGGTTCCTGCACACCGAGTTGGGCATGGCCATGCGTGCCACGGGTGATAACCAGGAGATGATCCGCTCCTTCGGCGTGAGCACCGATAACCAAAAGATCTTGGGACTGGCGCTGTCCAACGGCCTGGTGGCGCTCTCCGGTGCCATCATTGCGCAATACCAGGGTTTTGCCGACGTAGGCATGGGTATCGGCCTGATTCTAATTGGTCTGGCTTCGGTGATCGTGGGACAGGCAATTTTCACCCAACGGTATATCTGGTTGGCGGCCTTGGCCGTGGTTTTCGGCGCAGTGATCTACCGCCTGGTGATCCAGCTGGCGCTCTCGGCCGGCCTGGAAGTCAACGACATGAAGCTGATCTCTGCGGTGCTGGTGGTGGTGGCGCTACTGCTACCGAAGTGGAAGGGATTCCAGAAAATCGTGAAAACCTTCAAGCGTACGCCCGCAGTTGTGACTGCCAAGGAAGGGGAGCGCACCAATGCTTAGTATCAAGAACCTGTCGCGCACGTTCTTCCCGGGAACGGTCAACGAACGCAAAGCACTGCGCAATATCAATCTGGAACTGGCCGATGGCGAATTTGTCACGGTGATTGGTTCCAACGGTGCTGGCAAGTCGACCGTGCTCAACATGGTGGCTGGCAAACTTCAACCGGATGTCGGTACGGTGAGCATCGCCGGTAAAAACGTGACCAAATTGGCTGACTACAGCCGCGCCAAATATATTGGGCGGGTATTCCAAGATCCAATGGCCGGTACCGCACCCACCATGTCCATCGAAGAGAATATGGCCCTAGCCTACGCTCGAGGACGCTTTCGTGGTCTGGGCCTTGGCGTGGGGTCTAAGCGTCGAGAGCTTTTTGTTCAAGAGCTCAAGAGCTTGGAATTGGGTCTGGAGAAGCGCCTGAAAACCAAGGTTGGTCTGCTCTCTGGTGGCCAGCGTCAGGCGTTGAGCCTGTTGATGGCGACCTTCTCGCAGCCGAAGATCCTACTGCTTGACGAGCACACCGCGGCGCTGGACCCTCAGCGAGCAGCGCTGGTTTCCCGCTTGACCAAGGAGATTGTCGAACGCCATCAGCTGACCACGCTGATGGTCACACACAATATGGAACAGGCGCTGCAATTAGGAACACGTCTGATCATGATGCATGACGGAGAGATCATCTTGGACTTGAACCAGGAAGAAAAATCTCAGATGACAGTGAAAGATCTGCTCGACGAGTTCGGGAAGATCAAGGGCGCGCAGCTGGACGACAAGACCATGCTCCAATAACGAAAATGCTCCCAGCGGGCCTCGCACCTATTTTTTAGGTTCGAGGCCCGCAGTGGTTTAAGGGCACGAGGCGCTGAGAACTCAATGGCCACAAGTTTGCTGAATCGGTAATTGGCATTGGGCAGAGTCCGGTCTCGACGCCTACAACTCGATGACGCACGAATGGCCCGTTGGAATACCGGAAATGGTGAATTCCAATGTCAATGACTCTGCCTCGGCTGGTGGGACCGGGTAGTAGATCCACGTGGCGTCCCAATCCGTACCAGTGCCGCCAGTTCGCCCACAGATGCAGATATAGCTAGTTCCTGCGTCATCGGTAATGTTCGCCTTGATGGGTTCGAGAACATCAACGCTGGGCATTTGCGGCGCATGATTTGTTGGGCTTGCACCCTGTTCTTGCGCTCTTGCACCCCAAGAATCCAAGGACTCGTAGAACTTTGCGTCCAACCGTCGGGTTTCATCGTTGGTGATAGCCCTCAAATGGAATTCGAAACCAGTATTGTCGCCCGTGACATATCTCGAATAGGGCAGATCTGTTCTCAGGTTGAGACCTTCAAAACGACAATCCACCCCGCGGTGCGTAGCGATGGTTAGATCCATTGGCGCTGAAACTATGCGTGGCATGGACATAGCCTACGGGGCCGCGCAAATAGCCGTACCTGGCGGGCTCGGAAGTCGCAGATGCGCTGGTCAGTAGACGTTTGCAAGAAGAGAGCCGAGAGGATTGGCCGGGAAGTCTACTTGCTGGCCTTCACTGAGCGAGTGCCTCTGGTTCTTTGCCAAGGCCCAGCGACGCCAATGCCACACAGAGTGCTAAGACACATGCTCCAGCAACAACCGGCACCGTGAGGTTGATACCTCCTAAGAGTCCTCCTGCTACGGAACCCAATGCAAGACCGGCTAAACCGAGGACCCTGCTTGCTGCGCTGACCCGGCCCATGAGTTGTTCCGGCACCAGCCGTTGGCGCAAGGAAATTGAACAGACATTCCAGATCACGGCATGCATGATGTACAAAGCCAGCATGAAGCCGGCCAGTAACACCGACGTGCTAATTGCGAGTATCCCCAGGCTCAGCGATCCCAGCACAAGGCTTCCCAGTATCGCCTTGCGGTAGCCCAGAATGCGGCGAAGCCTTGGCGCCGTGGCGCTTCCGGCAAGACCGCCAAGCGCTGAAAACGCGAGCAGAAGCCCATAGCCGGAGGAATCCAGGCCGAGTCGTTCCTTGGCAAATAACACCAGAATTGAAAATGCCATCATGTACCCGACGCTGGCTAATCCGCTGATCATTGCCAAAGTCCCAACCAAGCGGTGCTTCTTAAGCCAATGAATTCCCGCACTAGCCTCAACCCAGATATGCTGGCGCTCGCCGGAACCTACTGCCGGACGTGCGCTACGAGGTAAAGCCAGAGCCAACATACCAGCAAGGGTCCAAAGCCCTCCCAACGCATATAAGGGAATGGCCGCGGCGAAAGCGAAAAGGAAACCTCCGAGGGGAGGGCCGGCGAATTCATCGGTGACCAATTGCGTGGCAGCGATCTTACTGTTGGCTCGATCCAGATTTTTTGGGCTTACCACTTGCGGCAATAAAGCGATCGCCGCCGTGTCTGCCGTACCCTCCACTATGGCAATGAACGCCATGGCCAGGTAAAGAGCCAACAGATTCGGGCCGGAGAAATAAAAAGATGTAGCTAGCACCAGCAAGGCGATTCCACGCAAAATATTTGCCCAGCTCAGCAAGGTGCGCCGATCGAATCTGTCGACCAATACCCCCGTGGGCAAGGCAAGGAATAAACGCAGCGTCGAGTAGCACAGTGACAGTCCGGCTATCAGGCGGGGATCTTGGGTCAAAGATGACGCGATCAACGGAACCGCTACAAAAGCCACCCCATCGGCAAGGTTGGACAGCGAAGATGCTGCCCACAGGGCTGCGAATCCGCGTTGAGTTGCCACGCTCCCAGCGTATCGGTATGGGCCGGTAGAACTGGGCCGAATCTTGCGAAGTCGCAACCGGCGTTTCGTCGGAAACTTTCTAGAGCAATGCCTTGGCCAGCAGCACTTCTACTCGTCCCGAGGCTTCATCTATGAGTTCCTCGCCGGTAGGTCGATAGCCGTTGGCCTGATACAACTTGATAGCCCGCGAATTCTCGGCGATGACCCATAAACGTGTCTCTTGGAAGCCGGTTTTCCGCGCATACCGGTCCACTTCGGCCAAGAGCTCGCGTGCCAGACCCTGTCCCCAGAAATCCGGTGCAACAGCAACGTAGTAGATCTCCAGATATCCATCATGCGGGGCGCAGAGGGTAAATCCCGCCAGCACTCCGGCCTTGGATGCGACCATGAGCCTGGCATCGGGCAATGCCAAACGACGTTGGACACCGGCCAGTGCGCGGGCACCGTCGGCAGGCTGGGGCTGGTGGTCTCGTCGGGCGACAGTCAGCGCCCAAATCTTTGCAACGCCATGGACGGGCTTCGAATCCTGCTGTGTGACTTGAGCAAAAGTTACCGATTGGTAGTCCATGAATAGAATCCTAGACGGTGGTCGTGGGCTAGATGATCCCGCTGGAGCCAAGCAGAGAGCCGATGGCGAAGGTTGCGGCCAAGGCCAGGGCACCACCGATGACCAGCCGCAATGCTGCCACGCGTTTGGAGCTTCCACCGATGTAGGCGCCAAGCGTTCCGGTGAGCGCGAGGGCAACGAGGACCGCTACAAAGGTTACTGGAATACGGATCTGTTCCGGCGGCAGCAAGATCGCCAGCATGGGCAGGATCGCGCCGATAATGAAGGCCGCCGCCGAAGCATAGGCAGCATGCCATGGGTTCACGACTTCTTCTTCGTCGATATTCAGCTCCGCGGAAAGATGCGCGGCGAGGGCATCGTGTTCGGTAAGTTCCGTCGCGACCTGCATCGCTGTCTGTTCGCTCAGACCTTTGGCCTGGTAGATTCCGGCCAATTCGGTAAGCTCGGCTTCGGGATCATCGATGAGCTCCGCTCGTTCCTTTTCAACCAGTGCTCGCTGCGAATCGCGTTGGCTACTGACTGATACATATTCACCCAGTGCCATCGAGATCGCTCCACCGATCACCGCCGCCATCCCGGCAGTGAAGATCGGGGCGGTGTGGTTGGTGACACCGGCAACGCCAACCACCGTGGCTGCTACTGAGACGATGCCGTCATTCGCCCCGAGCACGCCAGCACGCAACCAGTTCAGACGTTCGGCGAAGTTCTGATCATGCGGTTCATCGGGGTGGGCATTAATAGAATCAGTCATGATCCAAGATAATCACTTGGATGCTTGCCCAGGTTAGTGACGCTACGCGAGGGGACATAAAAAAATTGCAGGTCTGGAAAACCAGATCCTGCAATTTGCTGGTGCCCCTGAAAGGAATCGAACCTTCGACCTTCTGCTCCGGAGGCAGACGCTCTATCCACTGAGCTACAGAGGCGGGTTGCTGAGCAACAGAAAAATACTATCAGGTGGTGCGTTGATCTGCGCAATTGGCGATTACGCCCGCTGATGTGTTGCAAAAGTCACCAGAACAAGAAAGTCTCACAGCCTTCGGGGAGTCATGAATGCCCTTAAAGCAATGTTATTACCGGTATTCTTGAACGGTGACTCCTGAAGAACTCTCCGCAGCAATATCCGCATGCCTCACCGAAGCCGTAAGTGCTGGTGAAATCTCGGTCGAGGTACCTGAGAACGTACGTGTTGATCGTCCAAAGAGCCGTGAACACGGTGACTGGGCTACCAACATCGCTCTGCAGCTGGGCAAAAAGGCCGGTATGGCCCCGCGCGATTTTGCGCAGATTCTTGTTCGACGCCTGGCTGAGGTTCCAGGAGTTTCAGCCGTAGACATCGCAGGTCCAGGCTTTTTGAACATCACCCTCGAAGCTGGAGCTGCCGGCGAACTGGCCCGCACCATCGTTGACGCTGGTGCCGCTTACGGTAACAACCAGGCCCTGGCCGGCCACGTAGTTAATATGGAGTTCGTCTCGGCGAACCCTACCGGACCGTTGCACATCGGTCACACCCGTTGGGCCGCACTGGGTGACGCAATTTCCCGTGTGCTGCGTGCTTCGGGTGCAGAAGTGACCAGCGAGTATTACATCAACGACGCCGGCAACCAGATGAACGTCTTCGCGCGCTCGGTTTACAACCGAATTCACGGTTTGCCTGTGCCAGAGGGCGGCTACCCGGGCGAATACATTAAGGACCTGGGCGACATTGTGCTCGCCGAGAATCCTGAATTGGGCAAGCTGGAGGAAGCCGAAGCCATTCCTGCGCTGCGTGAAGCTGCCTACAAGGCTCAGCTGGCAGACATTAAGGCCACCTTGGCTGACTTTGGTGTCAGCTTTGATGTCTTCTTCTCAGAGACCGCGCTACACGAGGGCGGCGCGGTAGCCGATGCCGTAGCTCGTCTGCGCGAACAGGGACATATCTTTGATCAGGAAGGTGCCGTCTGGCTACGCACCACCGACTTCGGTGATGACAAGGATCGTGTGCTGATCCGTGCCAACGGTGAACCAACCTACTTTGCTGCCGACGCCGCCTACTACCTATCCAAGAAGGACCGCGGCTTCGAAGAGAAGATCTACTTGCTCGGCGCCGATCACCACGGGTACGTCAACCGCCTTAAGGCCATCGCCGCCTGCGCCGGAGATGACAAGGAGAAGAACATCGAGGTGTTGATCGGCCAGCTGATCTCCGTCAACGGTGCCAAGCTCTCTAAGCGCGCTGGCAACATCATTGAGCTACGCGATTTGATCAACTGGATCGGCGCCGACGCCCTGCGTTACTCGCTAGCGCGTTTCCCAGCCGATTCGCCGATCGCGCTAGACCCAGAGCAGCTGAAAAAGAACACCAACGACAACCCGGTCTTCTACGTGCAGTACGCTCACGCCCGCTCGGCAGCCGCAGCCCGCAATGCTGCTGCCAAGGGGGTTACCCGTGCCGAGTTCGACGCCACCATGCTCACCGACGCAACCGAAAACGAACTGCTCGCAGTGCTCGGCCAGTTCCCATCGGTGGTGGCAGGTGCCGCAGAATTCCGCGAACCACACCGCATTGCCCGTTACCTCGAGCAGGTAGCTGGCGCGTACCACTCCTGGTACGCAGCAACTCGTATTACCCCGGTCGGTGAAGATGAAGCGATCGCACCAGTACACAGCACCCGCCTGTGGCTGAACGACGCGGCCACCACCGTCTTGGCCAATGGATTGGAACTGCTGGGCGTTTCGGCCCCAGAGAGGATGTAACTGGTATGGCTGTATCGCCGCTGGCCCCGCAATGGCTGCAATTCCCCGAGAACGTTAACGCACTACGAGAGATCGAATGGGCTTCGGGGGTTACCCGCGAGGCTGACGGCGAACTGTCCGTCCAGGGCATTGCGGTCTCTGCACTGGCACAAGAATTTGGCACCCCGCTGTTTGTGCTGGACGAAAACGACTTCCGCGCCCGCGCCCGAGGCTTTAAGACCGCTTTTGATGATGCGTTTAAGGACCTATGCGGGGGAGTAGACGTCTACTACGCCGGCAAAGCTTTTGTCTGCACCGAGGTTGCCCGTTGGGTGACCGAAGAAGGTCTACGCCTAGATACCTGCTCCGGCGGTGAGCTGGCCGTGGCCAAGGCCGCCAACGTGCCCGCCGAGAATCTTTCGCTGCACGGGAACAACAAGTCCAAGGCGGAAATCATCCGTGGCCTAGAAATGGGCGTGGGGCGAATTGTCATTGACTCACTTGATGAGCTGGATCGCGTGATTTCCCTGGCCGATTCGCTGGGTCTTACCGCAGAGGTCATGTTGCGCATTACCCCGGGTGTGCATGCCTCCACCCATGAGGCCATCGCCACCGCTCACGAAGACCAGAAGTTCGGCTTGTCCATCTTGGCCGACGCCTCCGGTACCTCACCCGCCTTGCGCGCGGTAGCCCGTGCCCTTGAAGCGCAGAACGTGAACCTCTTAGGTCTACACGCGCATATCGGATCGCAGATCTTCGAAGCCGAAGGCTTCGCCATGGTCGCTCGTACCATGCTCGGCCTGCTCGCCCAAGTGCGCGAAATTCACGGCATCGAATTGCCCGAACTGGACTTGGGCGGTGGCTACGGTATTGCTTACACTTCCGAGGACCATCCCTCCACCCCGGGTAAGTTGGCCGGGCAGATGGCAGAGGTCGTATCGGCAACCTGCGCGGAGCTAGAACTGGCCTGCCCACGAATCTCCATCGAGCCAGGCCGCGCCATCGTTGGCCCGACCACCTTCACCCTGTATGAGACCGGGGTGCTTAAGGACGTTCAGGTCGAAGACGCCGAAGGAAAGCTGCACCCACGTCGTTATATTGCGGTGGATGGCGGCATGAGCGATAACCCTCGTCCGGTGCTCTACGACGCGCAATATACCGCCGTTCTGGCTAGTCGTATGACGCAAAGCGACGCAATTATTTCTCGCGTAGTTGGGAAACATTGCGAGTCAGGTGACATAGTCGTGAAGGACGTTTACCTGCCCGAAGACGTGGCGGCTGGCGACTTGCTCGCTATTCCGGCCACCGGCGCCTACTGCAGGGCCCTATCGAGCAACTACAACTACCTCACCCGCCCCGCGGTGGTAGCGGTACGCGATGGCCAAGCCCGTCTGATCGTGCGCAGGGAAACCGAAGACGACTTGCTAGCCCGCGACATGGGAGTTTAATTGAGCGGCGAAAAGAACCTGAAGGTAGCCCTACTGGGTTGCGGTACGGTCGGAGCCCAAGTGGCCCGAATCCTATTGGAAGACGCCAACGAACTGGCATCGCGTTCCGGTGCCGGTCTGCAGCTGATCGGTATTGCCGTGCGCAATCTGGAGACCAAGCGCGACGTTGACTTGCCTCAAGAGCTTTTCACCACCGACGCGTTGAAACTGATCGAGCAGGCCGATGTGGTCATCGAATTGCTCGGCGGACTGGATCCAGCAGGCCAGTACATCGCTGCGGCCCTGTCCAAGGGCGCCAGCGTGATTACCGGTAACAAGGCGTTGATTGCGCTTAAGGGTGCCGAGCTGAACGACGTTGCCGCCTCTTCCGGCGCGCAATTGCGCTACGAAGCCGCAGTGGCCGGGGCAATTCCAATCTTGCGTCCGATCGCTGACTCGCTGGCCGGGGATCACATCACCAAGGTCATGGGCATCGTCAACGGCACCACCAACTTCATCCTGGACGCCATGGATTCCACCGGCGCAGCTTTCGACGATGTTCTCGCCGAAGCTCAAGCGCTGGGCTACGCGGAGGCCGACCCCACCGCCGACGTAGGCGGACATGACGCTGCGGCCAAGGCTGCCATCTTGGCTTCGCTGGCATTCCACACCACCGTTTCTTCGGAGCAAGTTTCTACCCAAGGCATCACCGAGGTCAGCGCAGAAGATGTAGCTGCTGCCGCGGCTGCCGGTTATGTGATCAAGCTTTTGGCTATCGCAGAGCAGAGCGAGGCTGGAATCTCGGTACGCGTTTACCCGGCACTGATCCGCCGCAGCCACCCGCTGGCCACCGTCCGTGGTGCCTTTAATGCAGTCTTCGTTGAAGCAGAAAACGCCGGCGACCTTATGTTCTACGGTGCTGGAGCTGGTGGCAACGCCACCGCTAGTGCCGTGATGGGCGATGTTGTGGCCGTGGCCCGACAGATTGCTGCTGGCGCACCTTTGCCACACGGTTCCATCCAGCGCAGCCCACGCATGCTCGACTTTGACGCGATCACCACCCGTTACTGGATCGGCCTGTCGGTCAAGGACCAGTCTGGGGTACTGGCATCCATCGCCACCGTCTTCGGTGAGCATGGGGTTTCGATCGAGTCGATGAGCCAGCAGGGCGACGAACATTCCGGTGCGCAGCTGCGCATCCTCACCCACCAGGGCACAGAATCAGCCCTGGCTAGCACCGTCGAAGCCCTGAAGGCTTTGGACGCTGTGCACTGTGTACTATCCGTTATGCGAGTTGAAGGAAACTAACGTGGCTCACCAGTGGCGCGGGGTAATCCGCGAATATGCCGATCGTCTACCAGTAGATGAAAACACCAAGGTCATCACCCTGGGCGAAGGTGGCACCCCTTTGGTGTACGCCCCAGCCCTGTCGGCACACACCGGCAACGAGGTGTACCTCAAGGTTGAAGGCATGAACCCCACCGGGTCTTTTAAAGACCGCGGTATGACCATGGCGATGACCGCCGCGGTAGCCGCCGGCGCGAAGGCAGTGGTTTGTGCTTCCACCGGTAACACCTCGGCTTCGGCCGCCGCCTACGCCACCCAGGCAGGCCTGAAGTGTGCGGTATTGGTTCCGGACGGCAAGATTTCCATGGGTAAGCTCTCCCAAGCGATCGCCCACGGTGCTGACATTATCCAGATCGACGGCAACTTTGATAACTGCCTTGAGGTCGCGCGCAAGCTCTCGGAAAACTACCCGGTCTTCCTCGTGAACTCGGTAAACCCGGCCCGTATCCAGGGGCAGAAGACCGGTGCGTTTGAGGTCGTTGACTTCTTGGGTGACGCCCCGGATTACCACATGCTGCCAGTGGGCAACGCGGGAAATATCACCGCGTACTGGAAGGGCTACAAGGAGTACTCCTCGCAGTTCACCAACGAAGCAGGCAAGGTCCTTGAGCCGGTAGCCACCAAGACTCCGATCATGTGGGGCTTCCAGGCTGAAGGGGCCGCTCCGATCGTGGCCGGCCATCCGATCACCGAACCAGATACCATCGCCACCGCGATCCGTATCGGCAACCCTGCATCATGGGAGCAAGCTGAAGCAGCACGCGATGAGTCCGGCGGACAGATCGATTCGGTTTCCGACGAGCAGATCTTGGAAGCACACCGTTGGCTCTCAAGCCGCGAAGGTGTTTTTGTGGAGCCTGCCTCGGCCGCCGGCGTTGCCGGGTTGCTCAAGCACCACGCCGCTGGCAATGCTCCAACCGGCAAGAAAATTGTCATCACCGTCACCGGCCATGGCCTGAAAGATCCGGACTGGGCCCTGAAACAGGCTGATGGTTCAGCTGTCACTCCCAAGAAGGTCGGCTTCGACGTTGTTGAGGTAGCTGGCGCACTGGGCCTGGCCTAGAACCGTTGCCGGTGATTCACCGGCTGATCCTGGCCCGTCGCGCCTTGGCAGGTTTTCCAGTTCGGATGCCTGACCGGGGGTGGCGGGCCATTGTCCATTTTCTTTATTCCTGTTTCGACACTGAAGGAACCATGACGCAGCAGATCGCCTTGGGACAACACCTGATCGTTTGCCCACCTGCCACCTCCGCCAACCTTGGCCCAGGCTTCGACTCACTGGGTCTGGCCCTGGAATACCGGGACCGTCTGGTGGTGCGGACAGCTGCACTCAGCAGGGTTGAAATTACTGGGGACGGCGCCGATGAGCTGCCTAAGGACGAATCGCATCTGATCATCAAAGAGATGCACCATTACTGGAGGCAGGCAGGTTTTGAGCCGGTCGGTGTTCAGCTAGAAGCCGAGAACAACATTCCTCACGCTCGCGGCATGGGATCCTCAGCCGCGGCAATTGTTGCCGCCTATGCTGCGGCCGATGCACTCTTGCCAGTGGGTGCGCGTTGTGGAACAGAAGGTATTTTTCAGGCGGCCGCCGCGTGGGAAGGACATCCGGATAATGTGGCCCCGGCGGTCTTTGGTGGCTTGAGCATTTCCTCGACCAAAACCGATGGCAGTTTTGATTCGGTACAGGTACCACTGCATAGCGATCTTCAGGCAGTGCTGGCGATTCCTTCCAACGGTTTGTCCACCGAAGTTGCCCGCGGTGCACTGCCAGCGCAGGTTGATCACAGTATCGCGGCTGCCAATAGTGCCAGCGCGGCCTTGCTGATTCATGCGCTGAGTAACGATCCTTCGGTCTTGTTGGCCGGCACCAAGGACTACCTGCATCAGGATTACCGCGCCGCGGCGATGCCTGAAAGTGCGTCGTTGATCACCACCTTGCGTGAGGCCGGACTGGCAGCTGTGGTCTCAGGTGCAGGTCCCACGGTACTAATTTTGGTCTCCGGCCAAGAACAGGTGGAGCAGGCCCTGGCGATGGTCCAAGAGTTTTCTGCGGAATCTACAGTGTCGTGGCGTGCAGAAGTTCCTCAGCTTGCTACCAACGGTGTTACAGTAGAAGTGCTGTAACACTAGGGCAGGCAAGAACTGTTGGGTCCTAGCACGGTTCAAATCTCTTTTGGCCAGTGTTGATACGGACAAGTTCGGTTCTTGAACCCCACATTGTTCGTCCAGCCGTTCCGGATCTTCCTGCCGTTCACAGCAATTTTGATATCCCACACTTATGCACAGCCTCGTGCCGTCGAGATATCAGACCTCTTATATATTCCACCGCAGTTTAGTGACCTGGTTTCTGGGCACGCTCGGCGGAAGGTGCGGTAGCCATGAATTCTTCGGCTACAACACATCATTTACGGCATAGTGGGCCTGCCTTGAAGCGGCCCATCCTACGAGTCAGAAGGAACTTTCGTGACCGAAACCACGAGCCTCAACGAAGGCGTGGACACCAAGACTTCCGAAAACAAGAGCGCCGGTCTAGCCTCTTTGAAGATGACCCAGCTTCAGCAGCTGGCTTCGCAGCTGGGAATTACCGGCGGATCGCGGATGCGCAAGGCTGATCTGGTTAAGGCCATCGGCGATCATCAGCGCGGCGGCTCCGTTGCCGCAAAGGAAGCAAAATCAGCAAAGGCTGAAACCGCAACGGCACCAGCCACCGATGCCGCACCAACCGAAACCAAGGCTCGCTCCCGCCGTGCACCAAAGAGCGCTCCGGCAGCAGAAGCTGAAGAAGCACCTGCTGAACAGCCGGTTGCTCAGCCTGCCAGCGACGCTGAACCAGCGCAGAAGCCAGCACGCACTCGTCGTCCATCGCGTCGCGTGACCGACTCCGGTAAGGCCCCAGCTGCTCAAGCGCCAGCTCAAAGTGCTGAAGCACCAGCAGTTGCAGAACCGGCCGAGGCAGCACCGGTAGAGCAGAAGGCCCCACGCCAGCGCCGCAACTCCAAGGCCAAGGCCGAAGCAAACGCTGAGCAGCCAGTAGCTCTGGAGGCAGAGCCAAAGGCAGAAGCCACCGAGAACAACACCGATGCACGCGAAGAGCGTCGTGAGCGTAATAACAATCGCCGTGATCGCAACAACCGTCGCGAGCGCAACAACGACCGTAACGAGCGCACCGAGGCAGCCGAGTCGGAGAATAACACCGAGGGCCGCGAAGAGCGTCGTGAACGTGGCAACCGCCGCGAGCGCAACAACGATCGTAATGACCGCAACGAGCGCAATGAGGCAGCCGAGTCGGAGAATAACTCCGAGGGTCGCGAAGAGCGTCGTGAACGTGGCAACCGCCGCGAGCGCAACAACGATCGTAACGACCGCAACAACGATCGCAACAACGATCGCAACAACGATCGCAACGACTCCGGCGAGAACGAGAACGAGGATCGCAACGATCGTAATGATCGTGGCAACCGCCGTGAGCGCAACAATGATCGTAATGATCGCAATAACCGTCGCGAACGCAACAACGACCGCAACGATCGTAATAACCGCAACCGCCGCAACCGCCGTGATGACGACGAGCCACAGCTAAGCGAAGACGACGTCGTATTGCCGATCGCCGGTATCTTGGACGTACTGGAGAACTACGCCTTTGTTCGTACCTCCGGCTACCTGCCCGGCCCAAGCGACGTCTACGTCACCCTGGGTCAGGTCAAGAAGTACAACCTGCGCAAGGGCGACGCCATCGTTGGTGCGATCCGCCAGCCACGCGAGGGCGAGACCCCGAACCCACGCCAGAAGTTCAATGCCCTGGTGCAGCTGACTTCGGTCAACGGCAAGAAGCCAGAAGATAACCGTGAACGTGTTGAGTTCAACAAGCTGGTACCGCTGTACCCAACCGAGCGCCTGCGCCTAGAAACCGATCCAAAACTGGTCGGCCCACGTGTTATCGATCTGGTTTCGCCCATCGGTAAGGGCCAGCGCGGTCTGATCGTTTCGCCTCCTAAGGCCGGTAAGACCCTGATCCTTCAGGCTATTGCCAACGCGATTACCACCAACAACCCAGAAGTCCACCTGATGATGGTTCTGGTTGATGAGCGTCCCGAAGAAGTTACCGATATGCAGCGCACCGTCAAGGGCGAAGTTATTGCTTCGACCTTCGACCGCCCAGCAGATGACCACACCACCGTGGCCGAACTCGCCATCGAGCGCGCCAAGCGCCTGGTGGAAATGGGCATGGATGTTGTCGTTCTGCTGGACTCGATGACTCGCCTGGGCCGTGCCTACAACTTGGCAGCCCCAGCTTCGGGTCGCATCCTCTCAGGTGGTGTCGACTCGGCTGCACTGTACCCACCAAAGCGTTTCTTCGGTGCTGCCCGCAACATCGAAAACGGTGGCTCGCTGACCATCCTTGCCACCGCACTGGTGGAGACCGGGTCCAAGATGGACGAGGTCATCTTCGAAGAATTCAAGGGCACCGGCAACATGGAGCTTCGCCTCTCGCGTCAGCTGGCCGAGAAGCGCATCTTCCCAGCCGTTGATGTCAACGCTTCTTCCACCCGCCGTGAAGAGCAGCTGATGAGTGCCGAAGAGGTGCGCATCATGTGGCGTCTGCGTCGTATGCTTTCGGGCATTGATCCACAGCAGGCTCTGGAAGTGCTCACTGGAAAGATTCGCGAAACCGAATCCAACGCGGAATTCTTGATGCTGGTCAACAAGACCACCCCAAACAAGGATTAGTTGCTCTACCCGCCATGGCGTTCAGCCAGTATGCCCACCTCGGGCTGCTGGCTGGACGCCATCGGCGCGTAGTGAGAGTTTGACCCACTAGAATTTAATCTCAGCAGCCCGTTAGGCCCTTTGGTCTCACTGCGCGGGCACCGCCGACAAGGAAAGCACATCACCATGTTCGAATCCGTCAAGACGCTACTAGAAGAGCATGCCCAGATCCAGGCGCAGCTCTCGGATCCGGCGGTGTACGCCGACCAGTCGCTGGCCCGCAAGCTCGGCCGCCGTTCCGCACAGCTCAACGGCATCGTTGAGGCCTACAACCGCTGGCACAGCGCCACCGAAGATCTGGAAGCAGCCAAGGAAATGGCTGACGAAGATCCAGATTTTGCAGAAGAGGTTCAGACCCTCACCGCAGCGATGCCTGAGCTGGAAGAAAAGCTACGCCGTCTGTTGATCCCACGCGACGAGAATGATGCCCGTGACGTCATCCTCGAAGTTAAGGGTGGTGAAGGTGGCGATGAGGCAGCACTGTTCGCCGCCGACCTCTTGCGCATGTACACCCGTTACGCGGAGCACAAGGGCTGGAAGGTCGAAATGATCTCCTATAACGAGTCCGACCTTGGCGGTTACAAAGATGCTCAGGTGGCGATCAAGGGCAAGTCCAACGATCCAGCAGAAGGCGTATACGCCCAGCTGAAGTTCGAAGGTGGCGTACACCGCGTGCAGCGTGTGCCAGTGACCGAGTCCCAGGGCCGTATTCACACTTCGGCCGCCGGCGTACTGGTATTGCCAGAAGTTGATGAGCCAGAAGAAGTTGATATCCACCAGAACGATCTGAAGATCGATGTGTACCGTTCTTCGGGTCCTGGTGGTCAGTCGGTGAACACCACTGACTCCGCCGTTCGCATTACCCACCTGCCTACCGGCATCGTGGTGGCCATGCAGAACGAAAAGTCACAGATCCAGAACCGTGAAGCCGCGATGCGCGTCTTGCGTTCGCGTTTATTGGCTCACCAGCAGCAGATCATTGACGAGGAAAACTCGGCAGTGCGTGCCAGCCAGATCCGCACCATGGATCGTTCCGAGCGTATTCGTACCTACAACTACCCAGAAAACCGCATTGCTGATCACCGCACCGGGTACAAGGCCTACAACCTTGACGCAGTAATGGGCGGCGAACTGCAGCCGGTTATCGAATCCTGCATTCAGATGGATGAGGAAGAGCGCTTGGCAGCGCTGGGCGAGTAAGAACAGAATTGGAAGAACTATCTGTCGTACGTCGTCAGGCGATTGCGGCATTGGCCGACGCCGGGGTACCAAGCCCCGGCGTCGACGTCGACCTACTGCTCTGCCACGTATTGGGCATCAATCGTTCCGAACTTAAACTCCGCGAGCTGCGTGGCGAAGAATTCGAGACTGGCGCCCGTGAAGAATTCACCGAATTGGTGGCTGCACGGCGAACCCGTGTGCCGTTGCAGCATTTAACTGGTGTAGCCCATTTCCGATATTTGGAACTGAAGGTCGGACCGGGGGTCTTTACCCCTCGTCCGGAAACTGAATCTGTAGTTCAGTTGGGGCTGGATTTTGTGGCGCAACAGGGTCTTAGGACACCACAGTGCATTGACTTGTGCTCGGGTTCTGGAGCCATCGCGGCCGCGTTGGCTAGCGAAATCCCTGGTTCAAAAGTCTGGGCCGTTGAGCTCTCCGATGACGCGATTCAGTACACCCGAGCCAACGCGCAGGCACATCAGGTGACGGTGCTGCATCAGGACGCCACCAAACTTCCCATTCAGCTGGAGGGCACCATGGATTTGGTGGTTTCAAATCCTCCCTACATCCCACCGAATGCGATTCCGCGAGAAGTTGAGGTTCGTGACTACGACCCGGAAATGGCGCTGTATGGATTGGGTCAGGACGGTCTGCAAATCCCTCGGGCCATCACCGAACAGGCGATGAAGCTCCTGCGTCCTGGTGGATTTTTTGTCATGGAGCATGCAGAGGTGCAGAAAGATGCCGCCGCTGCGATGCTCAGCGACGCCGGATTCGTCGAGGTTACCGGACATGAGGACCTCACCGGGAGAGCCCGCGCAACCTGTGGATACGCACCACACCGTTAAGCAGTACCACCGAGCACGCTAAGTGCATGAAAGAATGATCCCGTGAGCACAAGATTTTTGGTAAGCAACGAGCAAGAACACGCCGAAGGCATTGCTGCGGCGAAAACCGCCTTGGCCCAGAAGCGATGCATCGTCTTGCCTACGGACACCGTGTATGGAATCGGTGCTGATGCTTTTAGCCCGCAGGGTGTAGCGATGCTCTTGGCTGCGAAGGGTCGTGGACGCACGATGCCCCCACCAGTACTGATTGCACAGAGCGCCACCATGGACGGGCTGGCCCGTGATATTCCAGATGCAGCGCGCAAGCTGGCCGAGGCATTCTGGCCTGGTGGACTCACCCTGATCTTGCAGGCCCAGCCTTCATTGACCTGGGATTTGGGGGAGACCCGCGGAACGGTTGGTCTGCGTGTGCCCAACGATGACACCGCATTGGAACTGTTGCGAGAAACTGGTCCGTTGGCTGTGTCTTCGGCGAACCGTACTGGGCAACCAGCCGCCTTGGATGTTGACTCCGCCCTAGAACAACTCGGTGAATCGGTAGATGTCTACCTAGATGGCGGGTCACGCGGCGAAAGCGGAGACGACGTGGCACCGTCCACCATTATCGACTGCACCGGTGAATTTTTGAAGGTTGTCCGTGCCGGCGCTATTTCCATTCAGGAGTTGCGCGTTGTTGTTCCTGAAGTGCTCGACTTGGGACAGGATGCCCCGGGCCAGGACGCATGAGAATATACCTACTGCTGATCGCCTTTAGCTTCACTGCTTCCTATGTCCTGACTCCCATTGTGCGCTCGGTAGGGCACCGGTTTACCAGCAACCAGCTGTTGCGTGATCGCGATCAGCACCAGGTGCCGATTGTGAAATTCGGCGGGGTGGCAATCATCGCCGCCTTCAGCATGGGTTTATGGTTCGCCGGGAACTTCCACTTCTTCAGGGGAGTTTTTAGCGGCAGCGTGCCGCAAGGCCTCAGTTTTGCATTACTGGTCATTTTGATCCTCGGCCTGGCCGATGACATGTTTGACCTACGGTGGTGGATCAAGCTGCTAGGGCAAATCCTCGTCGGTTTCATCATGGCCACCCATGGGGTATTGATTCAGTCGCTCCCAGTGGGGTCATGGCAGATCCACGAACAATGGCTACAGATTGTACTGACAGTCTTTTTGATTGTACTTACGATGAATGCCATCAATTTCTCTGACGGACTGGACGGATTGGCTGCGGGCCTTGCCGCCATAGGTGCGGCAACGTTCTTTGTTTATTCCTACGTGCTGGCCACCCACGTCAGCGCCGATGACTACGCGAATGTCGGCGCGTTGTTATGTGCCTTGCTCTTGGGGGCGTGCTTAGGATTCTTGCCGCATAACTTCAACCCCGCGAATATCTTCATGGGGGAGACCGGGGTGCTGACCATCGGGTTGATTCTCTCGGTAGCTGCCATCGCGGTCACTGGTGACGTGCGTGGACTTGAAGCACAGCGCTTCCGCAACATTCCAGCCTATATGCCAGTGGTTTTGCCGATGGTTATCGTCTTCCTACCAGTACTAGACCTTGTACTCTCGGTGTTCCGCAGGCTGGCTAACAAACGCTCACCCTTTTCCCCGGACTCCAAACACATCCACCATCGCATGTTGGCTCAGGGCCATTCGGTGCGCCGTGCAGTGATCTTGCTCTACATTTGGGCGGCCGTAATTGCCGTATCGGTAGTGTCCGTTGCCTTCATTCCAGTGGTGCTCGTGGCGCCTGTAGCCTTGCTACTCTTCCTTGCCGCTGCGGTTGGCACCTGGTGGCCTTTGGTCTTTCGCAGATTTGTTGCATTACGCAAGCGTCTAGACAAGGCCTAAACCTGGCCGGTTGGCCATGTAATCCGCAAGCAAGGGCTTTCTATCTCGTGTAGAATTCAGAATGGATCTTCTTCCGGACGCTCTTTTTGGGTGAGCGGAAGTTTCAAGTTTCATCAGCATCGTTGGTGCATGATGGTTCCTCGAATTTGACGAAGAAAGGTTGCGGACATGACTTCTAGTTCTGCCCGCATCAGTGTTTCGTCAGCTGAGAAGTCCATCTGGTTGCCGATTCTGGCTTTGTCACTGGTGTATTCGCTGATTGCCACCGCCGCATTTTTCCTGATTTCGTGGTTGGTTGCAGATCTTCGATACGCGCAGTCGGGCGCATTGGCGGCAGGGATAGTCATTAGCTTTTTTGCTATAGGCATCTTGATCGCCGAAGTAGCGGGACGAATTCGCCGCACGTGGGCTATGCCCGCGTTTTTGGGCGCATATGTCATCAAGGTTTTTGGTATCGCCTTCGTGTTGTTGAACCTGGGTTTGCCCGAATGGGTCAACCGACAGGGATTCGTTCTTGCAGCAGCAATCTCACTCGTTGCCTGGCAGATTGGTGAAGTGCGAGCTTTCATGAAGGCTCGTCTAGCTATCTACAACGAGGACTAGAGATTTCCCGAAGGCGATATGTCTCAAGGAATGCTGTGAGTTTGATAAGCTTACTACGGGTCATTTTTAGCTGAGCGCATTAAAGCGTAAGGCTGGATACTAAATGCTTTCGCAGGGAAACCTGCTGATGGCGCCTCATCAGGGTTGATGCCTCTGGCAACGGCTGTGATGAGATCCCGTTTGATCTTTTCTTCACACGGTGAGAGGCAGTTTCCGCCAGTCACCGCCTTTTGCCCGTGACCGTTACTGCAGAGAGGACAGCGCGTTGTTCGCGTTTGCGCTCCCAATGGCCTCCGAAGAAGGCGGCTTTATCCCGCCAACCGTGCACGATACCCACCTACCTGAGATTTTCCCTTGGGCAGCTGAGTACGGTACTGGTTTCGGCAAGCAGATGCTCATGATCGCTTTGTCGGTTGTGCTTATCTCTTGGTTCTTCACCATGGCCATCAAGAACCCGAAATTGGTTCCAGGCAAGATGCAGTACCTCGCTGAGTCCGGTTACGCCTTTGTGCGTAACGGCATCGGCCGCGACATCATCGGCGAGAAGAACTTCCGCCCATGGATTCCGCTGCTGTTCGCGACATTCTTCTTCGTACTGCTCAACAACCTCTTCGGTGCGATTCCGTTCCTGCAGCTTCCATCGTTCTCACACGCTGGTTCTGCATACGCGATGGCCATCATCATCTACGGCACCTGGATTGCTGTAGGTCTGAAGAACCACGGTATCCGTTACTTCAAGTTGGCAGTCACCCCACCAGGTGTCAGCCCAGTGATGTTGATCCTGCTGGTGCCTTTGGAAATCATTTCTAACTTCATCGTTCGCCCGCTGACGCACTCGCTGCGTTTGATGGCAACGATGCTGGCAGGCCATATCATTGTGATGCTGGCAGCCTCAGGTGCTCGTTACCTGATCGTCGTCCAGGACCAGCTGGCACTGAATGGTGTTGGTGTTCTGGTAATCGTCGGTTACGTAGCAATGTACTTCCTTGAATTGTTGATCATGGTTCTGCAGGCGTTTGTCTTTACGCTGCTGACCGCGATCTACATCCAGGGTGCAATTGAAGCTGACGCCCACTAGGCCATTTCTTATTTACTAAATCCCAAAAGTTCTTCCTTGGACCTTCAAGGAAAACCTCCACAACCTACCGGCTAAGAAGCACGGTATCTTGAAAGGAAAAATCGCATGAGCGGCTCCCTGAACATGATCGGTTACGGTCTGGCAGCAATTGGTTCGGCTATCGGCGTGGGCTTGATCTTCGCT
>Ga0308157_10004102_pt1 | contig 19814 bp, 20 predicted proteins | sample PhyBR1_FD_201035 | JGI IMG/M metagenome (GOLD analysis project Ga0308157, IMG submission 201035) | Phyllosphere microbial communities from UC Gill Tract Community Farm, Albany, California, United States - DLSLB.R1 | ecosystem: Host-associated > Plants > Phyllosphere > Unclassified | place: USA...
GAGATTTTCCGTTAATTCCAGTCGGAGAATTCGAATTGAATAAAAATCCAGAAAATTATTTTGCAGAAGTAGAACAGGCAGCATTTAATCCAGCTCACGTAGTTCCAGGAATTGGTTTTTCTCCAGATAAAATGCTTCAAGGACGTTTATTCTCTTACGGAGATGCACACCGTTACCGTTTAGGAGTAAACAATTACCAGATTCCGGTAAACGCTTCAAGATGTCCGTATAACAGTTTCCACAGAGACGGAGCAATGCGTGTGGATGGAAATTACGGTGGAAGAAAACATTACGAACCAAATAGTTTTGGTGAATGGCAGGAACAGCCAGAAGTAAAAGAACCGCCATTGGCCATTTATGGAGATGCTTATGCACATAATTTTAGAGAAGATGATAGCGATTATTTTACGCAGCCAGGACTTTTATTCAACTTGCTGACAGAAGAGAAAAAACAACTTTTGTTTAAAAATACAGCGGGTCAAGTAGGAGGAGCACAGAAATTTATTCAAGTGCGTCATATTAGAAATTGTTATCAAGCCGATCCAGCTTATGGTGCAGGTGTAGCAAACGCTCTAGGAATGACCATGGATGAAGTAAATGCTTTTGATGATCCTAGATTAGCTATTAAAGCGAGATAAGTTTTTTTTAGGTTTAGAGAGGCAAAGGTTTTTGAACTGGATTATAAAAGAAAACCCGACAAGTTTAAAACCTGTCGGGTTTGTTATTTTTATATTGTCAGACTGAGCGAAGCCAAAGTCTTTTTAGCTAAAGAAGAACCTCTGTTCCTTTGAACCTTTGTCACTTTAAACCTTAAGAAAATACCACCGTCTTATTGCTATAAACCATTGTTTTTCTTTCAGCATGTAGTTTAATTGCTCTTGCCAAAACGATGCGTTCCAAATCACGTCCTTTCATGATAAAATCTTCTACAGAGTGAATATGAGAAACTCTTGCAATATCCTGTTCAATGATCGGGCCCTCGTCTAATTCTTCTGTTACGTAATGGCTGGTTGCACCAATAATTTTTACACCGCGTTTAAAAGCCGAATGATACGGTTTTGCACCTGGAAAAGCAGGTAAAAACGAATGGTGGATATTGATGATTTTATTTTCGTAAAGCGAGATCAATTTTGGAGTCACGATTTGCATGTAACGCGCCAAAACAATAAAATTGATTTGATATCTTTTCAAAAGTTCTATTTGTCTTGCTTCTCCTTCTTCTTTGTTGTCTTTTGTGAAAGGAACATAGTGAAAAGGAATATCAAAACGCTCTGCAATCGATCGTAAATCGTTATGATTGCTAATAATCATAGGAATTTCGACACCTAATTCATCAGCACTATAACGACCCAAAATGTCAAACAAGCAATGATCGTATTTAGAAACAAATAAAGCCATTTTAGGTTTTTGTTCCTGATTGTACAAATCCCAAGACATATTAAAGTCGGCAGCTATGGTCTTGCTGAATTTTTCTTTTATGTCTTCAATATTACTGCTTTGATTGGTAAATTCACATTCTAAACGCATAAAAAACACATTTTGTTCTACATCAACATGTTGGTCAATGTAGGTAATGTTTCCTTCTACTTTAGCAATAAAAGTAGTCACGGCAGCGATAATTCCTTTTTGATCTTTGCAATGAATGAGTATGGTAATTTTTTGCATTTTGGTCTTTTGGTTTAATCGGTTAATGGTTAAATTGTTTAACCGTTTTTCGATTACACGAAAAAACGATTAAACATTTAAACAGAAAAAAAACTATTTTCCATCTTGCAGAGCAAAAACCTTTTGTAATAAAGGTGTTGTTCTTGCAGAAATATCGTTTCTTATTTCTTTTTCTTCTACAGCAATCATTTTAAAAACGCCAGACAAAGCTTGATTTGTCGTGTAATCCGTTAAATCTGGATTTACTTTTTTTACTAACGGAATAGTGTTGTATTTCGTAATAATATTTTTCCAAACCGCATCTGCACCCACTTTTTCGAAAGAGCTTTTAATTACAGGATTAAATTTGGCATACAAAGCAGTTGTTGTGCTTCCTTGCAAATAATTTGTTGCCGCGTTGTCGCTTCCTAAAAGAATGTTTTTAGCATCTGTAAAAGTCATATTTTTTACTGCTGTAACAAAAATTGGGGTTGCTTCTTTTACGGCATCTTCTGCAGCGCGGTTCAGCATTTTGATTCCTTCATCTGCAAGAGAGCTTAAGCCTACTTTACGCAGAGTTGCATCTACTTTTTGTAATTCTTCGGGCATTAAAATTTTTACAGCTTCGTTTTTATAAAAACCATCTACTGCGGTTAATTTACTCACTTGTTGTGTAATTCCTTTATTTAGCGCTTCTTTTAAACCTGAAGCAATATCAACAGTGCCATTTCCAGGAATCTGAGATGCTATTTGAGGTAACTGATTTAATGTTTGTTGTACCTGTGCGCAAGAAGTAAGCGAAAATGTAACGGCTAATAGTAAAATCTTTTTCATTATGGGGTTTTATTTAAGTTTCAAAAATACTACTTATTCAAAAACAACGCCACAATTTTATTTAAAGCAAAGTAACATTTTGTTGCAAACTTAACATAAGTGAAATTAACGTCTCAAAATTACGGCCAAGACATTCGAATATTAAATTCCCAATAGGTTTTACTCGAAATGTAAGTAGGTTTAGACTGTGCTATTGGTATATGTTTAGAGTCTAAATACCTAACGCGAATAATTTTTTCGCTAGAGTCATCTTTCATACTCATATTGCCCTCGGCATCATCAATTAGTTTTTTCTTTTTCAGATACAAATCAGGTTTTTCAATTGTATATTCTGTGACGGCTTCTCCGTTTAGTTTTAAAGGACATCCAATTAAATTTCCATTTTTGTCAAACGATTCAATTCTTTTTAGAAAATTGTTTTCATAATAGTATATTTCAAAAGCGATACTGCAGGATCCTTGCTGAAGTTTATTATTATGCAACCGGAAACGGAGTATCTGGTTTTTATTATTTGAAAATTCAACGTAGCCGTCTCCATTTGCGTCAACATTCTTAATTAATATTTTTGCAGGTTTTGAGAATTGTTTTATTTGGTTGGCGTAGATTCTATAATTATCGTTAGATTGTGCAAAAGATGAAACATACAAAAAAAGTCCTAAGAACAGGCTGAAGAAGCATTTCATGTTATAAATTTTATTTGGTCCAATAGATTTTTACTTCTGTAATAAATCAATTTTTTCATTTGTATTTTCAATATAAACCGACATTTCACTGTATTTCCAAGTGCCTCTTTTTTCGCCAACAACAAACAAAGTTCCTTTGCCTTTAGGGCCTTTTATCGGGACTTGTACATCGCAGGTGCGTACATCATTGTTGGAAGTGACATTTCCAGAGACCATTCCGTCAGTTTCTATAGGAGATCCAAGTTTTTCAACAACAAATTTATTATTCTGTACAGCTGTCATAGATTCTTTATATGCATCAGAATCTTTTATTATCGAAGTGACTTCGTAGAAAATACCACCAATAAATAAACCAAACAATAGTAATAGCGTTAAGCAGCCGCTGGGAACAAACCACTTCCAGTTTCTATTCCACCAGCTTCTTTTTTCTATTAATTCATTAGAATCCTCCATAATGTTGGTTTTTAATTAATTGTAAGAGCTAAAGTAAGAATTAATTTTGTTGGTTTTCAGTGTTTCATATTAAATAAAAAAAATCATCTTATAGATTTTATAAGATGATTTTTAAATTAAGCTTTATATTTTACTTCTTTTTTAAGATTCGATCAATGTCAGTATCACATTCATTAATCAAATCATAAAAACCAATATGTACATAATCTTCATATTTCCAAAACAAATCAGTTCCATAATCGGCATCAAACATTTCAAGTAATACTGGCGCTATTTTATACATTGATTCAGCATTAATAATCGAAAAGTTGCTTGATTCACCAATATAATTTTCATCGTCAATTTCAGATAAAATATTCCATCCATTTAATTCTTTAATACTGCTTTTTTCTCTATAAGAGTATAATATTGGAATTCCTTTCAATACATTTTTTGATACCAAAAAACCGCCGTATAAATCATTTTTAATTAGCATTTTAGGTTGTTTTAAAATGTTTAAAATCTATTTATTATTAAAAGCAATTTCTTCTAAAGCTTTTGCATTGCTGATAGCTTTACTTACTTCTTGTTTTTTCATGTCGTCATTATCTCCAGTTCCTGTACTTAAGGTAAGCTCCTTAGGAATTGAAGGTTTTTTATCAAAAATGGTTGCAAAAAGCAACACAGCTTGCATAAATCCTCCATCATTCAAAAGGTGTAATGTATTTTCACCAAAACGTAGATTGTCTTTATTTCCAACCAAATATTTATAATCATTTTTGCCATTATAGGCATCATTGACTGCATCGCCAACTCTTAGCAAACCTGAGTTTTTTGTAGCTTCCACAACAGCAATTGCATTTTTACGAATTTCGTCGAAATAATCTTTGTATTCTGAATCGGTAATAGGTAGTGGAGACATTCCTTCGTAGATATAAAATGCTGCGTTAGGACTGTTTTTGCGTATTTTATCTGTGATCATTTTTACATTCGCTTTATATTTATCCAGATCTGCCAAAGCTACAGGAGTAGATTCTTGAAGAACTACATAATCATAGTAATTACCATCTTTGTCTGCTTTTGCAAAATTTTGTTCTGCCTCTGTTTTATGATCATCATAAATTTTATCAATAGAAACTCCCATAGTAACCAATTGATCAACGTTCATTGGCTGGCTGTTAGCTTTGCATATTTCTCCAAATAGAATAGGAGCGCTTACAAAAAATTCGGTATGGCTGTTTCCGATGAATAATATTCTTGGACTTCCTTCTGCTTTTGGAGCTTTAGGATGTGCCATTTTCTCTGAAGTTGCTGTCGAATTTTCGGTAGAAGTCGATTTGTTATTGCAAGCTGAAAAAAGGATTGCAACAATACCAAATACTAAAAAGTGTTTTTTCATTGTAATTTGAATTAAAAAGGTTCACTATTTTTTTTGATAAAAAAATTTCGGCAAATCTCTTTTTAATCGGCAACAATTAGAGCCTTGATAAGTTTTAAAAGTGTTAGTTTAAGACATTAAATGGGGTTAGATTAATAATGTTAGTGTGCAATAATAAATAGATTCCAGATTATTTATCTATTACTAAAAGCAATTTCCTTGAGAGCTTTAATGTTGGTAATTGCTTTGGTAACTTCCTGCTTTCTCATATTATCATTATCTCCAGTTCCTGTGCTTAAAATAAGCTTTTTAGGGATAATAGGCATTTTATCAAATAGGGTAGAATATATTAAAACGGCTTGTAAAAAGCCTCCATCGTTTATAAAATGAAGGGTATTTTTGCCATCACGAAGATGGTCTTTATTATTTGTTAGATACTTATAACCGCTTTTGCCTTCATATGCATCTTTAACAGCATCACCAACTCTTAATGCGCCTGCATTTTTAATAAAAGCCGCGGCTAGAATGGCATTTTTACGTAATTCTAGATAATAATTATTGTATTCTGAGTTTGCATAAGATAAGGGAGACATATTTTGATAGACATAAATGGCTGCATCTGGGCTATTTTTATGTATTTTTTCTGCAAATAATTTCAAATTGTCTCTATACTTTGAAAGATTTGTCAGTGCAATTGGTGTCGATTCCTGAATTATAACATAATCATAATAGTTTCCATCTTTATCTATATTGGAAAAGTTTTGGTCGGCCTCTGTTTTATTAGTGAAATAAACTTTATTGAGCGGAACACCTATTGTGATCAGCTGCTGAATATTTATATTTTGATTATTGGCATTACATAATTCCTGAAATAGAGTGGGAGTACTTACAAAATATTCAATATGACTATTTCCAATAAATAATATACGTGGAGAACCTACGGTCTTTGGCGGCTTAGGTTTGCTGATACCGTTGGAAGTAATTGGGTTTTCTGATTTGAAATTATTACATGAAATAAGGAGAAGTGAGATAATAATATTAGAAATTAAAATGTATTTTTTCATTGTTGATTTTCTATTAAAAAAGATTTGCAAATCTCTCTTTAACGGATAATCATACCGGTCTCAAAAGGTTTTAAAAATAATAGAATAAGACAAAAAAAAATCACCTTATAGAATATAAGATGATTTTAAATTTTGCACTAAGATAAATAAGCATTAGAAGCAATTTGTTTTCAGGATGTAGGCTTTCCTGTTGCTCTGATACTTTTTAACTCAAATTGTACAATTAGTTAAAGGGACAAAAAAGGTGTTTAAACGTACTGTAAACAGTATAAATTCGGGTTGTTGACTGGATTAATCTGCTTCAAATTGGCTAAAATATGCTGAGTGCAATCTTTGCCGCCAAATGTCAAATAGAATAAAGACTTTGAAATGTAAGATGGCCTTAGCAGAAGTGAGCGCCAGCCAAGCGCTATATTTTTAAAGAAATGTTTTAATGCGTATTTAATTGTTTTTTCGTCAGGACGAATAAAATAAATAGTATAGTCTTTAAGTTTTGTCATCAGATTTGGAAACATTACAAATCTTCCGCCTTGTTGTATCAATAAATTTATTTCAAACAATGATAAACCTTCAATATTTTCTGTTTTCATGATCTATTGTTTTTAATTTGATATTAGTGGTAGTATTACGATGCAAAGTTGCGACAGAAATGAAAAAATAAAAGGTCTTAAAAGTTTTAAAACTAATAACTTAAGACATTTTTAAATAAAAAAAATCGGAAATTCAACTGAATGAATTCCCGATTTTCTTTTATATATATGTTGATTTTACATTAATTTGAAGTAAGACAGAATTGATTATTTAATTAAGAGACAATTGATTATTCAATTCTGCATCTTTTTCGTAAACATCTTGAAAGAAACCAATTTCTCCGTTTTCATTTACCAACGAAGTAAAATAAGTAATGAAAATTGGTACTTTTTTAGACAATTTAAAACTGTTTTCTACTTTACCCGCCATCGCTTTGTCAATTTTTGCCTGATCCCATTCTGGATAATCTTTCAGCATGGCAACAGCCAATTCTTTTGCCATTTTTACATTAATACAACCGTGGCTAAAAGTTCTTTTTTCAAAATCGAACAGAGTTTTAGATGGCGTATCGTGCATGTAGATATCATCTGGATTCGGAAACATAAATTTTACCAATCCTAAAGAATTGTCTGGACCTGGTTTTTGTCTTACTTGACCATTAACCATTTCCATATTTTTCTCTGCAAGATAATTAGGGTCTGCAGCAATTTTAGATCTCAACTCGTTTTGCACAATACTTTGAGGAACTGTCCAGTAAGGGCTAAAAACGATTCGGTCAATTTCTCCATTAAAAATGGTTGTTTTGGTAAGAGGAGCTCCAACAAAAACACTCGATTTCAATACAACTTTTCCGTTCTTAACATAAAACAATTCATAAGAAGGAACATTGACCAAAACATACTCATCACTGGCAGCAATTTGAGCCGAAATCTCACGGCATCTTTCCATGTTAAGTTTTAAAGTCGAAACTTTATCTTCAAGAGGAATATTCATTTCGTTAATATGCTCTTCTGCCAGAATATAATTGGGTTTAAATCCGTTACGAACTTTATATTTCATTACGGCATCCATCAATTCACGATCGTAAACATCACTTTTAGAGTCTGTTTTTAAATCTCCTAATAAATACAAACGAGTTCTAACTTGCGAAATGGTGCTTGAAACTGCATCGGGGCGTAACTCTTTATAAGGAGACTCTGCTGGAACAATAGGTTTGTATTTACTAGATTTTTCTAATCTTTTGTATTTTTTTAGAACATCTTGCAATTTATAATACTGGTCAAATTCTACTTTTTCATTTGTGGCAACAGCTGTTTTTTCTTCCTCTTCTAATGTGCTGTAGTTTAAGAAATCTTTTAACATAGCATCATAAGCTAGCTTTTTCTTGTCTGCATTACTTTTTTTAGCGTATACTACATATAATGAGCTCAAAAGCATATCTGCATCAGTTTGAGAAATTGTGCTTTTGTCTGATGAAGAACTAAACAATTGGTCTATTTCTTTTTGATAAGGAATAATTAAATCATTTGTTTTTTTTGCTTTTTCGTACAAAGCAGAGCCAAATTCGTTGATTTCGTTTTCGTCAAACCAAATTGTGCCAAGAGTTCTGGTTTTATATAATGACATTACATCTGATTTGTATCTTTTCAAATCTGAATATCTTTTAAAGAAATCGTTCGAAATTTCGTTTACATCATTTTGATTATGGTAAACGGTTAAATGATTTGAAGCTTTTGTATATGTTAGATTACTTTTTTCAATTTTGCTAAAAGAAAATACAAAAAAACTCAAACTTAAAATTGCGGTGAATGAATAAAATGTTTTCATTTTTTTAATTTTTACGTTATTACTTTTCTACGTAAGTTTTTGGTAAAAATTTGGGGCTTTTCTACAATGCTAAATTACTATGGGAGTGGTCAAAACATGTTTCCTGATTTTATTTAAATGTTGCGAAATTGCCATGTCTTTAAGCTTTCTTTAACTTATATCAATTAGTGTCAAGAATTGTTACCTTTATATTGAAGAAAAAATATTTTCTTTTTTATTAACATAATGCTATTTGGTTAATCAAATATTAAAATAATTTGTACATTGGTCGCTTAAAATTATCATATTCATAAAATGGAACAACAAATACCATATATTCCTAAAAATAAAGTAAGAATTGTCACAGCTGCTTCACTTTTTGACGGACACGATGCCGCAATAAACATTATGCGTCGTATTATTCAGTCAACTGGAGTAGAAGTCATTCACCTTGGGCATGACCGAAGCGTTGAAGAAGTGGTAAATACCGCTATTCAAGAAGATGCCAATGCTATTGCGATGACTTCTTATCAAGGCGGGCACAATGAATACTTTAAATATATGTATGATTTGCTGCATGAAAAAGGAGCGGGACATATTAAGATATTTGGCGGCGGTGGCGGTGTAATTCTGCCAAGCGAAATTGCCGAGTTGCACGAATATGGTATTACTAGAATTTATTCTCCAGATGACGGACGTTCGTTAGGTCTTCAAGGAATGATAAACGATTTGGTTGAACGTGCTGATTTTCCTATCGGAGATCAACTAAACGGAGAGATTGATCATATCGAAAATAAAGTTCCTACGGCGATTGCACGTTTGATTTCTGCTGCAGAAAATTTTCCAGAAATTGCAAAACCTGTTTTTGATAAAATTCACGAAAGCAATGAAAGTTCTAAAATTCCAGTTTTAGGAATAACAGGAACGGGTGGTGCTGGAAAATCTTCTTTGGTAGATGAACTGGTTCGCCGATTTTTAATTGATTTCCCAGAAAAAACAATCGGATTAATTTCTGTCGATCCTTCTAAGAGAAAAACTGGAGGAGCACTTTTAGGAGACAGAATCCGTATGAATGCCATCAATAATCCACGAGTTTATATGCGTTCGCTGGCAACTCGTCAGTCGAATTTGGCTTTGTCTAAATATGTAGCCGAGGCGATTCAGGTTTTGAAAGCCGCAAAATACGATTTGATTATTTTGGAAACTTCGGGAATTGGCCAGTCTGATACCGAAATTATGGATCATTCTGATGTATCCTTATATGTAATGACACCAGAATTTGGAGCCGCAACACAATTGGAAAAAATCGACATGCTTGATTTTGCCGATTTAGTGGCTTTAAACAAATTTGATAAACGTGGCGCATTGGATGCTTTGCGCGATGTAAAAAAACAATATCAAAGAAACCATAATCTTTGGGATAAAAGTCCTGATGAAATGCCGGTTTTCGGAACAATCGCTTCTCAGTTTAACGATCCCGGAATGAACACGCTTTACAAAGCGATTATGGATAAAGTGGTGGAGAAAACCGATTCTGATTTGAAATCGACTTTTGAAATCACCAAAGAAATGAGCGAGAAAATCTTCGTGATTCCGCCAGGAAGAACACGTTATTTATCTGAAATTGCAGAGAATAACAGAAGTTATGATGAAATCGCACTTTCGCAGCAAAAAGTAGCTCAGAAATTATACGGAATTTTCAAAACCATAGAATCGGTTTCTGGGAAAGTGCCGCAAATTACAAAAGCAGGAATTGATGATTCTACAGTTTTGCCAAGCGCAGCCCAACCACACGACGAAAACAGAATCTTTTTAAATCTTTTACTGAATCAGTTTGATAAAGTAAAAATGGACTTAGATCCGTACAATTGGGAGATTATCCTGAATTGGGATGAAAAAGTAGCGAAATACAAAAATCCAGTTTATAGTTTTAAAGTCCGTGATAAAGAAATTAAGATTGCCACGCATTCTGAAAGTTTATCACATTTACAAATTCCGAAAATTGCTTTGCCTAAATATGAAGGTTGGGGCGATATCCTGCGTTGGAATTTACAGGAAAATGTTCCTGGTGAATTTCCGTTTGCTTCGGGATTATATCCGTTTAAACGTGAAGGCGAAGATCCGTCGAGAATGTTTGCAGGCGAGGGCGGACCAGAAAGAACCAACAAACGTTTTCATTATGTAAGTGCGGGAATGCCTGCAAAACGACTTTCGACTGCTTTTGACAGCGTTACGTTATACGGAAATGATCCAGATTTACGTCCAGATATTTATGGGAAAATCGGAAATGCGGGAGTTTCAATCTGCTGTTTAGATGATGCTAAAAAACTATATTCAGGTTTCGATTTGGTTCATGCTTTGACTTCGGTAAGTATGACCATCAATGGACCAGCGCCAATGTTGTTAGGTTTCTTTATGAATGCCGCAATCGATCAGCAATGCGAATTGTACATCAAAGCCAATGAATTAGAAAAAGAAGTTGAAGCCAAAATCAACAAAATATATAAGGACAAAGGAATCGAAAGACCAAAATACCAAGGCGATCTGCCAGAAGGAAACAACGGTTTAGGATTAATGCTTTTGGGCGTTACAGGAGATCAGGTTTTACCTTTTGAAGTTTATAACGAAATAAAAGCCAAAACTTTATCGCAAGTTCGTGGAACGGTTCAAGCCGATATTTTAAAAGAAGATCAGGCACAGAACACTTGTATTTTCTCAACTGAATTTGCCTTGCGTTTAATGGGTGACGTTCAGGAATATTTTATTACCAAAAACGTTCGTAATTTCTATTCGGTTTCGATTTCAGGATATCATATTGCCGAGGCGGGAGCAAACCCGATTACGCAATTGGCTTTCACGCTTTCAAATGGTTTCACTTACGTGGAATATTATTTGAGCCGAGGTATGAACATCAACGATTTTGGACCGAATTTATCGTTCTTCTTCTCGAATGGAGTAGATCCAGAATATTCGGTTATTGGTCGTGTGGCACGTAAAATTTGGGCAAAAGCGATGAAAAACAAATACGGAGCCAACGAAAGAGCGCAAATGCTGAAATATCATATTCAAACTTCTGGACGTTCGTTACACGCGCAGGAAATTGATTTCAACGATATTAGAACAACTTTACAGGCATTATACGCCATTTATGACAACTGTAATTCATTGCATACCAATGCTTACGATGAAGCGATTACAACGCCAACAGAAGAATCTGTACGTCGTGCCATGGCCATTCAGCTGATTATCAATAAAGAATTAGGTTTAGCGAAAAACGAAAACCCAATTCAAGGTTCGTTCATCATCGAAGAATTAACCGATTTAGTAGAAGCTGCAGTTTTACAAGAATTCGACAGAATTACAGAACGCGGCGGTGTTCTAGGCGCAATGGAAACGATGTACCAAAGATCTAAAATTCAGGAAGAAAGTTTGTATTACGAAACCTTAAAACACAACGGAGATTTCCCAATTGTGGGTGTAAATACTTTCTTGAGTTCAAAAGGTTCGCCAACAGTAATTCCGGCAGAAGTTATTCGTGCAACCGAAGAAGAAAAACAATACCAGATTACCATGCTGGATAATCTGCATCAATTCCACGAAGCAAAAGTAAACGAGCATTTAAATACGTTACAGCAAGCCGCTATTAAAAACGAAAACTTATTCGATCATTTAATGGAGGCTACAAAGGTTTGTTCTTTGGGTCAAATTACTTCGGCATTGTTTGAAGTGGGTGGACAGTATAGAAGGAATATGTAGAATTTTTATTTATAGATTTACTGAAAGACCTCTCATTTTTTGAGAGGTTTTTTTTATGTTCAACCAGAAACTTTATGATTTTATGGTTTCCCTCAATTTAAGAGAAAAATGTTTATATAAATTTACAAGAAATAAATATTTATAATAATAGATGTGAAAGAAATTTAATTGATGTTATGTAGTTGAAGATGTAATTCAAATATTACTACATTTGTTAAAGAATTTCTACTTTTTTAATTAAAAAGTTCGCAATTGATACAGAATATAGAAAGAATAAAACCATATGAAATAATAGAAAATAAAAATTTTCTATCGGATGTTATATTAGAAATATTTAACAGAGATTTTCAAGATATTGCATTTCAAGACGGACGAATAACTTTCACATTTAGAAATTGTTTATTTAAAAATGTTCGTATAGAAAATTTTGATGTAATTGATTTTCCTGATATAAGTTTTCAGTTTGTAAACTGTTATATTGAGAATTTTGATGCAAATGAAATCAAATCAACGAATATTTTAATTTTATTTAATAGTTCTATTTTTTCAGGAACTATTCAAAACTCTAATATAAGAAGTGTTTCTATAAACAACTGTATTATTCGAAATAATATTTTTATTATTGGTCAAAAAGTTGTTAATGTATCCTATACTGAGGAAAATATTTTTATTAAAAGATGGCAGAAGCTTTTTAAAGGTTTGAATACTAATTTTATAGATTTAATAAAAAAGAAACAATCTTATCATATATATGATTCGCAAAAAATTATTTTTAGAACAAATGAATCTAATAGTTCTAAAAAAGGGCCTTATCGAATAAATTACGAACGGGTTGATGAATATAAAATAGGATATTATTTAAAGCCAGAAGAAAAACAATTGTTTAATATCCATCTTTCAATTAAATATAATCAAACTGAAGAAAATGGAGAAGTTAGAGTAATTAATTCTTATTTAAAATCTTTATCATTATCGGGATATTCAAATGGTAAAATTTCAATCGATAATACAAAAATTTCTAATTGGTTTATAAGAGATTTTTCAACTCAAAAAGAGGTTAATTTTTATAATATATGCCCTTTAAAAAATGAAAACGAAGAAAGTAAAATTGAAATACATAAATCTAATTTAGAAAATATATGGTTTGATAATATTAATTTTAGTGACTATAATATTGTTTCTTTTTTTCGAACAAAATTTGGTAAATCGACTTTTACTTCATGTAATTTTCCAACTGATAATACAAGTTTTGAAAAATTCAAAACTTTAGAAAATGTGCACTATCCTGATCAGAAATCTGATAATTATTATAAAGATCAATATGAGATTTTTCTTCAATTAAAAATTATTTTAGAGTCAACAGGGAATTTTTATGAAGCACAAAAATTGCAAGCTATTTCTAATGATGCTTTAAAGAAAATTAAACAAATATCTTGTTGGGATAGAGCAATTTTATGGATAAATGGAAAATCTAATAATCATGGATTATCGATTAAATTACCATTAATATATTTCCTTTGTTTTTCAATAATATTTTATGTATTATATCTATTAAGTTTGGGGAGGATTTTCAATTGTAATAAAATTAATTATTCGCTAATTGGTTATTATTTTTCTTTTATAGATTTGACACATAGAACAGATTTTTTAGTTGATAAGGATGAATTTAATATAGCATCCTTAAGTATTGATTTTATTAATAAATTAATATGTGGATTCTTCATTTATCAATTTGTTTCTGCTTTTAGAAAATATGGAAAAAAGTAATTATGTTCTCTAACTGGCTTTAGTTGTTTAAAAATGTAAATTTTATAGATATATATTTAAAAATTAACTTAAAAATGAATTTAGATCTACATAAAATCAAGTCAATCACGTTTGTAACATTTTTGTTATTTTGTATAACTATCGTTTGTCCCGGTATTATGTTTGTTTTTTTATTTAGTAGAGATTTATTTTTAGAGACAGACACATTCAAGCTTATCCTATTAAGTATTTCAATTACAACGCCCATTTCATTGATTAATAGTTTTTTGATTGGTTTAATTCAAAAGCCAGAAAGAAACGATAACATAGATGATAACCTGCAGCTCATAACAATATTTGGAAATGTAATTTCTTTACCAATTATCTATATTCCATTAATAGTGAAATTATTTATTGATATTAGTTTGCAATCTGGTGTATCAATTGTGATAGCTTTAGAAATATTAATTTTTACAGTTGCATATATAATGCATAAATTAAATTCAAAATCCCCTGAAAGTAATGTACGAGCGAGACGCTCGCGCTAGTAAAACGACAAAAATCCAATTTTCAAAGATAACTCGTGGTTGAAACCACGAGCTGCATTTATAAAGTTTTGTAATAGCAAAAAAGAAAATCGTATTATTTTGTCATTTCGACAGAAGGGAGAAATCTTCGCAAGTAACTCCGCAACGAGAATCCAATCTTTGTCGAGTTTCTTACGAAGATTTCTCCTCCGTCGAAATGACAAGATTGCGTTAAAAACGTTGCGACTTAGCTCCTTATAACTATCGGGATTGCGAGATTTTTTAGTATTAGATCTTCCACCTTTGCCTTTTTAAATAGAAATCATTCAACAATCTCCCCAACATACCCTAAAAACTCCATTTCATCCATAGGAAACAAATGCAAAACCGTTTCCAAAATAAGACTTACATTAATATTTGCACTTTTATCTTTTTTAGAAAAATTATGCATGTCGTTGTCAAGTGCAAGAATACATAATTTCAGTAAATCGGTAATAAGGCAGCCGAGTTCCAAATAATTGACCACTTTAAATTGTGCGGTATAAGAATTGGCTTCATTGGTTGGTTTTAGCGTTGTAAAATACTGAGCGGTTAATTTTTGTAGTTTTTGTAAAGTTTCAGTTGCATTGGTTTCCATAAGGCGTATATTTAATTGGTTTACAATTTGACTTTTATAAATTTTATATAAGAAAAATTGTACTTTTGTTTGATTCGGCGAAGGAAGAAATAGATTTTGCTTTACGAAATCATTTTTTGCTGTATCGCACGGCGTAAAATCTGTTTTTTACATTTTACCAATTTTGACACTTTATTATTATCTTTGAATTATGAGCACACTAACAAAACCAAATCATATAGGGCGAAAAATAAGCCGTATTCGTGAACTGCGAGATATGAAACAAGAAGCTTTGGCGCAGGCGTTAGGAACAAACCAGCAAGCAATTTCGGCTATGGAAAACAGCGAAACGATAGAAGAAGAAAGACTTGTTGAGGTTGCAAAAGCGCTTGGTGTATCGGTTGAAGCGATTAAGAATTTTTCAGACGAAGCTGCAATTAATTATTTCAATACTTTTAATGATACTAAAGATAGTAATGTGAATTTTGGAAATCATTGCACTTTCAATCCATTAGATAAATTAATGGAAACTGTAGAAGAGAATAAAAAGCTTTACGAGCGTTTGCTGAAAGCGGAACAAGATAAAATCGAATATTTAGAGAAATTGCTAAAAGAGAAATAGTAATTATAAAAATAAAAAAGCATTCGCCAACACGAATGCTTTTTTCATTTAATTATCATTCATTTGGCTTATATCACAACGCATGGTTGTCAATATTGGTTCAAATCCTGCCTTTTTATAAGCGTTAACTGCTGCTGCATTTTCATGATATACTTCCAATCTAACCTCGGTGATTCCTTGAGATCGAACCCATTTTTTAAGAGAATTAATTAATTGGTTATTATAGCCTCGACCTCTAAATTCTGGATCAACATACATAAAACCAAGATACCCAAAAAATTCATGTTTTTGATAGGGTTTAGCATCCCTAATTTGAGCATATCCGCAACCAATAATTTGATTGTTAAAGTCTATAACCAAAACCTCTGACTTGCTGTCTAAAATAAGCTCCTGTATGTCATAATAAAAAATTTCTCCCTCTTTTAATGTTACATCAAAGGGTCTTTCTGCATTTACTAAAAATTGTAGAAATTCGGCAAGTTTAGGTAAATCTGCATTTACGGCTGGCCTAATCGATATGTCTTTTGTATTTTCATTCATAATGTCAAATATATTGAAAATAAATTCGGATTGAAATGAGAGGTTTTTTGTTTTATAAAAAAATATCGTTTTACGTCTTTCCTCAATTTAGAAGAAATTTGTTTGTATATATTAGCAATCAGAAAAATGGAGAATGAAAGGGAAAGGCAAATCAATTATAAAAACCAAAAACTATATATAACTTCAAAAATTAATTTTAAATGAAAAAAAGCATTTTTATTTTAGGATTACTATTTATTACAAGCTTGAGTTTTGGCCAGACAAAGGTTAAGCAAGATATAAAAGCAACTAATAAAACAGAAAACAAAACATATGATTCAAAACTTTTTGGATGCTGGAAAGGCTCTGAAATAGGACAGCAGCAAGATGGTGTAAGTAAGTATTGGGTTTCATGCCGTTTTGAAGATGGAACAAGTACTTTATTGTTTGTTGTAATTTACCCAAGCGGTAAAGTAGATCAAACAACTGAAAATGGTAAATGGTGGGTTGAAAACGGAAAGTATTATGAATTGCATAACTATGATGGCGTAATTGATGTTTATGATTATCAAGTTACAGAGGAAGGGGTTAATTTTCAATCGGTTGAATTAATGGGAAAAAAGGACAATACTTATAAGTTTACCGATTATAAAATTGCAGATTAATTGAATGACAATATTGTGGCTTAATAAAAAACCTCTCAGAAATGAGAGGTTTTTTTATATCAATTCAAGTTCTTTTTAAACTTTACTTTTTATCGAAGTTTTCGGTTTACGTTTTAATTTTTCGATGACAGCATCTGCTTTTTCATTTTCAGAAATAGAACGTAACGATTCTGCATAGCGGTAATAATAAACAGGATCTAAATCTGTGGTTAAAGCGAAGAGTTCGCTATACCATTCGGCTGCTTTTTCTAGTTCGCAATTCGAATACGATGAATTTCCTAATTTTTGAAATAAGTCTACAGACTTGTAGCCTTTTGCAGCAACCTTTTCGTAGGTTCTTATAACATCGACATAGGCATACTTTTCGCCGACTTTATCTGTTTTATAAAAGGTTTCGCTTTGTGCAGACGCACGAGTTGAAAATACGATGAACAATACTAAAATAGCTAGTTGTTTTTGCATAGGTTTAGTTTTGGTTATGGTATTTGATCGTATTTTTTTATTGTTTTTATAAATGATTTCTGTTAGAAAAACTTTAATCGATTATAAAAACGTTATTTTGGGTTTATTATTTTACGTCTAATAATACTTTTAATATACAAATATATGTAAATCAGTAATGTAAGTTACTTTTAGTCATGTTTTTTTGTTTGGGTTGATTATATTGTTGTTTTGTAAATATTTGATTTTGTGTGTTTTAATTGTTTCTGAAAAGCTAAAAAATTGATTTTGGAAGCAGTAGTTTCATTCGTTAAAAAATATAATTTAACTTTATATTAGAACGCAAATTAAGATGACCATACAAGAATATCTGCATAAAATAGAAGCTTTAGAGCGTGAAAAAACTAAGATTACATTTCCTGAGAATGATGATATGGAGCTTTGTATTCAGAAAATACAGCAGGGTAGTGCCCAATCTTATTTTATGCTTGATGATTTACTTGAAAAAACTTCCGGAATGATTCTTATAAATAAAAATGCGATAAAGCAGTTCGCAAATCACTTAGGTTTGTTGTTTTTAGAAGAGCAAGAAACTGGAAATGTATGTTTCGCCAATAACGAGCAAATGCGCCCAGAATTTAGACAGAGTTTCAGATTAATAGATTTATTAGATTATATCTATGCTTTTATGTATTCTTCAGTATATAGAGATTCGCAAAAAATAATAATTCCGTCAGAAAAAGATTTTTTTTGGGAATTGGCAAAAATAGGTTTGAGTTTAAGAAAAGAGAAACTCTAAAAACAAAAAAGCAGCTCCTGGTACGAGCTGCTTTTCTAATTCTTAGGGGGCAAAAAATTAACGACGGAAAGCTGGACTCTGATTAGCAGATTGGTCTAACTTTACAGTCTTAACTTTTTTAGCAGCAACTTTAATTTCGTGCTTCGCAATTTTGTCGTTAGCTTTCACTTCAAGAACATAAGTTCCAGCAGGAAAACTTTCTAAACTAATTGTTTTTGAAACCTCCAATTTGTTTGCTGCAGCGTCTCCTGCATAAAGTAAATTGTGATTCTCATCATAGATAGAGAAAGATGCATTTTCTACAGTGTCTAAAGTAAAGCTAACTACTTTTCCGTTTCCTGTTTGAATGTTTAAAATATAATCACCTTTTCCATCAATGGCATAGGTAAACACAGTCGCTAAAAAAAAGGCAGCAACTAAACCAGCTTTGGTAAATTTTGTCATGTTTTTTTTAAATTGTTAATTACTAAATGTGGAACGCGTAAAACTACAAATACAAATTTAATTTTTAGCAAAATTTCAGCATTTTTAGAGCCTTAAGTTGCTGAATTGTAATCATATCGGTATTTTGTTTGAACTATGTACGTAATTACTGGGCTCGTGGATTGCTATTTTTTATTTTTTTTAAACGCTTGGAAGACAAATATTTTGAATTAATAAGAATATTTTTTCAGAAAGCATTTAGTGTAAAAAATACGTTTGTTTTTAGGCATAAAAAAAACAGCTCCGTAACCAACCGCGAGCTGCTTTTCTTTCTTCAACAATAAAATATTTTAATTTTTTCTAACCTTATTTTATACCTGTAAAAATGTATAAAATGTTAACGTGTTGCAACGCTTGTGTTTTTAGCAAAACCTGCTTTATAAACTGATGAAATTGCAGTTCTTGATAAAGATGCATTATCAGCTATTGTAATCTCGTATTTTGCTTTTTTTACATTGTCTTCAACTTCTAAGAAATAAGTTCCTTCTGGAAATTCTTCTAGGCTGAAAGTTCTTAAGATACCTTCTTTACCTGAAGCGCTTTCAGAATAAATAAGTGTCCCATCTTTGTCATAAATAGCTAAATTGGCTTTCTGTACTTTATTAAGTGCGAAAGTGATCAGTTTTCCATTAGCTTTTAATACATGAAGATTAAATTCTCCATTTCCATCAATTGCGTAAGTGCTTATTCCTGTGAAAAGCAACGCTGCTACTAAACTCAATTTTGCAATCTTTTTCATGGTACTTAGTTTTTAAATTAATAGTTCTAATTCTCTGATGCTAAATTACTTATGTATTACATGAAAAAGCGCAACTGTGTTTTCCTATTTCTATGCTATATTCTCATTTACGAAACCGTTATAGGTTAAAACGTGAATTATTTTTAACGATTTTGTTAATTCAGTTATTTTTATTCAATGTTTTGCTTGATTTTGTATTTACATTGAATTAAGGATTTATTTACAAAAAGAATTGGTTTTTACCGCAGAGATTCACAAAGTTTTTTCACAGAGATTCGCAAAGTTTTTTACTCAGCTTTGCGAATCTTCGTGCTTTACTTTGTGAATCTCTGCGGTAAAAACCTAAAAGTAAAGAGCAAAAAAAAAACAGCTCTATAACCACAAAGAGCTGTTTTAAAACTTTTGAAAGTTTTTAAACTTACTAACTATCTAACCTCACTTTTATACTTTATGAAAGCATAAACTTTTTAGCGTGCTGCCACGCTTGTATTTTTAGCAAAACCTGCTTTGTAAACAGAAGAAACTGCAT
>Ga0308157_10004104_pt1 | contig 19807 bp, 19 predicted proteins | sample PhyBR1_FD_201035 | JGI IMG/M metagenome (GOLD analysis project Ga0308157, IMG submission 201035) | Phyllosphere microbial communities from UC Gill Tract Community Farm, Albany, California, United States - DLSLB.R1 | ecosystem: Host-associated > Plants > Phyllosphere > Unclassified | place: USA...
CCGCCAGCAGGCGCTCCGCGTTTGAATCCGGCACCCACGAAGGCCGCCACGCCGGAACGGTGAAGGCCGGCATCGCAGGCATGACCGCCGCCAGCCTGGGCGGCTGGGCCGCGCGGGCGGTGGCGGTAGTGGTGATCGGGATCGTCGCGGTGGTGGCGATGTTGAGCCGGTAGAGCCGAGACGGTTGATGGGTCCTGAATCGGAGCCAGCACCGGATCGCTTTCCCATCGGCGGAGCCCAGTGACCCATGCTTATGTTTTGCCGTGAAATGGTCCCTCGACAGCTCTCACAATCTGCCCGATAACCCGCATGAATGCTCACTCTCTGCTTTGTGCTGGCAGAATGTGCCCCCATTTGTGCCCCCGGCCCTTTTTGGTGCCCTCTTGAAACTCACCGACACGAAGCTCCGCACCCTCTCCGAACCCGGCAAACACTCAGACGGCCTGGGCCTCTATCTCGAAATCACCAAGGCAGGCGGGCGCTACTGGCGCATGAAGTACCGCTTCGCAGGAAAAGAAAAGCGCCTGGCCTTCGGCGTCTACCCCGACATCAGTTTGAAGATGGCCAGGGAGTCCGCCAGCAAGGCCCGCAAGCTCCTCCAAGACAACCAAGACCCTGGCGAAGTCCGCAAGGAACAGAAAGCCCGAGTCATCCACGAAAACCGCAACACCCTCGAAGCCGTGGCGCGCGATTGGATCGCACACCAATCGGCCCGTTGGGAGCCCGTCACCATGGGCCGCATCGCAGCCTCGCTCGAAAACGACATCTTCCCTACGCTTGGCTCCCGCCCTATGGCCAGCCTCAAGGCCCGGGACGTGATGGAAGCGGTCAAGCAGGTGGAAGCGCGCGGTGCCGCCGACCAAGCAGGCCGAGTGCTGCAGCGCGTGAAAGCGATCTACCGCTGGGCCGTCACCCACCAGCGCATCGACACCAACCCCATGCTCGATCTGGTGCCCTCGGAAATTCTCAAACCCCGCACCGTTCAACACCGGGCCGCCCTGGCGGAAAAAGAGCTGCCCGGATTCATGCGCAAGCTCGCAGCCTATGACGGCTCCCCGAGCATCGTTTTGGGCCTGCGCATGCTCATGCTCACTGCTTGCAGGCCTGGGAAGTGCGCGGCGCGCGGTGGGTGGAATTCGACCGCAAGGCGGCGTTGTGGACCATCCCTGCAGAGCGCATGAAGATGCGCGAGGAACACCGCGTGCCGCTGTCCAAACAGGCCCTTGAAGTGCTGGACAAGATTGAGGCCATCAGCGGCGGTCGCGAGCTGGTTTTCCCAAGCCCGTATTACCCCAGCAAGCCACTGAGCGAGAACACCTTCAATTCAGCGCTCGCGCGCATGGGCTACAAAAGCATTGCCACGGCCCACGGGTTTAGGGCTTTGTTCTCGACCGTGGCCAACGAGCACGGGTGGAACCCGGATGTGATCGAGAGACAGCTTGCGCACCGGGAGCAAAACGAAATCCGGGCTGCGTATCACCGCACCACTTACATGGCTGACCGCACGAGGTTGATGCAGTGGTGGGCGGACTATCTAGCTGGCAAGTAGCTTCGTTAAAAGATGACTATTTGCCAATGTCGGTCAGATGGAGGAACGCTTCTATTTTTTGCTCCAGTCCAATCGATTCCGAGTATGTTTTAACTCGGCTTTTCCAGTCGACGAGTGGCAAGAGCGCGACCACAAGGGACGCTGCAGCGACTAGCAAGGCTATCCAAGTAAGACGCTCCATTTTGCGTTGAGCCTTCACGCTCTCTCGCACACTCATGACGCTGGCAAGCTGTTCAAAATGTTCCCGCGTGGAATGCTCTTCTGCAATGACGCGTGTAGATAGATAGTTGATCTGCTCTCTAAAATACGTGCCGATCAATCTTCGCTCTTTGTCCCTGTCCCACACGGGAGCAGTGAATTTCTCGCATTCGTACTCTATACGCCCTCGCAATTGCGAGCGGTCACGAAGTTCCGAAACGATTGTTGGTATCCCTACTGACCAGTCAAAGAACGTCTGTATCTGCTCCAGTACTTTGAGGCTCTTGCGCCTACGTAGCTCTCCAATGCGCAGCTTAGACCGGCTGTGTCGAAGCTCTTTTGAAACCTCTTTCAGAAATGCAGCACAGGCGTGGTTACTAAGCACTCCATCAGTGAGTTCATTGGTGTAGTGAGCGTAGCTTCTGTAGTTCTCCCCTCCCCAAGTTTTGAGTTCGTCAGGGTTTAAGGAAACAGAATTCAAAGCTACTACCATGTGAAACTGCTCGTCGTCATGGTCTAGCGCTCTCGTGGAAATTTGTACCGCTGGGGATCGAGTGTGAGTCCAGATATCAAACTCCGAGACGTTCACGAGATTTTTGCGCCATCCATCTCTCAGCTCAGATACTAGGTTTTCTTTGCGTGATAGATAAGCCGGGGACCGGCTGGTTATCAGTTCGCTAGTGGGCATGCGGCCAGGTGGCCGACTGCAGAAGAATCCTGGCAGATTTTCGCGGAACCAATCCTCTGCTAGCCGCCTGGTTTTTTCGCGTGCTTGATCTATTGCGTGTTTCCTCTGATTAGAAGGGTCGAGCGTGGTTATGCGCCAGTGCCTAGATCGCTTCCGCGTTGACTTATAGGTGCGATTTAGTATTTCCTGGTAGATGGATGCCGCACCATCCTTGAGAACAAATCCAATGACTACACAGGTTAAAGAGGGGGTTGCCTGTCTGAATCGCACCAGCATGTAGTCGACCTCTTCGGGCAGAGATGATTTGTTGTCGGGGTTTAGAAACTGACGCGAGTCCTTTTGGCTCACAACTAGACCAACGTTGTACCAACTGCCGCCGCTACTGCCATAGTCTCTTTGTTCTCGTACCCACTGCAATGCTCCGTTGGATTTTCCAAATCCCGCAGACCATCTCAAACGTCCGAGCCTTTGATAGAACTCCTCGCTCTCGGCAGGACCATAGAGCTCTGCCGCCCAAATAACCCTCAATCGCAGTTCTTCATTGTCAGATACCTTAGAGGCTGCATTGGACTCGATATCCCGCTTTTCGAAGTATGCTTTTTCACCGTCGTAGGAATTGAAGGTATTCGGAAATAGCCACTGCAATCGCCATTTGCTCTTTTGGACGAGTTTTTCAAAAAAAGTTGGCGATGTTTCGGCTTCCTTGGGTTTGTCAGTTGTCTTTTCAGGCTTGTCGGGCGTGTCAGGCATCGCTTTGTGCTCCTTAATTGTTCTGAATTGCTTTGCGAAGTCTAGCCAGGCCACCGCCGCGGAACCTTTGCATCGGTGTACTCTAGGATTCGATCACAACAAGTTGCTGTTACTGCTCGATTCTCATCTGCCACACCGTGCGCGCAGTGGAGACCCCGCCTCGCCTGCCCTCTAAACATGTCGGTTTTGCCGACCTTGCCGAACCTAGTGCGTCTTCGGTATGGTGCGGGCTCGTGGACGATTGGTAGGGGTGTGTTGATGACGGGATTTGACGGATTCTGCTGGTGATTGTTGGTCTATTTTTGTTTGTCGTAGCGTTACGATGATGGAGATGCTCATTTTTCGAGGGATGGATGAAGTCGTGTCACTGTTGTTCGCGACTATCTTCATTGCAGTGACGCGCAGCCAGACATCTCCTATCACCCATGAACTCACCCACCGTATTTCTTTGCCACAGCTCTGTTGACAAGCTATTTGCTCGACGTCTAGCCTCAGATCTTGATGCTCAGGGGATCAATTGCTGGCTGGATGAGCTTGAGATCAACGTTGGTGAGGATTTGATTGAAAAGATTGCCGACGGAATAGATTCGTCAAAATTTGTGGTTGTGATTCTTTCCCCAGCGTCAACAAGTTCGTCTTGGGTAGCTCGCGAGATAGACGCCGCTCTTGGTGCTGAACATGCTGGACGTTGCACGTTGCTACCGCTATTGCTCAGCCCATGCGAGATCCCTCATGCGATCGCATTGAGGCGTTATTCAGATTTCACGCAAGAGGGAAAATATCCTGCAGCGTTTGCTGAGTTGGTGAGAGGCTTAGGAATAGTTTTTCAAGCGCACGCGTTCACGGGCGAGAGGGGGCAGGGAAACCTCGCCACCGCGATAGCAGACGCTTGGTCTGTTGGATTGTTTGCCCTGGCCCGCCCGTTTCATCGGCCGTTTCAATACATGGGAAAGAAAGTTGCCGACATAGAACAGTCGCTAAACGCCGTACCAAATCGAGCTGGAAACATCATCATTGACACGGATGACTGCCACATGCTTCTTGAAGCCGAGGGCTCGTTCATCAGCTATGTGTCGGTGGATTTGAAACGTAGCAAGCCTCAGTACCAGAATCGGGCCTTCAATCCTTTGACTGCTTTGGCTGTGTTGAGTATCAATCCTGCTGAGCTTGAGTTTGTGAGGTCAGCGACACATTATCACCATTTCAGTGATCACCGACGACGACTTAAGGTGAGTGTGTCGTGCCTTGAGGATGGGGGAGCACTAACAGTCGGATTTAGCAGCAAATACTACGGGATGTGATGTGCTTTGTCGTTGAGCGATAGCTTTTTGGATTTCTCTCCAAGCACATTTGATAGGCCGCGCAGCGTGAGAGCAACAGCTTGATCGACATGAGATGTATGGGCGAGAATCATATTTTCTTCTTGTGTTAGTCCATTGTTTAGATCGATTGCAGAATAGCCAAAAAAATCCATGCGGCCACTCCATTCGCTGCGCTGAGTATTTGGTTTCGAAATTAGACCCAACGTTTCTCCAATATCGCGGGCACATCCTCCAAAGCCCCCAAGGATGTAGAGCGGTTGCTTTGCATGAATGGATAGCAGTGCCTCTTCAGCGATTCCAGGCATTGCACCCTTGTATCCCTCAAGGCGCCCCCCAAGCACGATACGTGCACTTGTTTCAACCAGCATCGTTTGGCGCATGGCTGTAAGGCCTTCTGACCATTCCGATTCATTAGGCGTTGAAACGGTGAGTGCACGCCGCTCGTCCATTGAAAGCCTTGATCCGTCCAATCTCAAAAGCACGAGATCTGCCAGCCCTTTCAAATCTGCGATCTTGGCCTCAAGATCAGGGATTGAGGTCAAGATGTGAATGGGCCAAGCAAGATAGTTAGAAATGCCATTTCGATGGTCGCCTTCGTCCGCATCACGTCGGTGTCGGGCAACGAGCTCGAAAAGGAGTTCGCTGAAACCGTATTGACGCAAATCTCCGCCATAGACAAGGCGAGCACCTAGCGCGAGCAGATGGCGGGCAATCTCTGTCATTGCATCTCGCAAATGTTCGTCGTCAAGCCCCAATACTGTCATGTCAGGACTATCAGATACCGAAATCGCTATAGCTTGTTGTCCGAGAACTTCCTGATAGCTCATCGCACGGCCCCAGCTATCCATTCCGTAAAGCTTCGCAGCTGCACCCTGGGTGCAATTTGAGCAAATAGCCTTTCTTCTTCAGCGGAAAGTGGGGGGTCCGGATACACAATGATTGGATCCGAGACCTCTGAAATCGGAGGAAGGATTGCCAATGAAATTAGTTCTGGTGGTCTAGGTAAAAAAAAGGTTGTGGCATCTTTTGTGTCGCGCACTATTTCTACGCGACAGCGCCATAAAAAGTCTTTCAAGACTTCGTCCAGCAATAGCCCGACTACAACATCAATCCGATCCATGCTGCTTGGTTCGAGTCGGATTACTGGGACGTTCCCCATATAAGGAAAACCGCGTTCATCTTTGTCGCTGATGCTATTGGCAATAACTAGTGGCACATTCCAGCGTTTTGCTTCGATAACCTCGCGCCGGCACCATTCTCTTGATGAATATGAGTTTGTATGAATCGCAACCATAGCGCTTACACGAACGGCATTCAGGAGCACCCTATGGAAGCGTAAACCGGCGGGAATGTCGTGCACATCGAAAAAGCTTGACAGCCCATGCCCACCATTGAGGCGCTCTCGAATTGCGAGTGCTATCCGAACACCGTCATCGTCGTGCTTCGAGTGGCTCAGGAAAATTTGAACTTTCTTTACGTACGCTTCAAGTGCTGCATCGTCTTCTGCCGGATGCTTGAGACGCTCCAAATGGTGACGTAGCACTCGGCACAATTCGTAGGTGAGCTCGTTGGTAAGCCTCCGTCGAAGCTCTTCCTCCGAGCCCTGCCATTGGTCCCACCGTAGCGCTTGCTCCTCTAAACCCAAAGCCCCCAAGACGTTCTTTTCCATTGCTATAGGAAACATGCGCTTCCCAAGCCCCGCTGCTTCTGTAAGTTCAGCGAGCTCTTTCACGTATTTAGTCCAGGCGGCATCTTCTACCAGGTTGGAATCGGCCAAAACGGCAATGGCGGTCGTTTCTGCTTCATTGAGATCGATTGGGAGAGGCGCTTCGCTACCCTGCATTTCTGCGAATCGAAAGATCACGCTGATTCCTACCCCGCCCGAGACATTTTCGAACAGCTTTCTTCGAAAATGCTCACGAAGTGCGTCAGCTAATGCTTTGCCTCGTGCAAAACCTGGGTGCCAAACGATATACAGGACCAAGAATGGACGCGTTGAATCTTGCATGGCAGTGGTGCTTAAGCGTTACGAAGGCGGCGACTGCGGCTGTTATCGATAAGTGTCTTACTTCGCGACGTCGCCTCTGCTATGCACTCGTCAAGCCGCGCCTGACTGGAGGTAATGTCTGCCCAAGTCACCCAAAGTGCATATTTTGACTTGATGTTGTCCGCGAGCCTAGGAGGTACAAGCACTTTACCCTCATCATTTAGAGCCGCGCTTGGAAGTTGAACCCCTATAAGGCCATGCTCTTTTTCAAGGGTGGCCTTCAATTCCCAATCAATGTACTTGCGCCCCGCGGTTTGGTTGCCGACCAAAACGAGTGTGCACGACGTCCCTGTTATGTAGTTCTCTCGAATTCGTCGCATGACATAGTCAACATCGTCGCTATCGATACTCCGTTCAAGGGAGTTGTCGTAGATCGATTCATAGGTGTCATGAAAAGCTCTCGAAAACGCGTCGTAGTAGTGTTGGTCGAGGGAGTGCTGATAGCTCAAGAAAACCTTGTGTCGCACTCGTTTGAGTGAATCCAATCCATCGTCGAAAACAAACCTGAAATTGCTCACTTTTTTCCCTCGCAAAGTTGCCCACAGGGCTATTTTTGACTCTATAGACGGTGCCGAAGCGAGTTATAGCTGAAGAGGCGAGAAGCAGCTACAGCTGCCAGCTAGAGGTAAGTCGAATACCCGATTGAGAAAGGCCCCGACATTACTGCCGGGGCTTTTCGCATTCCAGCGCCAGGCCCGTGCCTGGCACAGTTCACCGCGATGCTCAGGCCGCAGCCGCTGCTTCGGCCTTGGCCTCCGCCCGCTGCAAGAGCATCGCCTGCACCGGCGTGAGATAAGCCCGCCCCGCAAACGGCCCCAGCTTCAGCGGCCCCAGCTCCTGCACCTCCGGCTGTCCCTGGCCCTCGGGCAACTGCTGGGCAACCGCCATCAACCGGTTCCACACCCACTGCAAGCGATGCCCTCGCACGTCCTCCAACTGGCGTTCAATCTCGATAGCGCCCGGCACATGCGACAACAGCGCCATCGCCCGAGCAAGCCCTTCTTCTGACTGCGCCAAGGCCTTGTAAGCCTCCAGCCGTGCATAGGCTGCATACGCCGCATCGTGCGCGTTGGCATAGGTCTGCGCAGCACGCGAAGCACTGGCCCGCAAAGGCAGGGCCGTGCGCTCCGAATCGGCCAGCGCCTCGCGCAATTCTTCGGCAATCGCCAGCGCATCGTTCTTCTTGAACAGCGCCTCCTTCACGGCCTTCGTCTTCTCAAAATTCGCAGCCGCCAGCAAATCCTTGAACTCCCGCGTGGCCGCCTCGCTCGCAGCCTCATGCGAAGCAATCTTGCTGCGTAGGTCCGCATGGCGCTGCATCAGCTCGGCGTATTCCTTGCCCGAGCCCTCATTGAACTCAGCGCAGGCCTTGAGCAGAACCTGCAACGCGGTGTCGTAGGCCGCCTGGGCTTGGTTCAGCTCGTCTTGAATGGGGGTGATGGTTGTCATGGTGCAAAGTCCTTTCAGAAATCGGTGAGCGTGAAGTCGCCCGTGTTGGCGCGGCCACTGGGGGCGCTGGGCTGCTGCGACAGGTTCTGACCCGGGCTAGAAAACTCCCCGGTGATCTTGTGCAACGCGGTGCGCGCCTGGGCGTACTCCGCCTGGGCTGCTTCCAGCTTGCGACTGGCCGACACATAGGCCGCGCGGGCCTGGGATTCATGGGCAAACATAGTGAACTTTCAGAGGTAAAAAAGGGAAGGGAACAACAATCAAAAAACGCAAAACAAACAGGGCAGGGAAGCGGTCAATCGGCATCCAGCCACTCGACAAACCCGGTCTCCTGCAAGTGGCTGCGCGCCACATGCCGCGCAGCCGGTGAGAACTTGCCAACCAGCCCCCGCACCGCCGTGCGCAAGGCCTGCAAACGCGCCACCAAAGGCTCATGCTCGGCACGCAAAGCCGCCAGCTCTGCGGCCTGGGCATCGCATCGCTTGCGGGCTGCATCGAGCTGCCTGCGCAGGGATGGCGAGTCATCAGGCAGCGCTGGGGCTACAACTGGTAGCGCCGAAGGCACAGGCAAAGCCAGCCGCAGCGACAGCGGGGCAGCAGCGCCCGCACGCAGTGCCAGTAATTCCGCCTTGCGCTTCTCGCGGTGCTTGCGCTGGCGTTCAGCGTTGGACATGGCCGCAGGTTTGGTCGGCACGCTGGCCGGTGTTGGGCGCGTGCTCATGGCGCCCCCAGCTCCACCGCGTTCGGGTGGAAGAAGTGGCAGCGCTGCAGCACGTTGGGCGCAGGCATGAACCACGGATTGACCCCGGGCATCTGCCCGCGCAGTGCTACGGCGCAGTTCCCTTTGCGCTGCAAGTGCATGCAGTCAATGCAGCGGCGGCGCTCGTCATCCACGAACAGCGCACCGCGCAGCCGCAGCAAAGCCACCAGCCCCTCGCGGTGATCCCGGATGGCCACGCGCTGGTCGGGGCGCAAGCTACTCGCGGGCGAGACCTGCAAGGCTCCGGCATCCGTCACAGCGAGTGTCAAACCCGCTGATTCCAGGGTCTGCAAAATGCCCCGTGCGGCCGTGGCCAGGGCCTTGTCGGCATCGCTCAAACCGGCGTCAGGGCAAAACGTGCTCGGTCGATTCGCTGGCGTAAACCCACCAAAGCCCACCAAACCCACCACGGGCGACATTGGCGCGGCCATCACTCGAACACCTCCACGTCATCGGCTGCAGCTCCATCGCTGGCGCGTCCATCGGCCTTCAAACTCCCACCAGAAGGCACCAAACCCACCACACTGACCCCGGAAACACCTGTTTGGGGTGCCTGTTTGGTGGGTTTGGTGGCAATTGGTGGGTTCTGGTCCGCGAATGGCGCGTCCTGCGTCGGTGGATGAGCCTCACTCCCGTTGGTGGGTTGGTGCCAATTGGTGGGTTCTGGCCAGCGAATGGCGCGTCCTGCATCGGGACTTGCGCAGGCAGCTCTGCGGGCATGGATGGCCGCACTTGGGACACGGCCCAATGCAGCACACCCGCGCGCAAGCCCACACGCACGAACAGCTTGCCGCCCACGATGCGCCCGGTCATCCGCTCAATCCATCGCCCCAGCATCCGGGAATTCACCCGGCCAGCCTGCCCGGCAATGTCATCCACGGCGCTGGCCAAGCGGTCGTCGGTATCCGCGCGCCGAATGGCTGCGGCCACCGTGGTTTGCATGCTGCCAAACGCCGCATGCCAAGCCTCCAACATGGCCGCAAGCTTGGTCGTCTCCGGGTCCTGCTCAAACGCCCGCGTAGCCGCCTCCATCGGGTCCGCTAGCGTGGGCAGCTCGGGGGCGGCACTCTCGCGCACCAGAGCCGCCAGCCAGCACAGCGGCTGGCGCACCAGATCATCCCAATGCTCAAAGCTCGCGGTGCGCCCCTTGGCCACCTTGGGCCGCCCGGCCGTGATGTAGGCCCGCACGATGGTGAGTGCCGCCACCACATAGTGCAGCCGGTCGTTCGTGATCATCTGCGCAGGATCAAAAGAAAAATCCCGCGTGTACGGCTTCTCGCTTTGCGTATCAATGCGCGCGGTCAACACCCGGCGGCAGGTGTCCGACGTCATACGCAAGTTGTTGCCCGTGGCGATGAACAGTGCGCGGTTCGGTAGCGTCACCGTCTCACTACTGCCCAGGATGCGATCCGCAAAAGTCGGGGCCGTTAAAAACGCATCCAGCGATGCAGAACCCAGCGGCTCGCGCACGTTGTCCCACAGCACCACGCGCTGCCCCTCGCGCAGCACGGCAAACAGCCGCTTGCGCGTTTCTTCGTCGGTGTCGGCAGGGGGAAGAATCGCCGGGTCAGCACCCATGGCCAAGATGCCAATACAGCGGGCAAGCAGCGTCTTGCCACTGCCTGCGGCCGGTGCATCCAAACCAATCCCCGGCGCAGTGGGCAGACTCGCCCGCAATGCGGCCGACAGCAGCCCATGCAGCACCACACCGCGCGCCACATCGTCCACCAGTGGGAACAGCGCGAGAGGCCGCCACAAGAACCGCAACGCGGCCAGCGCATCGGCTGGGCTCGGATGGCTCGGCACCTTCGGCGGGTTCGGGTGCTCGCTGTAGAACAGAAGGCCCGACACATCGTCGTGCCCGGGGCGATCCAGAATGCTTCCATCGAGCCTCAGCGTCGGCGCGGTGACCACGGCCACCAGCTTCTTGAAGCCTCGCTCCCCATGCTTTGCCAGGATGGCCCGCGCCACACCCAGCGGTGCGTCTTCTGCCCCTTCCTCGGTCTGGTCATCGCCCGCCGAGTCCTTGCGCTTGCGCACGGAGTAGAAGTCGCACACGCGCCCCATGTGGTCGGTCAGCCAATCGGGTGACACCGGCCGCGCCTTGCCCTCGCTGACGTAGGCAATGGCGCCTTCGCCATAGTCGAACAACTCCCCGCGTGACTTCAACACCGACAGGACCGCATCGGTCGTTGCGACACGCATCCCCCGCCCAATCTGCACCCGCGCCGATTGGCGCATCAGCTCAAACCGCATGCCCCCATGGCGGTGCGTGTAGAGGTACGGCCGCTGCCCGCTCTTGAGGTTCACGACAGCCACGCGCCGGTCGGTGTCCGGGTCCAGCGGGTCCGCAAACTGCGCGTTATGCCAGCGGTCGGGCGCGTCCAAAATCTCGCCCACCGACACGGGTTCACCCTCCGCCGATGTGAGCATGAAGTGACCCATGAGAACCCGCTTCTCACTGGCCCGCACCAGCACATCCCGCGCCTTCTCCAGTGGGATACCGCGCCGCATGGCGAGTGACGGAGCCTTGGCATTCGCCCAGCGCTCGCGCTGCGCCGCACACTGCCCGGCGATGGCTTCGCGCTTGGCACGCTTCAAGCTGCACCTGCTTGCGGGTCTCTCCGTCGCACTCGATCAAGCCCAGGTCAAACAGGCCGTCCGGGTCGCCGTAGATGCGCGCTGCAGCGCCCGGCCTGTCCAGACCATCGAGCAGCACCGGCGGTGCGCAGAAGTCCAGCCGCTCGGGTTGCCACACAGTCGCATCGATCAAAGAGCGCTCCAGCGCTTGCCCCGCGCGCCCGACCTCGCACCAGCCCTGGCCAAAGGCCCACAGCAGTGTGAAAAGTGTCTTGCCCGCGTCAGGAATGCGCGAAACATCCCGCACGAAGATGTAAAGGCGATGGCGGTCCAGCCCAGAAAGAACCCGGCCGTCTGGCGCCTGCACGCCAGCAGAGCAGCTCGGGCGCCACAGCATCGGCGCATCCGCCAGAGCTGGACACGCATCGATCAATCGCTGGCGCAGCTCGTCGGCGTTCAGCTCCCCGTTCGGGCATCCGTCATGGTCCAGCATCAGCACACCGGGACCACGCGGAAACGCAAAGTGCTGGCGCGTGCGGGAGATGGCCCCATGGGCTCCATCGTTCACCTGCGCATCCCGCTCGGCCACGATGGCGGCTTGTTCCTGCGCGCAGATGCCCCAGCCCACGGCCTGGGCAGGATTGAGGCTGTCCAGCGCTTGGGCCAAGGCTTGCAAGCCTGACACGCGCACCCGCTGCGCAGTGCCCGCCATCATTGACGCGGCGGCCTGTTTGTTCAGCGTGCCATCGCGGTTCAGGCTCAGCACCTTGGTGAGCCGCTCGGGCTCGGTGGAGGTGAACACCGTGAACTGCAGCGCCGGTGCGCGGGCAGGCGTTGCTGCTATTGCTGGTGCAGGGGCGACGTCCATCTGTGCCGCGCCCGTGCTTGTGGCGGTGGCCTTCTTCTTTGCCATGGTGATTCCTTTAAAGGGTGGGGGCGGTAGGTGTGGTGGCGGTGAGCGCAGAGCGCATCACGGCATCAGCACCACGCGGCGGCGTGATCGTTTGCACGTAGCAGGTGAGGCCGCAGCGCGCGGCCTTGCGCGCCAGCTCGCACGCGGGCACCGCGTGGGCCGCGTCGCTGGTATCGGTGAACACATGCAGGTGCGTGACCCCGCGTGGCCACCGGAAGTGCGAGAGCGCTGCAGCGTCTGCGACCGCCCACACCGGCATGCGCAAAGCAGCAGCAAAGCGCAGCGCGGAGACCACGCCCACGGCCACACCCAGCAACACCCCATCAGCCTGCACACGCGGGGCCGACAGCCGCACGGCCGCGCCCTTGATGTGCCCATCGGTGCCCGTGGCCTTGATGAACGCAGGCACCGGCGCAGGCGTGCCGCGAGCGCTCAGATAAAAGCGCTGCAGGGCCACCGTGTGGTGCGCGGCAGGCTGTGACAACCCATGCGGGCGCACCTCAATTTGCAGGGCGGCGAGCAATGCCGGGAAGGCGCCAAGGCAAACAGCCCGCCCGCTTTGGTCGTTGTGCCAATACTCCAGCGCCGGGTGCAGGCGCAGTGTGTCGGGCGCAGTACCCGTGATCCCCTGGCGGCGCAAATAGCGGTCTGCTGCATCGCCTGCGGTGATGGGCTTTGCCTCGCTCCAAAGTTGGGCGATGCGCTGGCGGTTGAGTTCGTAGGCGTGTCGGAGATTGATGCGAGCGGGCGCGGTCATGACACCCTCCGCACGCTCAGCAAACGAAGGTCTCCAAAGCGATCAAACGCCGTGGATTCGATGGCCCCATGGGATGCGGCCTGCTGGGTGTAGCGGTGAAAAGTGCCCGCCCCGTCAATGCACTTGATGAGGTAGGTCTTCATTGCAGCGTCTCCCGCGTCACCAGTGCGGCGCGCAGGCTGGCCAGCGTTGCCTCCAGGTCATCGACCCGGCGGCTGATCTCGCCATTGACCATGCGCAGCAGGGCGCCGAGTTGATCGCGCGAAGCGGTCACGTTCTGGCTGTCGTGCGAGCCGTAGGGCGTCACCAGAGCCTCGACAGCGGCAAAGCCCTGCAAGGTTGCGCGCAGTTCGGCCGTGTTGTCTTGCGCGTCAAGGACGAGAGACGAGGGGCAGCGGTGGGGGACAGAAAAGTTCTGCGCGCATGCGGCGGCAGAGGGCGCGTTTGCGCCCGTGGGGATGCGGTCAGCCATGGGAGGCCTCCAAGCGAGTTCGGTTTGCAAAAACCGTCGCTCCCGAGACCAATCGAGGGCGGCGGCTCGAACAGGTTGGTCTACCGGGAACCCGCTTGCGCGAACCGGCGAGCCTTGCGGCTCCCTGCCCGAGCCGCCAAAAATTGGAGGCACGAACGAACAAGCCGCAGAGACTCTGCGGGAGAGGCTGCGGCTTGCGTCGCAGCGGGTTACACGGGAGACCAATCCCGATTACGCCTTTTTGTGACGTAACGAGCGAAGTATAGCGACGCGTGGTGGGTTTGGTGGATTTTGGTGGGTGTTTGGCAGCGAATCGACGCGCCAAGTTCGGGCCGCGTGCGGTATTGCACGAACAGCCAACGGGCTGGCCAGGGCGGCAGGAGCTGGGGGCGGTGAGGGTGGCGGTCATGGGCAGTAGGCAAAAAAGGGCAAGCAGGTTTCTTTGGGCGTAGGTCGGGCCGCAGGGCCGCAAAACGGCTCCGCAAGGGCGGTGCTTTGGGTGGGGGCGGAGACCTACGGCGCTAGGGCGGCCGGTTCGGTCTCGGTTGCGTCGGTATCGGTGCCCGAGCGGTCTGCGTCTGCCGGGGGCAGGCGGTCGCATTGGGCGATGGGGTGGCGGGTCATCTGTTCCATCACGTCACGGCGGCGAACGTGTGGGCTCAGGGGCAGCAGGATGGACGGGTCGGGCGTGGCTGAAGGGGACAGCGTGCGGTTGATCTCGGTAGCGGCCGCGAAGGTGTGGCCGCAGGCAGCGTTCTTGCAGACGAGGAACAGCTCGCGCAGCAGGGGCGTTACTTCTACGCTGTTGCGCACGTTCGCCCAGCTCTTGCAGTGGGGGCAGCGCATTCTCATGGGCGGCTCCGTTTCGTTGCAGTGCTGGCCGTTGCTCGGGTGCGCGCTGCCTTGGCGGTGGGCTTGGCTGCAACAGGTGCGGGCGGTTCGATGGGCAGCGCGGCCGGTGGGCGGGCCGCGATCCAGGCATCAATGTCTGACTCACGCCAGGCCACTGCGTGGGCGGTCAGGTTCACGGCGGCGGGGAAAGACTTGGCCTGAATGCCTGCATAGATGCTGCTGCGGCCAAGGCCGGTCATGTGCTTCACGTCGGTCAGGCGAAGCAGGCGGTCCCGGTAGGGGCGCAGCGGCTGGGCTGCGGTGTCAATTGCGTCTCGGATGTCTGTGGATGAGTACATGGCTCTATGGTCATGTACGGATGGCCGTGGACAAACGAGTGCTGCATGTGTGCGCGCTCCACACATGATGAAGTTGGACGATTCGGCCGGGTCGGACGCCGAAAGGCGGACTTCGGACCCGGCGGCAGTTGGCCGTGTGGTGGGTTTGGTGGGATTTGGGGGGTTATGGACGGCCAATCGCGCGCGCAAAAATTGGCTCAGGGGCCAGGGAGGCGGGGGCGGCCGGTCAGGTCTGGGGGCACAAACCGGAGTAGCTGGGGGCACATCCGGGCTGAACTGGGGGCACAACCGGCTGGCGGTTGGTGGGTTTGAGGGGTTTGTCTCGGGCCAAACGTGGGTGGCGAAGTTGCCTCGGGGTGAGGGCCTGTTTGGGTTAGGTGCGATGCCACAAACCGGCGCGGCTGGGGGGCAAATGTAGCCGCCGCGTGGTGAGGTCGGTGGGTTTCTGGGGTACGTTTTGGCCTGCTGGCGCGCTGAAATACTGCCCTGAGCCGCCCTCTGCCACGGGGTATCTGCCCCTTGGGTGGGGGCATAAAAGAACTGTGCCCCCACTTTTGAAAAATGTGCCCCCAAATGTGCCCCCAATTTGTGCGGATGGGGGTGGATTGGTCTGGACGGGTGTGGACAGCTAAGATACTGATTTCAAATGGGAAATAAAAAAGTCCGGAAGAGTTTGGACTCTTTCGGACTGGTCGTTGGTCCCCTCGACAGGAATCGAACCTGTATCTAGCGCTTAGGAGGCACTCGTTCTATCCATTGAACTACGAGGAGGACGGGCGATTGTAAAGGTGCCGCTGATGCGCCTGAGGGCCATCGTTGAGAGCGCGTGAAGGAGGACCATTTTTCCACCAGCTTGAGGAAGCGCCTCTTGGTGCACAGAGCGTCCAGCGGGGCGAACGCCTAAAATGCCTCCCGCAATGACCCTCTCGATGACGCCTCCACAGTTCCACGCCCTACTTCAAGCGGACGGACTTTATCTCGCCATGGAGGCCCTGAACCACGGGGTGCCGCACCGCTACACCGGAATTTTTCAGGTGATCGAGTCGCAGCTCATCAACGTCTTTCTCTACGACAAGCAGCACGAGATCCGGCCGGAGGCGCTCGCCGTGGTGGCGTTGGACAACAGCTTTTGCCAGTTCGTGCTGCGCGATGGCTCGCTACTGGTGGACAACTCGATGCATGACGATCGGTTGCTGTCCAGTTCCTTCCGCGGGGTGGTGGTGGCCTACCACGGGGTGCCGGTGACGAACCCGCGCGGCGGCCTGTACGGCACGTTGTGCCACTTCGATTTCATCGAGCTGAGCCTTGCGCAGCCGCAGTTCGAACTGCTCCAGGCGGCGGGCGGGCTGCTCTACCCCTATCTGCCGCACCTGGATGGCCGGGTGTACAGCGCACCGCAGGTCGCCAGGGCGGCCGCCGGCTGAAGGCCCTGCACCGGTGACCGGCTGAGCCCTTTCAGTCGTACCGCACGGTGTAGATCAAGTCCACCGCGCTTTGTGCGCCGGTCTGGCCGCGCAGCGTGAGGCTCTTGGTCAGGTCATAAAAGATGTACAACGTGCCCAGGGCACCCGAAAGGCTGCGTTCGTAGGTCACGTACAGGTCTTTGGACAGCCGCTTGCCGAAGGTGAGCGCCGCTGCCGAAGCGTCCTCGCCCGAGCCCGGACCCTTGAACCCGATTTCGTCGAGCCCGACGCGCTTGGCGAAGTTGCCCGCACCGGAATTGCCGTTGCCGCCCAGCAGGGCGAGCGCGGCCTGCTGCAGCAGCGCGGCTTCGGCGCCGCCGGCGGCGCCGCTGCGGCCCAGCACCACCCAGGAGAGCTTTTCGGCATCGGGCAGTTCCGGGTCGGAATAGAGCCGCACGCGCGGTGCCTTGGCCGAGCCGGTGACCTGCACACCGGCGCGCACGCTGATGTTGGGTCGGATGGCGAGGATGTCGAGCGCCGGGTTGTCGTACGGGCCGTTGAAGCGCGCAAGGCCCGTTTCCACATCGAGCGACTGGCCCCAGGCGCGGTAGCGGCCTTCCACGGTGCGCACTTCGCCGGTGACGCGTGGCGGTGCACCGGCCACGGTGGCGCCGCGGATTTCCAGCTCGCCGGCCAGGCGCGTGGTGATGCCATGCCCCTGCAATGCGAAGTCGTCGCCCAGGTTGAGGGTGACGGCGATGTCCGGCGGCTTGGCGGCTTCGACGCGGCCTGCGGCCTCGCCGGCACGTTCGGCCTGCTTGACGGTTTCGCGGTCTTTGGCCGCCGAGCGCACGACCACGTCGGTGCCCAGGCTGGGCGCGCCGGCCTCGGGCAGGATGATGGTGGCGCGGTCGGTGGTGAGCTTGCCGCGCAGGGTGAACTGGCCCTGCCGCAGCCGTGCCTGGAGGTTGCCGGACACGCTGACCTGCCGGTCCGCCCGCACCAGCACCTGCAGCGCGCGCGCTTCGGCATCGAAATCCATCGCGATGCCGGACGAGGCCGCGGCGCTTGCGCCGGTGCTCCACGACACGCTGCCCTTGCCCGTGAGGGTGCCGCCGTCCTTCGGTGCCGCAGTGCGGTTGCCGCTGAAGCCGGCGATGCGCGCGTTGCTGCCCTGGCCGCCGTTCACGCGGAATTCGGTGATGTCGAGCCGATCGCCGTTCAAGGTGGCGCGCAGGCGGCCGTCCTGCAGGTCCACACCGTCGATCAGCGACCGCACCGACAACTGGTCGGCCCCCAGCGTGCCGCTCCAGCGGGGGGCGGCGCGATTGCCTGCCAGGGCGACGTTGGCATCGAGCGTGCCTTTCACGCGCCAGCCCGGCGGTGCGAGTGCCGACCACACGCCCACGTCCGGCAACTGCGCGCGCACGGTGGCGGCCAGCGGAGCATCGGCAGGCCATTGCCAGCCGCCGTCGGCACGGGCCAGGCGGGTGCTTCCTTCGGCCTGGACGCGGCCCGCGCGTTCGCTGTCCCATTGCAGGCGGGCGCGCACGGTGTCGCCCTCGGCCTGCAGTTGCACTTCGGCCTGGCGCACGCCGGCGGGCGTGCCGGGCCCTTCGCTGGCCTGCGCACGGCCGGCGCCTTGGCCCTGGCCGCTGCTGCGCACCACCGTGGTCGCGGGCGGTGCGCTGCCGGCCAGCACGCGGATGTCGCCGCTGGCGCGCCGCACGCTGGCCGTGGCGCGCAGGGTTTCGCCAGCGTCCACATCCCAGTCGCCGTCGAACACCAGATTGCCTGCAAGGCCCAGGCGCTGCAGCGCTTCCTGGCCCTGCGGGCCGAATGCATCGGTCCAAGCCATGGGCAGGCCTTGCAGGCGGCCCTGGGTGCGCAGCGCGATGGCGCCGTTGGCGCCCTGCGCAAAGCGCACGGGCTCCCAGCTCAGCGTGACTTGCCCCGGCGCAGGGCCTGAGACGGTGGCGCCGCCGCCCGAGGTTTCCACCTGCAAGCCGGGCGCCTGGCGCGTGGTGATGGACAGGGGCTGGTTGAACTGCACCGTCCAGGGGCCGGGCAATTGTTCGTCGCGTGCCTGGGCGCGCAGTTCGGTGATCTGGGCGCTCCATTGGCCGGGCGCCGCCGTGCCCCCGGTGCCGCGCAGGCGCAGGTCGAGCCGGCGCCGGTCCACGCGTGCCTCGCCGTCCAGCGACAGGGTGGACTGGGCCAATCCGCCGGCCACATCGGCGCGCACAGCCGTGAGCCGAACGGACAAGGGCGCCGCCGAACCGCTGGCGGGCAACGAGACATCGAAGCGCGGCGCGGTGAGCCGGGCCTGCCATTCGAACCGCTCGCTGGCGGCGGCGCGGGCTGTGCCTGCGGCGGCCGGCGCGAGCAAGCCTGTCGCCTGCAATTGCCGCTGCAGGGTCTGCCAGCCGCCGTTCCAGCGGGTGGTGAACTGGGCGTCGCCTTGCATGGCCGCGCCGCGCAGGGCTGTGGCCAAACCGGGCAGTGACTCGACCCAGCGCTGTACGCGCTGTGCATCGGCCACGCGCAATTCCAACTGCCCGTCACCTGCGCGCGGGGCGATTTGGCCATCCAGCTTCGCCGTGGCGCCGGGCACGGTGGCCTGCAACTGGCCTTTTACCGACAGGTCGACCGTGCCGATCTGCAGTGACTGTGCGTTGACCTGAGCTTGCAAGGCATCCAATTGCAGGCGCGCGAGCGTGAGCCGGCTGCCTTGCCAGGTGCCTTCGGTGTTCAGGCGCTCGACGCGCAGCGCAGTGCTCGAGCCCGCGCGGCGCGGTGCCGCAGCCCCGGCGGCGCGTAGGTCGGCGGAAAAACGCACCAGCGGATCGCCGTCGCCACCTTCGCTGCGGGCCTGGGCTTGCCCCGCGATGGGCGTGGCATCCAGCGTGCTGTACACGGCGCTGGGGCGCAGGCCACGCACTTCGGCGCGGCCTTCCATGGCGCGCGTCGCGGGGGTGAAGCGACCTTGCAGTGCGACGGTGCCGTTGCCGATGCGGGCGGTGGCTTCAGGAATGGTCCATTGCGCACCGTCGAAATCGACCTGGGCGTCGATGCCCTCCAGCGGCAGCTTGGCCTGGTCCCAGGGGCCGGGCAGTGCATTGCGCAGTTGCGCTGCGATGGCCCAGCCGGTGGTGGCAGCGCCAGGCGCGGCCGCAGCCGGGTCCACGCGCACTTGCCCGCTCAGCAACGTGGCGGGCGCCTGCGGCCACAGGGCGGCGAGGTCGAGCGAGGCGACATCAGCCTTGGCCTGCACCAGCGGCTGCGTTGCCCAGGGCGCGACCTCTGCCTGCACATCGGCGCGCATGGGCTCGGCCGGTAGTGCAGAGCGGGCCACAGACTTGGCTGGCTTGGTAGCTGCTGTTTTGGAAGCGGTGTTTGAAGGGGCGCGTGCGGCTGTGGGGGCGGGAGCGGATGCCGAGGGCAATGGGGCACTCGTTGTCAACGGCGCTACGGTCTGGGCCTGCAGTTGCGCGGTGATCTGCAGGCGAGCCGCCGCGGTGGCCAGCGTGCCTTTGGCCTCGGCGTGGGCCTTGGCTTCGAGGTCGTCCCCGCCGCCCGGCGATGCCGTGCGCACGGTGCCATCGGCCCGCAGCTCCAGCGCCATGGGCGACTGGGCCTGCACGGTGGCCTGGCCCGAATAAATGCCTTGGGCGAACGCCACGTTGTCCACCACCAGGCGGTGGTGCGTGCCGTCGTAGCGGTAGCGGC
>Ga0308157_10004106_pt1 | contig 19791 bp, 29 predicted proteins | sample PhyBR1_FD_201035 | JGI IMG/M metagenome (GOLD analysis project Ga0308157, IMG submission 201035) | Phyllosphere microbial communities from UC Gill Tract Community Farm, Albany, California, United States - DLSLB.R1 | ecosystem: Host-associated > Plants > Phyllosphere > Unclassified | place: USA...
TGGCCCCCGTGATCCGTGAGGAACACCGGGGGCCAGCTGAGCCACCTGTCGGAATCGAACCGACGACCTATTCATTACAAGTCGAACGTCACGCGGCTCGCGCCGCGCCGTGGCGGGCGTGTCGAGCGGTCGACGCCTGCGCCCGTCACGCCGATCGGGGTGACGGCATGAGCGCCGTGACCGAGCGCGTTGAGCGCCTGCTCGCGCTGCGCGCACGGCTCGATGCGCCGTTCGACCGCGCCTTCGCCGCGAACGATATCGACGAGATTGACCGGACGCTCGAGCGCAAGCGCGCGGTGACCGCGGCGCTCGTCCTCGCGGTCGCGTAGTTTTCGATAGAACGGGCGGGTGACTATCCTGCTATCTCAGTGGCGCGCCTGGATGGAAGCCCAAGGGCTCTCCCGCCGCACAATCGACGAGCGGCTCGCGACGGTGCGCGCACTCCTGACCATGACCGGCACGACGGCCGAGACATTCGGCCCCGACGACGCGATCGCGTACCTGCGTCGAGATATGGCGCCTGCCTCGCGATCGACGTACTACTCGAACCTGCGCGCGTTCACGCGATGGATGCAGACGACCGACCGGCGTGCAGACGATCCCCTCGAGCGCGTGCCGTCGCCGAAGCGGCCGAAGTCGCTGCCGCGGCCGGTCGATCCGAACCTCGTCGAGGCGATGATCCGCCGAGCCCGCACGCGATCCGGGCGCGCCTACGTGCTGATCGCGGCGTACGCGGGCCTGCGGGTGCACGAGGTCGCGAAGATCCACGGCCGCGATATCGACTGGTACAACGACTCGATCGTCGTGACAGGCAAGGGCGGCAAGACGGCGCGGATCCCGTTGCACGAGCGCCTCGTCGTGCTCGCGCGCGACATGCCTCGAGACGACTGGTGGTTCCCCTCCCCCGTCCGGCCCGGCCCGGTGCGCTCGCACGCCGTGAGCGCTTCGATCCGGCGCACGATGCAAGCGTGCGGGTACGACGGTAAGCCGCACCAGCTGCGCCACTTCTACGGCACCGAGCTCGTCCGCGCCGGGGTGCACCTGCGCGTCGTTCAGCAGCTCATGCGGCACGAGTCGCCCGCCACGACAGCTATTTACACTCAGGTCGACGATGAGCAGCTGCGCGCCGGTATCGCCGCGCTACGGCCTGACGAGCGGCTCGCGGCGTGACCGATATGCTCGTCGCGTGCTCATCGACCTAGACCAGTATCTGTTCCCGACCATCATGATCGGGGTCATCGTTCTCGCCGTGACGATCGCGATCACGTGGCTGATCATCTTCACTGCCGTGCGCGCCGCCCTGCGATCAGTGCAGGACGACGAGCATCGGTACAACACGAGCGACCGCTACGGCCTGCCGCCGCGCTAGTCCCGTCGAGGCGTGTTGACGGCCGCGAGCGTGCCCGTGGGCGTCCCGAGGACGGTCGCGCCGATGCCGAGCCAGAGCGCGACTTCCTCGGCCGTCGCGAGCCCGTAGAACACGACGAGCGGGCCGACAGCGGCGAGGACGGCGTAGAGGTACTTGCGGACCGCGGGGCTCGGGATCCAACGGTTCGGGGTTGTGGTCGGGTTCGCCATGGTCACTCCTGCGGGGTCGTGGGGATATTCGAGGTATCGGTGCTGATCGTCTCGAGCAGCTGGTCGTGTGAGTCGAGGCGACGCTCGACGGCGATGATCGCGGCCGCGTTCGACTGCGAGGTGCGCTCTATGCGGTCGAGCTGGTCTTTCACGTGCGAGCCGTGATTGTTCGTCGTGAGCGTGCGCGCGACCTGCTCGGTCGCCTTCGTGCCGCGACGGGTGCTCGCCGCCGATCGCGCCGCGGTGATCCATCCGCCGACCGACGGGGCGACGATCATCGCGACGATGACGAGCGCCGTCGGCCACGGGATCGTGACGTCGACGAGGTCGAGCGGCATCATGCGCCGAGCTTTCGCTTGATCTTGTCCACGTCCTGCCGGAGGCTCGTCTCGCGGGCGTTGGATCCGCCGACCTGCTCCTTCGTGAACGCCTGCTCGATCGCGAGCGCGTCGAGCTTGCTATTTATTTCGCGGAGCATGTCGGTGAGCGTGTCGGCGCTGAGCGCACCTCCGATGCGCTGCCCCGTCCAGCTGTCGCTGTCATCCTGTGCCATGGTGCTGTTTCCTCCTGTGTCGCTGTTACGGTGCTGATCGCGGGTGTAGTCGTATTCGAAGTGCCACGGCTCGACGAGGACGCCGTTGCGGTACACGGTCTGTCGCCAGCCGTGTTCGTTGAGTAGCGCCGTGTGGTGCACGTGGTCGTCTGTGTCGATCGCTCGGCCGAACTCGTGAATGCTCGAGCCCGGCGCGAGCGCGATCGGCGCCCACGGCCCGCCCGCGATGAACGACAGGTAGCGCTGGTAGTGCACGTTCTGCTGCGCCCACGATCGGCCCGCCTCGTTGATATCGAGGTCTCGGCCGAGGGCGGCGTCGAGGCGGGCGAGGCTCGCGGCTGCGGGCGCGGTGAGCCAGCCGCGGCCGTTGGTGAGAGTGGTGACGATCATGCCGCACTGCCCGGCAGTGGCGACGGCCACGAGGCCACACATCGCCACGACATTTCGCGGACGGATCCTGTCCCGAGGTCGAATCCGGTCGGCGACGAGAAACCGCCGCTCAGTGACACTGTGATGCGGGCGTCGTAAGTCGAACCGGTGCGAAGCGCGGGCCCCTCGGTTACATCGGCCGGTGCGAAGCCGGTTCCAATGCCCGCGCCGGAGAAGTCCATCCAGCGCGAGCTTGTCGCGCTCGCCCCATTGAGACCCTTGACGTAGAGATAGACGCGGTCACGAATCCGCTCAATCTGCACAGACGCTGCTGTCCACCCGTTGACGAGGTAGCTCGTCACGTTTCGGAGGCCGGTCTCGCGAGTAAGATCGTTGATCGCCTTCCAGGCGGTCTCGACGTCGGCCTCGAATGTGTCGGTCACGCCGGGGTTGATGTTTGTCGGGAGGTTCGTGGTCGCCATGATGCTCCTTAGTTGGGGATGACGAGTGCCCGGAGGCCGGGCCCGCCGCTGTCGGGTGCGCCGATCTGGACGCGGGTCTTCGTCGTCGTACCGTCACGGTTCACGCGCACGAGGATCGAGGTTTCGTCCGTGCCGGGTTCCTCGACTGTGAGGCCGGTGACCTTCGTCGCCGTGCCCGGCCGTGTGATGTCGAGGTCGAGTCGCGAGCCTTGGGCGGTGCCGGGCGTGTAGTTCTCCGTCGCGCGTGCCACGAGCTCGGCGGTCACGTGCTTACGGTTAAGTGGGCTGGCGCCAGCGGACGGGATATGCACGTGATCCGGGGTAATGTCCGTCTGTGTGCCTGCCTGGATCGCGCCGAGGCGATCGCCCGCCCGCACGTTCGAGGGATCCAGCACCGTGCCGCGTGACCGTCCCATGAATACCTGCGGGGCGGTCTCGGCGGCGTCTGAGAGCCCAGTGAGACGGATGCCGAGTGCGCCCTCGCGGCGGAAGTTAATGTAGTCGCCACCCTGCAAAGTGCCCGGTGTCTGCGCGACGTGGTTCTGTCCCACGCCGTCACCGAACGCGGGGCGGGCCCGGTCGTCCAGCGTAAACGCGGTGTTCTTCTGCAGCTCGACGTATGGCTTGTAGAAGTGCATCGCCATGCCGGGGCGGTTGCCCGCGTCGAGGACGAACGCGCGGCCGCGACCTCGAGGGGTGAGCTCGGCACGGTTCGCAACTCCCATCGAGTACCATCCCTCGAGGTCGGGGTTGGCATTGACGGTGTGCGTCAGACCGTGCGCTTCGAGGAACCAGTAGACACGCTCGCCAGAGTTCGGCGTGGTGCCGTCGCCGGTCACGTGCGACTGGTACCCGGCGATGACGTCGCCGTTCGCGTCGAGCGCGGACGCGTTGACCTCCATATAGGGTCGGGCGTTCTCGTTGCCGGGTTGACGGGAGGTGTACTGCAGCCGGTGCCCGCGCGCGCCTTGCACCTCGCGGAGCCGGACGCTATCGCCGATGTGGACTTCTTCGACGGTAATAACGTCCTGGTTGTATGACGGGAGAAGCTCGGTCGGGATCCGGCCGGACGGCGTGAGGATCGGAACCTCGCCGCCATAATGCCCCTGATCCGTCCATACGCCGGGCGGATAGACCGACGGGTAGACCGACGGGTAGTAGACGCTTTTGCGGCGCGCTTTCCACGAGATAGGCAGACTCGCGCGCGACGTCTGCGCATGCTCGGTTTTCGGGATCGCGATCACGAGACCAGCTGATTCGATCTCCTGCTCGACCATCGGCGGGACGATCTCCTGAGCGACGCCGATGATGATCGACCGGATCGGGCCCGTCGGTGACAGGTAGCTGCCGATGTAGAAGTCGATATCCTCGGCCATGATCTTGAGCTCGGGCCCGAGGTTCTTGGCCTTGCTCGCGCCGTCCGGGTACCGGATCCCGTGAGGTGTTACGCCGCCCATCAGCTGGCTCCTATCGTCACGTTGCCGAGGTCGGCGATCGTTATGTCGTCCTGGTAGTCGCCAATCTCGGCAACGTCGTTCGTCACGAGCTCGTCGATCGTGAGGCTCGAACCGTGGCCGAGGGCCGGGGCGAGCCACGCGTCGAGTGTCCAGCCGTCGTGGTAGACGAGCTCGCCGCCGATGATCTGGTGTAGCGCTGCGGCGTCGAGCATCGTCGAGAACACGGATCCGGGGAAGTAGACCGCGTATGGGCGGACAGCGGCCCGGAGGAAGTGGTACGCGATTTCGTAGGCGTATTGGAAGTTGCGCCAGTCGAGGCGCACGTGCGGGAGGTTCGCGAGACCGGTGAGCTGCCCGAGGTCGGCCGCGTAGCTCGCGGCGACGTCTTCCGGCCACGAGTAGTCCTCGTTCGGGCCGGTGGCATTGATTCGCATCGCGTTCGTGCTGACGCCGCGTGCGGCCATCCAGTCGCGCGGGTTCATGTGCTGCCCGTTGACCCAGGTCTCGAGGTGCAGGTGGTCGCCAAAGCTGTTGCCGGTGTTGCCGACGTTGCCGAGCGTCGAGGCGGTTGTGACGGCCGTGCCGACGCCGATCGTCGACGGTGCGACCATGTGCGCGTAGAGCGACGAGAGGCCGTTGCCGTGGTCGACGACGACGTAGTTGCCCCAGCCGCTGTGCCAGTTGACGACTTGCGAGACCGTGCCCGGCCCGACGGGGTGGATCGCTGCGCCGCCGATGCCGCCATAGCTGAAGTCGATACCCGCGTGAAACGACGAGCTCCACTCGCGCCAGCCATACTCGCTCGTCACGTTCGACAGCGGGAACGACCAGGCATAGGTACCCGCGGGCGGGTCGGGATCCGGCTCGGGCGAGTCGCCCGCGTCCTCGATGATGCCGCCGAGCAGGTCGGTTTCGATCGCGAGCTCGCGACGGCCGCCTGCGGTGAAGTCTGCTCCGGGCACGAGGTGCTCGACGACGCGGCGCCCGGTCTCGCCCACAATGTCATCGCCCGAGGTTCGGAGCGTGAAGGTGCGCGAGTTGATCTGCACGACGTCGATCGCCTCGTCGACGCCGGTCGTCGCCTCGTACCCATCGGGCACGACGACGCGCGACGCGGGGATCGAGAAGCCGTCCGGCACGCTGATGTGCAGCACATCATTCGAGTACGTGAGCGCGAGCCCGTCGGAGCGGGCAGGCTGCCCGAGCAGGATGGTGTTCGTGTGCGGTTCGTAGTTCGGGAAGCCGAGAGAGTGCACCGAATAGAGGCCCTCGATCAGGTCGAGCGCCGACAGGCCCTCAGACCATTCGATCGGCGACACGATGGTGTTCTCGGGCACGTCATCCGGGGATCGCCAGTCGATCGCGTCGACAACCGACGAGGCGCCCGCGTCCATGATCGCGCGCACCTGGTCGGCTGCGAAGCGCCAGCCGTCGCCGACGGTGTATCCGCCCCAGAAGTTCTCGCCGAACGTGTGCGTGAGGATGTCGGTCTCGAGGCCGCCAGGGCCGGGGAGCACCGACCGGGCGAGGTCGGCGAGGCGATCCGATGCGGTGATCTTGAGCACCCATACGCGGCGCTCGTAGTGCAGCTCGGGGTCGGATATCCAACGAATCTCGACGTCGAACTTATCGATGCGACCGTTGAACAGGCGCAGCGCCCAGTCGTGCTGATCGGACGTCGCGCGGTAGATCGTGAGCGTCTTGCCGACAAGCGACTGATACCCCTGCAGGTGCCCGTCGGTGTCGAGAAGCTCGACGTACGCCGTCGCGGGGTTCGCCTTGTCGAGGTGCGACTCACGCCCCCACGTGACTTTCACGCCTGCGAGCACGGCGCGCTCGGTGAGGCTCCATCCGGCCGACTGCTTGGTGCCGTCGACGTAGACGCTCGGGGCGTCGGTCAGCGCCGCCATGTCGTACCCCCGCGGATCCCTCGACCGGCGCGCTTGCCTCGGCTCGCGCTGATCTTCTCGATCTGTCGTGCCGTGCTGTCGGCGTCGATCGCGCCGTTGATCGTGTAGTTGTTGATCGTGTCGCCCTCGCGGACTGCCGTGGGCGTGCCGCTCGAGCTGCCGAGGCGGGCCGACAGCGAGCCGAACGAGGGTCGGGCGACGTTAGTGCGCATGAGCGAGTCCGTGCCGAGCAGGCGGCTCGTGTCGGGCATGTAGGCCACAGTCGCTGTCGCCGTGTCCCCACCGAATATGCCGCCGAATGCGTTGCCGAATCCCTGCTTGAATCCGTCGACGAGACTGCCGATCCCGTCGATCGCGGCCGTGATCCATCCGACGACGTTCTCGATCGCCTCGGTGAACCATGTGATGATCGGGTCGATCGCCTTCTTGACGGCTTCCCAGTTCGTCGCGATCAGCGCGATCGCGGAGACGAGCAGGCCGACGGCCGTGATGATCAGACCGACCGGGTTCGCGGCCATGGCGATATTCATCGCGATCTGAGCACCTCGTGCGACGACGAGCGCGGTCGAGAAGATGCCGAGCGCGAGGGCGAGCGCCGTCACGGTCTCGGTGTTCTCCCCCACCCATGTCGCAACCTTCTCGAGGATCCCAGCGAGGTCGACGAGCGTCGGGAGCAGCGCCTCGCCGAGCGCGGCCTGCGCGTTCTCCCACTCGGCCGTTGCCCGCTGCTGCGCGCCCGCTGCCGTGTCCGACTCGCGCGCGAACTGCCCCTGCGCTGCCGAGGTCTGATCGGTGAGCAGCGCGAGAGTCGCCTGCCGCTCGGCGGCCTTCGCGGCTTCGCCCTCGAGGCCGGTGAGGCCCATCGCCGCGAGCCGGGCGTTCACGTCGGCCTGTTTGATCGACACGCCATAGCGTTCGATCGGGTCGCGTTCGCCTCTCAGCAGCGACGACACGGCAGCCACGGCATCCGCCGTCGTGCCGCCGAAGGTCGCCGCGAGGTCAGCGCCGAGCCCGATGAGGTTGTTTGTCTCGTCGGTGAGCGACTTGCCCGACAGGCCCATGTTTTTCATCTGGGAGCCGAGCACGGCCGCGAGCTCGTTGTATGACTGCGTCGACAGGCCGACCGCTTTCGAGGCGTCATCGGCGTACGACTGGATCGCCTTCGACGACGAGCCGAACACGGACTCGACCGCGCCCGCGGCCTGCTGCGCCTCGGAGGCTACCCCGGCGACGTGCCACGCGGCCGCGCCGAGGCCGACGAGGGCGCCCGCGGCTACCTTCGCGGACTGCTCGAACGTGCGCTGCATCGCACGAGCACGCTTCTCGGCTTCCTTGAATGCCTTCGTCGCTTCGCGGGCGTCGCCGACGATGTTGACGGCGAGGATCGCTGACTTCTTACTTGCCACGGTGTCACCTCCTGCTGTTCTGCTGGTCGTGCTCGGCTTGGTCGTCGAGGATCCCGACGATGGTGTGTAGGTCGATCGGATCCTCGGCGAGCAGCACGCTCGGCGGGATCCCGGTCTTAATCGCTAATGCGCAGATCAGTTCCCCAACTGATCCGCGGGCATGTCTTCCCCCAGGCCCTCGACCTCGTCCTCGTCCTCGTCGTCGGTGCCCTCAGAGTCGATGAGGTAGACGAGGTTCGGGTCGGTGCCCTCGAGGAACTGATCGAACGTCACATCGATCAAGCCTTCGCGTTTCGCGGCCGACCACGAGATGAACGCCAGACCTCGGAACGGCGCGTCACTCATCGATCCCAGGCGCTTGTTCGCCCGGAAGTAGGTCTCACAGGCCACCTGGTCGCGGATCGTGCGCGTCACGGTGACGGTGCGCCCGTCGGACAGGGTCAGCTCGAATCGTTGCATCATGCGCCTTTCACTCGGCCGAGCAGCCGCTCGACGTGTCGTTCGTACAGTTGCGACCATTGCGGCTCGGTGTCAGCAGCCGCGGTGGTCATGAAGGTGTTCTCGAAGATGCCCCGGCTCGGCCATCCCCAGTGGATCGGCCCCGCGTACGGCACGCCGGTCTTTCGGTTGTCGCCTGCTCGGACGACGCCCGCGCGCTTCGTCACGCCGATGCGGAGCGAGTCGCGGAGCTTGCCGGATCGGACGGGCACGAGCTGCCGGGCGCGGGCGAGGACAATTTTCACGGCGCCCTCGTTCGCGTCTTTCAGCTCGTCAAGGTCGACGCCCGCCTGCCGTAGCGTGCGCTGCAGCTGCGTTGAGCCGGTGACCTTGATCTGCATGCCCATGACGTCACGCGCCGAGCGTCGGGCGACCGTTGACCGGGAACGAAAAGTCGGAGGTGTTCTTCGTCTTGACGTCGCCGCCGATGTTCACGGCCCGGATCTTGACCGTGCCCGTGTACGACTTACTCACGCTGTCGACGGGCGTGAAGGTGAACGTCATTTCCTCGCCCGCGTTCGTCAGGCACCAGTCCTCGATCGCGTCGGTTTCGAGCTGCTGCCGGAACGTGCCCTCGAGGGCCCACGTTTCCTCGTCGACCTCGGTCTCGGTCGAACCGTCGAGCAGGTTGAGGACGTCGCCGTCGCTGTAGGACGGGACAAGCGAGGTCGCGGTGGTGTGCGCCGCGAACTGCCGGATGGATCCTTCTTCGCCGAGGGTGAGGGTGCCCGGCCCGAGTGCGTTAGCCATGATGCGTTTCTCCTAGAGGGGGTTAAGGGTGAGCGTGTAAGCGGGTATCTCGGCGCCCTGCGCGGTGCGCCACGAGACCGGCCGAGCTTGGTCGATGTTGATCCCGCCCGCGTGCAGCGCACCGATGACGTCACCGATGAACGATCGCGCGGCGTCGAGGTTGAGCGTCGTGCCCTGGATGACGTCGAGCGTCCACGTGGTGTCGACGTCGTCGCCGTAGTTCGGGAACGCCAGCTCGGGCGGGTTGACGAACACGACGCCGGGCCCCGAGAGCGGGCCGACGTGCGTCGCGTCGTCGGTCACGCCGACGGCGAGCATCGTCCCCTCGTCGAGGGCGGTTCGCACCCGCCGAATAATGTCGGTCGTGTCGAGCAGCGGGTTCATTAGACGGCCCTCGGCAGGAACGGGGCGAACAATGGATAGGCGGGTTTCAGCGGATCGACGCCGACGCGGAACGGGAGCCCGCCGTCGCTATCGAATCCGGCGATGCCCGACCGGGTGCCCTTGCGGTGGTACAGCTCGGCTGCGACCTCCACCTGCGCCCGGTCGAGGATCAGCTGCGGTACCCGCCAAGGGTTGCCTTCTCCCACGAATGCGTTCACGAGCGCGCCAGCCTCGGCGAGGGATCCGTCAGCGCGGGTCTTGTCCTCGGCGATCATGGCGTCCACGTACGCGTAGAAGTCAGTGGCGGATACCTCAGCCATGATTACTCGCCGCCTGCTGCTGCGAGACCGCTGATCGGGAGGATCGCCGTCGGGTACTGCGACGCGGCCGCGAGGTACCCGTAGTAGGCGAAGGTCTCGGTCAGCTCGATCGCCGAGCCGTCGGTGAGCTGCATCGGCGCGTTGCCGTTCTCCCAGGTCGTGAATGCCTGCTTGTCGAAGAATGCGGCGGTGCCGTCGGCCGCGCCGGGGAGCAGCCGGAACTGCACCGATGCGAGGTCGCCGTGCAGGCCGGTCAGGTCGATCGAGCCGACCTGGTTGACCGACGTGCCCGACACGTGCACGAGCGAGTCGCCGCCCGTCGTCTCGAGGCGGATCAGCTGCTTAAAGATGTCCTTCGACACGATCAGGCCGTCGAGCGCGAAGCCGCGATCGTCGATCGTCTCGGCCGCGTCGACGACGAGGTCGAGCCAGTCGTACGCGCCGAGGGTGGTGCTGCCGGTGAGCGCGTTGCCCGCCGTGACCTGATCAGTGATGAGGGTCGTCAGCTTCGTACGCGCGGCGAGCTCGGTCGCGCGGGCGTAGGCGGCGAGCATGCGACGGAACGCGGTCGACACGTACGGCGTCGAGGCCCGCTCGATCGTCTGCCGCGACATGGTGGTGTATCCGCCGTAGGTGTCGATGTTCGTCGAGGCGGAGGTGAGCGAGACCTTACCGAACGCGAGCGGGTCGCCCTCGAGGGCCTGCTTCTCGACCTTCGTCGTATCGGTGTTTTCCTTGAGGTATTCGAGCGTCATGCCCTTAGCGGGGAGCGTCTCGCGTGTGAACAGGTTGATCACGGGGCGGCGTGCCTCGACGTAGTGGATCGCGTCACCGATCCACGTCGACGGGGTGCCGGTGTCGCCGAACGCGCCGCCTTCGAAGGCGGTGTAGAAGTCCATGGCGGACTGGTCGCGGCGGGCGAGTGCCTGCACGAACGCGCCGTAGCTATCCCAGGCGAGCTCGGCGGGCTGCGCGGGGGTGGGGTCGAACTGCGCGAGGGTGCTGTTCATTCGGCGGTCGAGGTCGGCGGCGTGCGCGTCGAGGCGCTCGTCGAGGGTCTCGGCCGTGAGGGTTGCTTCTGGCATGATCTTGCTCTCCTTGTCGGGATTGGTTTCGACCGCGGACATGCGGACGGACTGCACGCCCGCGTCGACGAACGCGGGGATCGAGCACAGGCTGACCTCGTTGACGAGGCCCGCGAGCACGTTGAGGTTGCCGTCATCGTCGAACGAGTGCTCGGTGACGGTGAAGCCGATCGAGAGACCGTCGCGGAGCCCGTCGAGTGCCTCGACGAGGGCCCGGTCGCCGTTGTCGCCCTCGGGCACGTAGAACGTCGCGTCGAGGCTGTCCGTGTCGAACTCGGTCATATAGCCAAGCGGATCGGTCACGTCGTGGTCGCGGAGCAGCTTCGTGCGCTTGAGCGGTTGCCGGGCGGTGAGTGCGCCCGATCGGATGACGAGGCCGCGCCGGTCGTCGGTGGGGGTGTCGTAGAGAGCGACGCGGCCTCGGATTGTGCGCGTTTCACTGTCGGCGGTGAGCTCGGCGGTGTATGCGGTCAGGGTGATCGGCTTACTCATGCGGGAACCTCGTTCGGGGTCGGTGCGATGCGCGCGCGCTGATCGTCGGTGAGCGGGGGCAGCCCCTCGAGGTGGCGCACCTCGTCGTCGGTCATGAAACCGGCGCGCATGGCGATTTCGTGCGACTCGTACCGGGTTTTGGTGTCGGTGCGGAGCAGCCCGGCGAAGTCGACGCGAGCTTTCTGGCCTCGCGGGAGGATCCGGGTGAGGGCGGCGTCGATCTTGCGGGTCGCGAGGGCGAGGCCGAAGCGCGAGTAGCCGATCCAGTCCTGCTCGATGTTCGCGTACGTCTGGCTGTTGCCCTCGACGGCGGCGAGTAGCAGCGAGGCGGGCACGCCGAAGAGGCGGGCGATCTGCGTCGTCGTGAACTGCTGCGTGTCGAGGAACTGCACGTCGGCGGGCTTGAGCAGCAGCGGTTCGAATGAGGCCCCGCCCGAGAGCACCTTGATCGCGCGTTTCGGGAGCTTGCCGTCGGAATCCATCGGGGTTCCGTCGGGCATGAGCCCGTACCATGAGTATTTGTTCGCTCGGGCGACGTCGGGCGCGGCCTCGGCTTTCATGCTGAGGATGCCCTCGGGCATGCCGCTCTCGGTCATCCATCGGGCGCCGTAGTCGCGGGCGTCGAGTGCGCCCTGCACCTCGAGGGCTGCGGCTTGCAGCGGGCCGAGGCCGCGCGTGTAGCCGGGCACGATGAGGAACTTGAGGTGCGCCATGGTGCTGGTCGTGAACTCTTGCCCGCGCCATGTGTACGTGTCGGGGAGGTCGTTGCCGTTCGTGGTGCGGTGCGGGTGCACCTGCACCTCGTCGGGGTTGACGGGGATCAGCTCGAGCGGCTCGTGCGGGATCCGGGCGTTACTCGGCGCGCGCACGACGCGGAGGAATGCCTCGCCGCGGGTGTACATCGACGTGACGAGGTATTCCATCCACTCGGACTGCGCCATCGCGAAGCACGGCTCGTCGATGATCGCCGGGGTGTCGATGCGGGATCCGCGACGCTCGACCCGGATGGGGAGCTGCGAGGCCGCGGCCGCGTGAATCTGCACGGCCCGGTAGACGGTCGACAGGGTCAGGGCGAGGTCGACGCTCGCGCCGCCCGTGCGCTGCGCGCTGATCGCCTCGAGGATCCGATCATCGGAGAGCGACGCGACGACGTTACCGACGCCCTCGACGCCGAATAGGCGACGGGCGGAGGCTCCTAGTTGCGTCCAGATCGACATGACCACGATGTTGAACGCCGCGGGGCGGGTTCACCAAGAATCGAGGTGACACGAGTGGACACGAGAGGACACGAGTGGACACGAGAGGACACTCAGAACACGAACTGCGTCACCTTTTCGGGCAGGTGGTCGACGGCCCAGGTGGCGACGTTCGCGGCCTCGATCGCGCTGATCGATCCGACCGATAGGCGGCGTCCGAACGTCCACGCGCCGTCCTGCACGAACCGGCGCGTAGCGAGCTCGGCGGCGTTGTCGAGGGCCGCGTGCGGCACGTGACGCCACGCGCGGGATCCGTCGGGAAGCGGCTCGGTGATCCACGTGAGCATGTTCGCGGCCGATGCTGACACGGCGCTCGTGTTGAGCGGCACGAGGTCGAGGCCTGCCCGCTCGGCGGCGTCGGCGAGCGGCGACGAGGGCCCGTAGCGGTCGATCGCGAAGCCGCCCACGCCGTCGCCCGCGCGCTCCTTGATTTCCTGCAGCCGGGCGAGCACCCATGATGTTCCGGGCCGGTGCTCGGCCACCTCGGTCACGATGCGGTCGCCTTGCCGGACGGCGTAGACGATCGTCGCGTCGATGCCGTCGACGCCGTACGCTGCGCCGACGGCTACCGTGCCGGGCGGGAGCCCGCCGTCGTGCTTCGCGGCTTCCCAGTCCTTGATCGGGAAGATCCGCTCAGACGAGCCGGTGCGGCGGTTGCCGAACGCTCGAGCGAACTCGCCGGGCGCGCCCGCGAACATCGCCGCCATTTGCTCGAGCTCGGTCATGTCGAACAGGTGCCCGTAGCCGGGGTGCCACTGCGCGATCACGTTGAGGTCGGTCGGGTCGGCGCCCTCGGGGATCCCGAAATCGAAGAATGCGACGCGCATGCCGTCGTCGCGGGTGAAGTCGCGGGCGCGCTGCTCGTCGAGCGTCGGGTTGAACCATGTCGACTCGATCGTGCCCTCGGTCGATTGCTTCCACACCTGCGGGCGCTGCCCGATCGCTTTGCGTCGGGTGAGCAGCGTCGGGCCGAGACCGGCGAGGATCGCGGATCCGCCCGCGGCGGTGTGCACCCATGCCTCGTCGACGGTGATCTTGTCGCCCTGCTTGCCGTGCAGCGCGTTCGACGTCGGCGGGAACGGTCGCCACGTCGACCCGTTGAGGAACCGGAGCTCTTGCGAGCCGTTCGACCGGCGCGGGGTGCGCGTCGCACGGCGGAGAACGTTCGACTCGGAGAGTTCTTCCTCCCAATAGTTCGCGAGGCCGGTGAAGTGGTCGGAGGCGTGCTGCCCTGACTGCGCCGTGTACCAGGTGCGTCGGCCGGGCCCATGCAGGCAGGTGCCGAGCGAGTGCGCCTGATCGAGGTCGGTTTTCCCGGCCTGCCGCTGCACTGTCACGATCACCTCGCCGTAATACAGCTGCCCGGTCGCGGGGTCGATTTCGCCCGCGACGTCGGCGACGTACCGCTGCCACGGAATGAGCGGCCTGCCGCGAAGTGCCGCGACGGCCGCTGTCTTCCCGCCGATCGTCGGCCGGTCAGGGTTCCGACGGGTCGCGAACCTCGGCGTGGTCATGCGGGACGGGTACGGAGCCAAGGTCGAAGAGGGCGCGGACATCTGCGGGGATACTTTCGTTGAGGTCGGTGTCGGTCGTGTCGCCGCGGAGCTGCTCGAGCAGCAGCGCGAGTTGGTTCGCTTCGTTCGCGATCGCCCGGCCCTTGCGGTTACCGGCGTCGATGTTCTGCGCGAGCGCGAGGCATATCTGTGAGGTGATCCGACGAGGCCCGTCGAACGGATCCGCGGCGTCGAGCGCTTCTAATTCGACCTGCGTCATCGCTTCGAGCGCACCTGCACCAAACCTCGCGTTTTCCCGTGTAACATCGGCAAATAGCGCGAGCGGTTCGGCCGTCTGATCGGCCATTTCCAGGCTCCTTTTTTCTTTGCCGGTTTTGGGGGAGAGAGAGACGGGGGGAAGCGCAGGGTGTCCCTGCGGGCCCGTCTCAGAAAACGAGGGGGTCACCATGGCCTCGATGACGACTGCTCGAGCATCGGGTCATCGATGATCGCGGTCGAGGGTGGCGGCGAGCCGAGCAGCGTGTCGGGTCGGGCACTATCCCACTCGGTGACATGGCGAGCAGCAGCAGCACTCACGCCGGGCTCGATCAGGTCGTACCACTCGGCGATGACTCGGAGCATGCGCGGCGATCGCTCAGCACGCGCGCGCCCCTCGACTACCTGACGGCCGGGGTCAACGATGATGATCGGCCAGCGGTTGCCGCGGTACTCGGTGAGGTCGTCCGCGGTCGGCATCGCGTGTATCAGCCAGACGTTGCATGGTGTGTAGAGGCGGGTGGCCTGATTGATCGCGGTGCGTCGTGCACGGATCGCGATGTTCTTGACGTGCGGTGGTGCCTCGAGCGTGCGCCGCATGCCGGGCGTGAGCGCGTCGACGAGGCGATCGAGGTCGATGATGACGTCGTTGGGCTTCGCGTGGTCGATGACGTACGTACTCTTGCCCGACGCGGGCGGGCCCGCGACGATCATGATGTTCGCCCCGAGACCGCCCACGGCCTTGTCCTGGCGCTTCGAGTTGCATGACCTGCACGCGGGGCGACAGTTGTCGAGCGAGTCCTCGCCACCCTGGGCGAACGGGATCAGGTGGTCGCGCGTCGTGGCGACATACGAGCAGCCGGGCAGGCGGAGGTAGCACTCAGCGCCGTAGTGCTCGATGACGAGCCTCGTCATAGCGCTATTGCGACTTCCGCCCGCGTGCCGTTTAGCCATTGCCCTTGATCCTGTTCGCTGCTGCCCACCGATGCACGTCGAGCCACGAGTAACGGATCGACCGGCCCTGCTCGATCCATGGCGGGCCCGCGGCCGTGTCCCCCGATCGCACGGCGTCACGCTTGCGCGCGAGCGTGCGCGGCGAGCACTGCATCCACACGGCGACCTGCTCGGCGGTCGCGAGCCGCTCGGCACTCATAGCTTCACGTCCCTGGGCATCAGGTGGTTCGCGCACCGATACTCGCCGTGAGTCCCGTCGACGTCGTTCCACGCGAACCATGCCACCCAGTAGCCGTCGTGCGCGCACACGGCGCACACGGGCTTCATGCCGTCGCCCCGGACATGAGCGCGTTCGCCTCGGCGGCGGTGCGGTGGGCCTCGGCGTGGCTGCGCTTATAGGCGGGGTCGAACTTGAACGGGCCGCTCAACCATCCCCACTCGACGGATCCCCACTCACGGCAGTACATCGCGCGCTCGGTCGGCCCGTAGGCGAAGCCGTCGAGCTCCTGGCGGCGGGCGGTGACCTCGTCGATGTTGTAGAACATGGCCGTGTCGCCCTCGACGCGGTACTCGATCACGCGGTCGTCGAACATCATCGCTTCGATTCCCATTCACTGACGGCGACGATGAGCACGCCCATGAAGCACAGGATGCCGACGACGGTCAGCAGCCACTCGAGGATCATGACGTCGCCTCGCTCGACTCGGGAACTACTTCCCACTGTGTCGGTTTCGGGCGGCGCACGGCCCGGAAGTCTGCCTCTGGGAAGTGCCGCACGGCGTTCGCAAGATCATCCCATCCGGTGGTTTGCCACCGACCGTCGTCGAGGAGCTGCACGGCGTATTCCCACTCGTTGTCGTCGCCCTGGATCTTCGCGAGCTCGGCCTCGGCCTTCAGCGCGCGTTGCGCCCACATGTCGCGGTCGGCGATCGATGCGGACTGAGACTCGGGATAGACGTTGATGGTGATCATGACGTCGCCTCGAGCTGTTCGATCGCCTCGCGGGCGAGTAGGCGTCCAGCGTCGGCATAGGCCTCGGCGACGTCGGTGCGGCCTATGGTGAGCACCTGTCGGGCGAGCTCCTGGCAGATGCGCTGCGCACGCTCGAGGATCGCGAGGCGCGTCGCGAGCGGGTTGCCGTACGTGGGGATCGGCGCGGGCTTGAGTTTCAGCGAAGCGGCGAGCAGCGCGTCGGCGGCGTCGTAGAGGTCGTTCGAGCAGCTGATCCGGTCGATGTCGATACGTGTCTTGGTGGTCATGTTGGTTACCAGTCCAGTTCGGTCGGAGCGGGCGGGGTTGTTGGGCGTGGTGCTTGTCTGATCGGGCTGCCGTCGAATCTGAGGGCGAGTCCGTCGTCGCGAGTGAGGCAGTGTGAGCACCAGCCGGACTCGGGGTGGAAGTCGTGTTCGTGCGGTGTGATCGGCACGTAGAGCTTTTTGGGCATTGGTCACCTTGATGGTGAGAGATGGTGAGGGTTGAGGGTTCTCTGGCCCCCCTACTACCGCGAGAACGCGGATTCGGAGAGGCACAGCGCACCTTGACGGAGCCGAGCGGAGCCGGGCGTCGGGCGTACTGGCACGCGGGGTTAGCGCGTCACGGACGGGACTTGCACAGCAGGGTCGAGGGTGAGGGGTTGTGCGCCGCCCGGTCATGCCTTGACCGGCGCACCTGCTGTGCTCGGGATAGCCCTTGGTCGATTTCGCGGCTGGCCCCCCGCGTGTCCCCACGAGACAAGTCGATCGTGGTTGCCCTGTCCTGTCATCTCGACGGTCAGTGCCGGAGCTCCCCCGGCTGGCGTGCTGTCCTGTCATCCCGACGGTCAGCGGTAATCCCTCGTGGGGACACGGCGGTGGGCGAGGTGGGAGTATGAGCGCATGAGACGCAAAAGCATCGCCCGCCGTCGGCCATTGATTGTGTTCCGAGCTGAGCCGGACGAGAACGACGCGACGGTCTTCCACGTGCGTGCCTGGATCGGCGACGACGTGACCGGTCGCCTTGACCGCGACCGATACATCGGGAACGTTCGTGCGACCGAATACGCGGGTACGGCGTTTCGAGGCCAGTGGCTCGATAACACGGACACCGAAGCGATCCACGACCTGCCGGATGATGTGCGCGACGCGATCTGGTCGCTCGACGACGCCGCCCGTGAGGCTCTGAAGCGCGGTCAGTTGTAAGACGCGATAGCTCGTCATGAGCGTGCCTCAGCTGCGAGTGCCTCAATCTCGGCGCGGTCGAACAGGTACGCTCCGGTGCGTCCCGTGAGCTTCATGAGCGGCGTCAGCCGCCCAGACTGCACATGCCGAGTGATACTCGATCGGTCGACACCGAGAAGCGTCGCTGCTTCAAATGTCGTAACTGGTGCAGATTGCATAACTCACACTTTGCACGAGTTAACGCGCAAAGTCACACATTGCATGAGTTAGCGGCGTGTCGCAACACGCCCTATTGCACTAGTTGATGCAGTAGCGCAGAATGGTGGCATGTCGATGAATCACGCCGAAGCTAGCACCGACCGGTACGAGCTGCGCTTCTCTGAGCGCATGTGGCTCGCACTGCACCGATCGGACATTCCCGTGCAGGAGCTCGCCGACCGCCTTGAGGTGTCGCGCAACTCCGTCAGCTCATGGATCAACGGGCGCACGCGGCCGCGCCGTCGCGACCTGCGCGCATTCGCGCTCGCGACTGGCTACCCGATTACGTGGCTAGAAACAGGAATGGCCCCCGTCCCGGAGGACGAGGGCCAGCTGAGCCACCTGTCGGAATCGAACCGACGACCTATTCATTACGAGTGAATCGCTCTACCGACTGAGCTAAGGTGGCGTTTCCGTGCCGACCGTGCGGCACGAGAAGCTATATTACCTGGTCGATCCGGCGCGCGCGAATCGGGCTGACGCCCCGGGCGCGCCGAGAATCACCCCGGCTGACACGTGAGCCCGGCCTCCGGCATCTCGCCGTCGATCAGGTAGCTCTCGACCGCCTCGTCGACGCAGGAGCTGCCCGCGCCGTAGGCTGTATGGCCCTCCCCCTCGTACGTGATGAGCGTCGCATCGTCGAGCTGTTCGGCGAGCGATTCGGCCCATGCGAAGGGCGTTGCCGGATCTCCCGTCGTTCCCACGACGACGATCGGCGCCGCGCCCGTCGCCGAGATCTTCTCGCGCTCGCCCGAGGGCGGGTACGGCCAGAACTCGCACACGTCGGCACCCATCATGTACTTCCAGGTGACGGGCGCCTTCTCCTCGAGCTCTGCCTCGTCTTCGCCCGAGAGCTCCTCGGACTCCGACGGATAGTCCATGCAGTTGTACGCGTTGAAGGCCTCGGTCGAGTTCGACAGGTATTGCCCGCCCTGACGCTCGTTGTAGAAATCGGCGAGGAAGAGGGCCGAGGTCGGATCGCCTGCGAGCGCACCCGCGAACGCCTCCGTGAGGTACGGCCAGTTCTCCTCGCTGTACAGCGCGAAGATGACGGCCGTCATCATCGCGTCGCCGCCGAGCTCTCGCCCGTCCTGGCCCACGAGGGGCCGGCGATCGAGCGAGGCGAGCAGCTGCGATACCTCGCCGAGCGCCTGGTCGACCGAGCCGCGGAACGGGCACCCGGATCCGTCGAGGCACGCGTCGATGTAGGTGTGGAGCGACTGTTCGAACGCGATGACCTGCCTCATGCCGACCTCGGTTCCACTGACGGAAGGGTCGAGTGCTCCGTCGAGCACGAGGCGTCCGGTGTTCTCCGGGAACTGATCGGCGTAGGTCGCGCCGAGGAAGGTGCCGTACGAGAAGCCCAGGTAGTTGAGCTTCTCGTCGCCCAGCACCGCGCGGATGAGATCCATGTCGCGCGCCGCCTGGTCCGTCGTGATGAACTCGAGCAGCTCGCCCGAGTTCTCCGCGCACGCGTCAGCGAACGTCTCGGCCTGCTCCTCGAGCGAGGCCTCCCACTCGTCGGAATCGCGGGTGCCGTCGGGCACGCTGTACAGATACTCGTCCATGCCCGCCGTGTCGAGGCACTCCACCGGCGTCGAGCGAGCGACCCCGCGGGGATCGAAACCGACCACGTCGAACGCGGCCAGCAGATCCTCGCCGAGGCCGCCGTACTCGAGCGACTGCTGCATGTAGTCGATGCCCGAGGCGCCCGGGCCGCCCGGATTCACGAGCAGCGAGCCCTGCGGGTTCGACGGCCGGTCGGCCGGCCTCGAGATCGCGAGCTCGATGTCGCCCGCCGACGGGTCGTTCCAGTCGAGCGGAGCCGTGATCGTCGCGCATTCGACGTCGGCCTCGGTCTGCGGGTCGTCGCACGCGCCCCACTCGGGAGGCTGGTCGTAGAACTCGAGCAGGTCGTCGGCGACGCCGTCGGTGACGGGAGGCTTGTCCGTCGACTGGTCGAACACGAACGGATTCGCGCAGGCAACCGCGGATCCCGCTACGGCGGCGATCGCACCGATCGCGATCACTCGGCGGATCAGAGTTCGCAGGGTCACGGTTTCCTTCCGGTGATGACGGTCACGAGCAGGCTCTCGAGCGCGAGCGCCGGCTGC